>OCZU010000703.1_pt1 | contig 22540 bp, 21 predicted proteins | sample 1539001 | NCBI WGS metagenome assembly OCZU01 (sample SAMEA3539306, study PRJEB22396) | soil metagenome | biome: tundra; feature: field; material: soil | place: USA | collected 2010-05 | depth 0.15 m | reverse complement strand
CCGGCAATGAGGACATGTCAGCGCTGGTGCTGGTGATGCTGCTGGCGTTCCGGACGCGGAACAACACCGGCTTCGTCGCCGGCGGCTCGTGGGATTTCGCAATGGCCATCGCGAACCGTTACACCCGCCTGGGCGGATCTCTGCGGAATCGAACCCGGGTGACCTCGGTGAAGGTTGAAAACAACCGCGCGACCGGCGTGCAATGCGCCGACGGGACGTTCGTTCCGGCGGCCACGGTCGTTTCCTGCGCGGACGGGCATACGACGATTTTCAAAATGCTGGACGGCCGCTTTGTGGACAAAAAAATCCGTTACCTCTACGAGAACTGCAAAACGTTCCCGGCTATCATCCAGGTTTCGTTGGGAATCAGGAAAATTTTTCCCGACGCGCCGCACACGCTGAACCTGCCGCTGCTCCAGCCGCTGCGCGTGGATGACCAAAGGCCACACGATCGTTTGGAGGTTGAGACATTTGGCGCCGACTCGGAGCTTTGCCCGGAAGGCACAACGGTCATGACGGTCAGATTGCCGACCAGCCATGCGTTCTGGGCGGAATTGAAGAAAAATGATCCCGATCGTTACCGCGCGCAAAAGAAAAGTGTCATTCAGAAAATTATCGCCATTCTCGACCAAAGGTTTCCCGACCTAGCGCAGCACATCGAGCGTTCCGACATCGCGACGCCCGCCACGTTTGTGCGTTACACCGGCAACTGGCAGGGGAGTTACGAGGGCTGGCTGCCGACGCCGCGCATCCTCGGACGGCGCATTCCTTATACACTGCCGCGATTGAAAAATTTCTACATGGCCGGTCACTGGGTCGTGGCGGGCGGCGGACTGCCGTCAGCGGCGCTGGCCGGCCGTTATGTGGCGCAAATGATCTGCGCCCAAAACGGAAAAGTTTTTGCGGCCACCGAGCCGCAAGCTTGATTCGAGAACACCAACTTCACTGCGGCCTGACGGAAAAGGATTTATTAAAACGCCAGCGGACGTCCCCGGTCGTTGGTGTGAAAGTTGAATCCAAAGAGGCGGATGCTTTTTCCCTGATCGCAAATCCATCCCGAAATCCGATAACCGGCTTGTGGTGCCAGAACCAAATCGGGCGGGCACGCATAAACTCTTTCGCAGGAGGATTTGTCTGGAAGGGAAACCGGCTGATTGAAAGTCAAAGACAGTCCGGGCGCGTCCACCGGATCGCGATCTCCCCGTTCGATTTGCGCGCTTGCGAAACGCGGGATCTTTTCAATCGTCACTTCGACCGGAACCTTGATGTCCAAGTGAGACAATTGTGGCGACCAAATCCGCAGGAAAACATCATCCTTCGGCAGCAGCTTGCAGTCCTGGTCGAATGGATCGCGCGCAATTCTCGTCTTGACTTGTTCCTTCGTTGTGACCCATTCGGCACCATTTTCCTCCACGCGATAATTGCGCATTCCCGGAAAATCATCAAACTGCCGGGCCACGCGGCCGCTCGAAGTGTCGGAAGTGGGTTTGAAATTGCTCAATAAAATTCCGTCCGAGTTGATGTCGTCCAGCGCGCCATGAGTGCTGCCATACCTCTCAAGCCGGCTGCCGGCCTTGACCAGCCATCCGGCATTGACATATTGATTGTCCAGGCTAATGAGAATGGTCGCGGGATTGAGCGTGACGCTCGTGAGGCCGCGAACAATTCGCTCCAGCGCCAGCGGATAGTGATTGGTCATCGTCTCATTCATCCACGCGTCGGCAGTCGCAAAGCCATCGGCTTCCAGCAGGTTCTTTTGCTTGAGCGCCTCAACCACCGGGCGGTAGTCGAGCGGGTCGCCCGCTTCGGTCGAATATCGGAAAGCATTCTTCGCGGGATTCCATTCAATCATGGCCCGGCCGCCCTTGAAATTCATAACCAGAAAACGATTGGTCTGATTCGGAAGCCGCGCCGCCAGCACATCCACACCTTCCATATGCGTGAGCCGTCCCGCGAGGCTTTCGGTTTCGGCGGGGGCATTGTGAATTTCCACCCAGTCCTCGATCCCGGCGGTCGGCAGGACAACGTCATTTGAATTCACAATGGACTGCGCAATCCGGTATCCGGCCTTTTCCAGAAATCCCCGGATCTTGACTCGCTGGCCGGAACCAGCGTGATTGTGTCCGTGATCCGAGAGAATGACGATTTGCAGATCGCGCCCTTCTTCCGCTTTGTAACGAAAGCGCAAATCCTGGAGCTGTTTGTCGAGCAGGCAAAGCAGGGGAAAGATGTCGCGATCCAAATGCTGGGCGTCGTCCGATGAGCGGAGGTAGGCGTAATAGCCGGCATTTGTGTTCCGGGTGTTCCAAAAATTTTTGACCAGCTCGCGCATCTCGTATTCGAATATGTGGGCGCAATAAATGTAACCCATCGAACGAATGAAACCGCTTTGCACCTGCCAGTTCATTTGTCTTTCATGCTCCAAGGTGGTGGTGACGCCGCTAAGGGAAATTTGTGAATTTGCCGCCGTGCTGAAATAAGTGCGTTGATAACCGGGCAGTGGACGATTTCCAAAAATGTCGGTCCACGCGACGTCGCTGGTAGAGGGAAACGTCGAGACCATGCGGCTGACCGGAAAGTATCCCTCATCGAAACTACTGAAGGCCTGACGATGAAGCACGCTTCCCCAAATGTTCGTGTAGGTGACACCCGATTGCAGGGCTTTCATGTCACGATAAGCAATTCCATCCAGTGCGATGACCAGCCGCCGGGGGAGCGCGACGCCCGTTGAAAGCATGGCTTGGAATGCCAGCAAGATGAGAAAGACAAACCGATTCATGCTTTTGTTCAGACAAACCGGGCAAAACCCGGATCAAAAAACTGGGGCAACCTTAACGGATTCAGTCGGACTTGTCGAAACCGAAAATTACGGCTTCTTATCGCGCCCATTGGAAACGAAATGCTTGAACAAGCCAACGCTGTCATTTAGCTTCACACGCCTTCAGCACATTGGCATATTGATGAAACCCAGAGACATATTTGGCCTGGCGGTCCGGCTTTTGGGCCTTTTTTTCCTTTATCTTGGCTTGAGAGCCGTGACCCCAATGCTGGACTTGGGCGCAATCGGGACGGCCAGTAAAAGCGACATCATCAATGCAATTCTACCCATTGTCTTTAACCTCGCCGTCGCTTGGTGGCTGCTGGGTGGCGGGCTGTTGATGCGACGGGCTTATCCAGAAGCGCCGAAGAGTTTGAATCTTGCCACTCCGCCGACAAAGCCAATGATGCCAATATCTGGACTCACCCCGTCCCCAGAATTGACGAACATGGACAGAGCCGAAAAAAGGCTCGGGTCGCTGGTGGAAAAGCCGAAGGCTGGCCGCGCAATACAGCCTTAAACCGTCCGCTTCCAATTTTGCAATGGATAACACAACCGCGATCAAACAAGACATCAAACGGTTGATGGTCGAAAACCTCATGCTCCAAATCAGCGTGGAAGAAATCGGCGACGACCAGCCGTTGTTTGGCCCCGGCAGCTTGGGTTTGGATTCCGTGGATTCCCTGCAACTGGTTGTCGCCCTCGACAAAACGTATGGACTCAAGATCGCCGATCCTGAAGCCGCACGTCAGATTCTTCAAAGTGTCACCAACATCGCGGCAACTGTCACCAAACATCAGGACTCCCTTTAATGCAAATCATGAACCCGCCGCGCGGTCGCAGCTAGTCCCCTTTGTTCGTCAAACTCGAATTTCCCCAAAGTGGCTGGGCTATCTGACTGGCCATGCGCTGCGGATTGAGGACATTGCCGTGCAAAACGACTGATTGACTTTAAGCGGCCTTCGGTCTGGAGGTATGGAGTGTTCACCGCATTGGTTGCATCACAGCCCTGCGCCCATTATTATCAAGTGGTGTCAAACAACGGCTATTTCCCCACCGAACCTGAACCCGCCTTGAATGGCGCGGCGCAAACCGCCCTGCACGAAAGCGCCGCCGCCGCGACAAGGGAACAGTTTGGCACAAATGTTTTCGTGCGCTCCGTGGTGGAGGTCTCGAATTTCTGCCGGGAAAATTACGCCAACTGCGGGATGCGCCGCGACAATCGCGGTCTCGCCCGGCAGCCCGGCGATTTGTTCCGACTGCGCGCGGCAGCGGGCGAGACCGCGATTGTCGGGCCTAAAAAACATTCCGAAACTGTGGATCAACCGTGAGGTGCGCGTGCTGTTTCCTCTGTCAAAATCTTCCGCCGGCGCCCGGCTCAACCGCGTGGTTGTCACCGGCGCGGGCATCATCACGGCGCTCGGTTCCGGGTGGCAGGTCAACGCCGAAGGGTTTCGTGCCGGACGGCCGGCATTTCGTCCCGTGACCCTGTTCGATGTGTCGCGGCAGCGGTCCAAAATCGCGGCGGAAATTGATTTACCGTCCGAACTTCCGTCAACCAGGCTTTCCGCGAACACGGCGCGCCGGCTGGATCGCGCCACCCGGATGCTTCTGCACGCCGCCCAGGAAGCGTGGACGCAGGCCGGCTGGGAACCATCCGATAATTTGCCCGTGGTCCTCGGCACGACCAGCGGCGAAATGGCGTTGGGCGAAAAATATCTGGAACAAGCCCTCGTCTCGCCGCGCGCGCAACGGCGGCAGCCAACACGCGTCGTGCATTATCAGGTGCAGCAGCAAGGACTGAATTTATGCAGCGCCTTTGGTTTCCAAGGCCCGCTCACGTCCATTTCCAACGCCTGCGCCTCCGGAGCGAACGCCATTGGCCATGCCTGGGAAATGTTGCGGAACGGGCGCGCGGAAAGGGTTTTAAGCGGCGGCTATGACACCCTGTGCCAGTTGACGTTTGCCGGATTCGACTCACTTCAGGCACTATCCCCCACCGCGTGCCGCCCCTTCGACGCACTGCGCGACGGGCTCACGCTTGGCGAGGGCGCGGCAATTTTGACTCTGGAAACACTTGCGCGCGCACAAAAGCGCGGCGCGGAAATTCTTGGCGAAATCATCGGCTACGGCGCAGCGACCGACACGCATCACCTTACGCAACCCCACCCTGAAGGCAAAGCGGCTTTGGCCGCCATGACCGCCGCGTGCATGAGTGCAACCATTTCGCCCGCGCAAGTTGATTACGTCAACGCGCACGGCACAGCCACGCCCCACAATGATGCGACCGAAGCCGCCGCCATCAACCGCTGGGCGGGCGCAGGCGTCAAAAATCTTCGGGTCAGCTCCACGAAGGCCGTCAGCGGGCACTCACTCGGTGCGGCGGGCGCGATTGAGGCCGTCGTTTGCCTCATGGCCTTGCGTGGTCAATGGCTGCCGCCGCAACCTTCAATCAAACTGCCGGATCCGGCCTGCCATTTTCACATTGTGCGCGAACCGGCGGATGCGAAAATTGAAACGGCACTGTCAAATTCGTTCGGCTTCGGCGGTGCGAACGAATTTGACAGTGCCGTTTCAATTTTCGCATCCGCCGGTTCTGTCAAATTCGTTCGGCTTCGGCGGTGCGAACGCCACGCTCATTTTTCGGAGGTGGTCGTGAACCAGATTTTCGTTTGCGGCCTCGGGGCGGTTTCACCGGCAGGTTGGGGTGTTGCACGCTTGCATTCCGCTTTGGCCAGTGGCGAACCCATTCCCACGCAAACTCTGGCGCGGCCAGGTCGGGAAAAACCGTTGAACGTCCGCAACGTGCCGCCGCCGGAGACGCGCCCGGCGTTTTTTGCGCACCCCCGTTTGCGGCGCGCCAGCGTCATCGCACTGCATACCGTCGCCGCCGCGCTTGAAGCGTTGGGTGATGATGTCGTGCTGGTCCAATCCGGCGCCTTGAGACTTGGCATCGTCGTCTGCACGATGGCCGGGAGCGTTGCTTATTCACGAAGGTTTTTTGAAGAGGTTTTGCGAGACCCCGCTACGGCCAGCCCACTGTTTTTCCCCGAAACCGTTTTTAATGCCCCGGCCAGCCACCTGGCAGCGTATCTCGGCACAAATGGAATCGGTTACACCCTCGTAGGCGACGATGGAACTTTCTTACAAGGGCTGGCGATGGCGGCGGACTGGCTTCTCGACGACCGTGCCGACGGCGTGGTGGTGATCGGCGCGGACGAGATGGATTGGATTGTCACCGAGGCGATTCGACTGTTCCAACGGGGCGCGATTCATAGCGCCGGTGCCGGCGCGATTTATTTGAAGCGTGGAAAACATTCCAGTGTCTCCGCATCGCTGGCGGGCATCACTGATCCATTTTTGTTCACGCAAAATCAAAGCCGCACGAAGGCCGCGCGAAAAATGCGGGCGCAGTTACCGCCCGGCGGGCCGGACGAATTATTATGTCTGAGTTCTCAACCAAACCAGCGGGCAGCGATGGCGGAAAATCTGGCATGGCGTGACTGGCCTGGCCATCGCCTTGCGCCCCAGCCGGTTCTTGGCGAGGCGTTCGCGGCTTCGGCCGCCTGGCAATGCGCAGCCTCCTGTGAGGCGATCGCGCGCGGCCAGTTTTCCGCGGTGAATGTCAGTGTGGTGGGCGCGAACCAGCAGGCGATCGGCGCGCGTTTTCTGGCTTGCGCGAAAACAGTTTAAGACACACGCTTTGCCAATGAAAAGCGGTGTTGATTTTTATTTTCAATGAATGACTCAACGGAACTCAAGGCGAATATCAAGCAAATGCTGGTCGAAAATCTGATGCTCAAGGTCGGCGCGCTGGAAATTGGGGATGACCAGCCATTGTTCGGACCAGGCGGTCTGGGATTGGATTCGGTGGATGCATTACAACTGGTAGTCGCCTTGGAGAAAAATTATGGCCTAAAACTTTCCGATACCGAAGTGGCGCGAAAAGCCATGCAAACCGTTAATACTCTCGCCTCATCAATCAAAGAATACCAGTCTTTGTCCAAATAACAGTTCCGCCAAAGTGCCGATAATCACCGTTCTGCCGGTCACGAAGCCGACCGATTTATTCGGAGACTGGCTGGGAAAAGGTGTTCTTGCGAACGACGCGGCTTGCTCGGCCGATTTTCAAATAATTTGCTTCATGAACGCGAGAACCAATCTGGTGCTCCCTGCCGAGAACGCGTCCGCTAGAAGAATTTTCCAGACTGGATGCGGGCGGAAATCCGGCTAAACGTCTGCAACTTTCTCCGCCTTCATTTCATTGTCGTATCGAAACGTTGTCGTATCGAAACGTTTGCGACCGGCCGTCGCTCCTGCTAATTTCGTCTGGCTGCATCCTTCAAGTCCTGGCGGTTTAAGTAGGATCGAAAACCGAGAAAACCGAGACCGATGATCGCCGTTCCTATAAGAGTCCCCCTGAGCGTATTCGGTTCCTTATTATCAACGGAATTTCCGACCGCTGATTCAGACGGAATAGCCACGGCTATTTCCCGCTCCGCAAGCTCGTTAGCCATGGCCTGAAGGAGCTCGGCGCGGTTGGTCAGCATCTTGTCATACCGCTCCTGTCCCACCCTCAATCTCTCCTGTTCCGACTTTTGCGCATCATAAAACACTTTGATACGGTATTGCTCCATCGCGTTGGTACCCGCAGCGTCTGGCACCGGAGGCAAACCCACTCCCGCCATGGCGGGAATTGCCATGACCAATGTAATAATGATGACCGCCGGGCAAACCAGGCCGCAACCCACAAACGGATGAAATGCCGGGCGCATCATAGGCCGGTGGAATTTGGCGCAAGCTCGACCAGGCTGTTCACCGCGAGCGTCTTGCCAAAAGGCAATCCAAGGTTGACGTAATGATTAGGATTGTTGTGATACCGGCTGTGGACACGCGAGTCATAGATAAAATTGCAGACACTATTAAAGACGATCTGCTCATTTCGCGAAATGACTGCCCCGTGGAAAGTTGTGGTGTCCGCAGCGCTCCGAATCGCCATCGCATGGTCAGTGTAAAAAATTCCGTCAAACTGCCCAATATTATCGGTCGCGATCGAGTTATAAGCCGCAGGTCTGATGGTGTTTCCGTCGTCGCTTGTGGTCGTCGGATATCCTTGAATCTTGTTTGCCCGGTCAGTCGTCATTTTGATGTCGTTGTCGTAATTGTAATTGGCATTGACCAAACCGTTCCCGTCGGCATCATACCAAGTGCTCCATGTGCCATCGGCATGAAGGAAAGGTATGTTATCGTCCGCAGTGCCGGCAATCCCGTCCTGGCCCAGATGCGATTCATCACCCACATACTTCAGCCCGGAGCCGGGATAATTGTATTCATAATTGATCCAGTCGTCGGCCGTTACGTCACCTCCAAAAACGGCTCCATTGACGGCGTAAGCAACCAGATCCTTATTCAGATTACTCGCAACCCAGGCGTCACGGTTGGTCGGATTCATGGTCTCCGGAGGAGTGTTGTAGTTCGGGCCATTGGCGTATTGCAAGTTCCCAGCAATATAAAGGTCCCCCCCGACATATAATGTGCCCTGTCCCGTGACTACTCCTTGAATGACAACGTCGCCCGGCACCACCACGGTGCCTTTGATTTGAATGGGTTTCGCGGAGGTGCCCACGAGGTAAATCCCTGAAACCCCGGTTGAGGAACCGCCGTTAACCACCCCGACTACAACCTGGGTGCTGCCAATCCAAATCCCGTTTGAACTCGTATTAGCAAGAGCAGTGGCGATATAATTGCTGAAATTCAAAAGGTTTGGCATGGTCACCCGGGGAGCGCCATCGTGGACATAAGTAATGGGATCGGTTGCGGCCAACCCGGCAAAGGGCGCTGGCGTGCCTATGATGTATGGCACTTCGTTTTCTTCGACGGAAGGGTTGGCATACAAAAGACCGTTGACGGTCGGGCCGCCCTGAAAATCAAAATACCAATTGGAGCGCTGCCCGCCCTGGCCATAGATGGGCGTTCCCCACCACCATCCCCAGTTGTTTAAAAAATACTCATAGTCGAAGACCTGGCTGACCGGGAACGCCGTGATTGACGCCTGCAGGGTGCGAACTTTATCGTTCACCCTGGAGGACGCCGTGATGGTGTAAGTATTGTTTGCCCCACCGGCGGGTTGCACCACGCTCACCCACGCACCCTTGAAGGCGGCGTCGCCGCTGGTCCCCCCTGCAATCAGTTCGGCCAACGGCAGGCTTCCACCGGAGGTCGAGAAATAATTGGACGAGCCGGTGCCCGGCTGCGCGTCGAGGGTTTGTTGGGTCGCCCAAACCATGGCATTTTCAGACGTATAATATGCCTTGCTCCAATCCACGCGCCCATGAGCATTCTTCACGGAATTGCTGCTGAGCGTAAGGGTGGCGGCGATGGCGATGCACATGACCGCGCCGATGATGACGACGGTAAAGAGCGCGGAGGCCTGCTGTTGCCGGCGTTTTAGGAATGTAATGTTCATAAGGGTTTATGAGATTGAATGTGGTCGCTATTTGTTTAATTTATGCCTGGGAATGACTGGTTAATCGCATCGCATCTGGACAGAAAAGCTGCGCTGGATGTTGGCAACGTTATTGGTTGCGTTTTGTTGGGAATATCCGTTGTCATCCATTTGAAAAGTCACGTTCACGAGTTGGTTATTCTGCGAGCCATCCAAGTTCCCGGAGTACATGAAGTAAAGTTGGCGCAGAACCACACCGGGGCTGTTGGTCATCCACAAGATCTGATTCGCTGGAACTGATGTATCAGGAGTGTAAACTACGGCTCCGCTGATCAAGTCGGCACTGATCTGCGCCGTCGTGAATGCGCTGCCATTAGCATTGGGTTTAAAGACGTAGATTGATGTATACCCGATGATGTATCCGCCGCTCAAAACTTGGCTCCCATTGTTTGGTGTCATTCCTAACCCCGCGCTGCTGCCGCGCAGGCAACTGGTGATGTTAGCCTGAAGAGTATAGGCACGCTCCTCAACCGTCATGTCGGAATATCCATGCCGCTCTTCCGTTGCGGCTTGAACCAGCAGCAAAACCACCGTTCCGGCCAAGATGACGCCAATGCTCATGGCGACCATCAATTCCACCAGGGTAAAGGCCCGCCGGCCAGCGTTGCTGCATAAATTGACTGAAACTGGTTTCATAGCTGCGTCGTATCTTTGGTCCGCAAGAAATCAACCTGAACTTCCTGCCGTCCGCCTTTGGAAATCGGCGGATCCCAATCTACTTTGACGTTGACCTCAATGTCATGAAGCGTTCCACTCACGGAGTTTTTTGTCAAAGTCACTGTCATCGTCGGGGTGCGATTGTTAAACCACAACAGGTCAGGGTAAAAAGTCTTATAGGCAGTCGTATTGAGCGAAACTGGGTTGTTTGCCGGTAACGGTATGTTAATCAGAGGCGACGCACTAAAAATTATGTTGATGGGCTGTCCTGCGTTCACCGACGTGAAAGGCAGCGCCTTGATGTTCTCGGTGTATTTGGTCAGGAAGTCAATCATGATTGCCTCTTCCTTCGCTTTTCTGACGGATACCTGGCTGACGACAATAGACGAGAGACACGCGGCAGTGAAAAGCACCATGATTCCCAAGGCAATCATGACCTCCACCAAGGTGACTGCGGCGATACCCTTGGCACCGCGAAATCCAGAACAAACATGCCGCAACCCACTCCGGCCCAAACGGGTGGTAGCCCGGGACTGGGCGGTCGCAGAAATAGAAAATTTTGCAGTCATGCAGGAAATTGAGTGTCCAATACTGGAACACGAGTGTCCAGAATTGTCAATAGCGGGCAGGCCGGGTGATTGCCTGAGCAATGTGTTAACACCGTCACCCGGGTTGCGGAAAAAGGTCAGGCGGAGCGAGATAGGCCTCTCGCACTCGCGAAAAAAGACCCTTCCACTCGCGCGCCCTGCTCTTTTTAAAAGGTTTTTTGCGTGTGCTTTCACGTGCTGCAACCTTCTAAGCATAGAATATGCCATGAACGACGTTCTCATCCTTGCCTTCGGCTTTGCCATAATTTCAGCATTGGTGCGGCCCAAAAAATCCCAACTATTATACACCATTTCTTTAGCCTAATCAACCCTGTCAACTTGCCGGCCGACATCGCTGTCGCACGTATCTTTCCGCTTGAGTTTACCGGCCAAGCTGGTTTAGTGAACTCAGCATGAACAAAACTGAAATCGCCGCCAGCTTGAGACAGGAAATCGGGGAACTGGAAGTTTCGATCAAAAAAGTTCAGTCCCGCGTGGAGCGGCTGAAAACGTTCGTGCTGGACTTGGAGGAGGAGATTGCCGGTCCGCAAGGGCAAACGACCGTTCCGGACAGCAAGTTCCGGCAAGTGATTGACCAGGTCTTCGGAGAAAAATCCAAGCGCCCCCGCCATTGATGCGTCGTTCCGTCACCGAACTCAACCCGGCTTCGCCCGCTTGACGGGTTTCTTGGCACTGGCGGCCACTTGGATCGCCCGACGCGCCCACGCGATGAGTTCCGGCGCATTTTCCAGCACGTCCGGCGGCACTTCGTGATACGCCATCGTCATCACCCTGCCCTTCATCTCGTAAGTGAACGGCCCCATGCCGCGCGCCGTGTAATCCGCCTGCGACGCCGCGTCCGTTTTGAAGAACAACCGTCCCTCGTCCAGAATCCCGAAAAAATTGTCGGCGGAATAAATGCCATGGGCGCCGAACATCGCCCGCGCGCGCAACTCCGACAATGCGCGCAACTGATCGAGCACAAATTCTTTGAACGAGTCGGCGGCCATTAGGGAAAAATACACCGTGCCGGCCGGAATTCACAGAACGGATAAAATTCAACCCTGAAGTTTGCCGGCATTGGCCCGGCCGTGCGCTGGAACCGGGTGAAAGTTGAATGTGCTGGAACAAATTTCCAACCCCCGCCTCTTACTAGATGAAAATGGTGAATGCACAGATGCGCGCAAGATTCAAAACACCAAATGCGTTCTCAAAAAATAACCCGAAACCAACAAGATCAAAATGATTGCAATGATTCGCAAACCGCAACGGGCCATCCCATCCACCTTCGGCCTTTGCGCCATCTTGGTGGCTGCCTTGGCATTTTTCAGTCCGAACAGCCTTCAGGCCCAAGGTTATGCCATGAACCCGCTGGTGGCCGATATTCCGGTGGGGCCGGCGAACATTGACGCCAATCTTGTCAACGCCTGGGGCATGGCGCTTTTGCCAAACGACATGCTCGTCGTCAACGCCAACGAAAACAACGTGGCGGGTTTGTATACGACGGACGGGCAGGTTACCGGCAATTACATCGAAGTGGACTCTGCGCCCAGCGGCTTGGTCGTGAACAAGACGGGCGGGTTCAAGGTTTCTGATGGCGGCAAGACGCGGGCCAGCAACCTGATCTTCGTCACCGAGGAGGGAACCATCCTGGGCTGGAATTCAAGTCTCGCTTCGCCGACCGCCGTCGTTGCCGTGGACGATTCGGATTTCGGCGCGCTCTATAAAGGCGCAGCCATACTCGGCGGCCGGCTATACGCCGCCGACTTCAGGAATGGGGTCGTTAATGTATACGACAGTAAATGGAACTGGATGGGTACGTTCACCGATTCGCAGGTTGATCCCGGTTTCGGGACTTTCAATGTCGCGGCTATTGACGGCCAGATCTATGTGGCCTTCGCCAAAATAGCTCCCCCGGATTTTGTTGATGATGAAAAAGGCCCCGGCAACGGTTACGTGGACGTCTTCAATGCCAGCGGAAAATTCATCCGCCGGCTGGTGGCGCATGGACCGCTGAATTCCCCGTGGGGCATCGCCAAAGCCCCCGCGAATTTCGGGACATTCAGCCAGACCCTGCTCGTCGGCAATTTCGGCGACGGCACCATCAACGCTTTCAATATCAAGACCGGCGCCTTCCTCGGAACCTTGTCCGATTCCGGCGGCACGCCGATTGTGATTGACGGACTCTGGGCCTTGGAATTTGGAACGACCAAAGCGGCAAACGGTAAAAACGTTCCGACGCTCTTTTTCAGCGCCGGGCCGAATGGCGAAAACGACGGCCTGGTTGGCAACATCAAAGCGAATGGCAATTAATATTCTGCCCGCAATTTGTGGAGAGGGCTGCGCCGGGGTGTTCTCCGGCAACCGTTGAGGTTGCAGCCCGGACACCCTCTCCGCTCTTCCGAAGAATTGTTCGCCGGAATAAAGACGATGGGTGCCGAACCTCGCCCGCGCGCGTGACTCAGGCAATGCGTCCAACTGGTCGGGCACAAATTCCTTGAATGAGCCGTCAGGCACGAAAAGAAAAATTTTCGACGACGCACTTCACTACTGGGTCGCAATGTGGACCAGACTGTAAGAACGCGGTGGCAGCTTGAACGTCATTTTTGCGCCCGCCTTCGGCGCGTCGAGTGACTGCGGCTTCACCCGGTCCGGCTGCTCGAACGTGTTGACCGCCTTGAGATCCGACCCCGTCAAGGTTTCGCAGACCAGCACGCGGGTCGGCATCGGGTCAAACCAGTCGAGCACCAGTTCGCGTTCGGACTCCAGATCGCGATTGAGCATGAGGACGCAAACTTCGCCATTCTGCGGATTGATGGTGGCCACAACATCAAGGTATGGAATCTGATCGTCGCGGGCGAAGTCCGCACGCAGACCCGCCGCCTTGATGGAATACGTTTCCGATTCCACCAACAGATCAAGGACTTTTCCGTGCGCGTATTTTAATGCCCAAGCGTAGGGGTAGTAAATGCTTTGGCGCAACACGGAGGTTTCGTTGGTGACCAGCGGCGCGATGACATTGATGATTTGTGCGAGGCAGGCCACGTGCACGCGGTCGGACTGCCGCAGGAGCGTATTCAGAAAACCGCCGGTAAGCAGAGCGTCTTCCAAATTGTAAACTTCTTCAAGTAAATGCGGCGCAACCGTTCGCTGCCCATTGGTGAAGAGACCGCCGCGCGCACGATACCAGATATTCCATTCATCGAAGGAGAGCCACAGGCGTTTGGGTGACTTAAGCATGCCTTGCACATAATCACAAACGGAGGTGATTTCGTGGATCTGCCGTTCCATGTCCAGATTCATGGCCAGAAAGCGGGACGAATCATTGCCCGTCAACGCCGGCGTGTTGCCGTAATAATTATGAAGCGAAATGCCATCCAGCTGATCGTAACATTCCTCGAGCACTTCCCGATCCCAGACCAGATAGGTGTCAAGAATCGTGTTGCTTGATCCACAGGCAATCAGTTTTGTGTCGGGATCCACCACGCGAATCTGCCGCGCCGTGTCGCGTGCTTTGCGTCCGTATTCACGCGCGGTCAAATGCCCCATCTGCCACGGACCGTCCATCTCGTTGCCCATGCACCAATACTTCACGCCGTACGGCTGCTCGTAACCGTGCGACCGGCGCAGCTCGCTCCACTTCGTGCCTTTCTCAAAATTGCAATACTCAACGTAGGCCACCGCCATTTCCGCCGTGCCGGTGCCGAGATTAAAACCCAGCAGCGGCTCGGTGTTGACCAGTTTGCACCACTCGAGAAATTCGTTCGTGCCGAATTGATTGGTTTCGATGGAATTCCAGGCGCGTTCCAAGACGGTCGGTCGCTTGTCCTTTGGCCCGACGCCATCGAGCCAGTTGTAACCGGAGACGAAATTGCCGCCCGGATAACGAATGATCGGGACGCCGAGTTCTTTGACCTGTGCGAGGACGTCCTTACGAAATCCATTTTCGTCGGCGAGCTTTGAACCCGGCTCATAGACACCGGTATAGACAGCGCGACCCAGGTGTTCCAGAAACGAGCCGAACAGCCGGCGGTCAAGCTCCGAACGATAACGGCTTTGGTTGATGACCGCGCGCGCCGGCCCGCGTGTTTGCGCGTAGCCGATGCTGCTCAACAACGGCGAGGCCGCCAGCACGGCGCCTGAAGCTGAAAGTTGCGCAAGAAATTTCCGCCGGTTGAAAGTGTTCATGGTGATCAGGACGTTGGTGCGATTGACAACCAGCTTGCCGAGCGCGCCTTTTTTATCCAGCGCAAAATCGCCGTACGCTCGAACAAATAATTCAACTCCGGGAACGCGCCCAATTCACCCAGCAAAATTCCTTGAACGAGTCTTCGGGCATGATGCTAATCGGTGTCGTCAGCATGTTCGGCGTCGTAATCCAGCAGACGGGCGAAATAAAAGCAGCAACCCGCCACCAGCGCCGCTGTCACAACGATGAGGATGGCCTGCGTGCCGGGCTGCTTCAATTTGTTGGTCAAGTCCTCAATCAGCTCGCCCTGCTTGCCATAAAGAATTCCCATCTGCCGCTCGGCGGGCTTGTCATAACCGGCCATTGAAAGGTCATCCGCCAAGTCCGGCGAACGCGTTCCCAGCCAATAAACTAAGCCCGCAACACTGATTCCAAGCAGCGAAACGACGACGCCTGTGATTCTGAAACGGCGCGCCCGCCGTCTGGCTGAAGAAACCGGACTGACCGTTTTGTCTTTTATGAACGCATGCATAATGCTTCTTCGCCCGCGCGCAATTCCGGCAACGCGCTCAACTGGTCGAGCACAAATTCTTTGAACGAGTCGTCAGTCGTGAGAATAAAATAATCCGCGTGAGACGAAATCAACAGAATTCAGTTCTCAATACTGAGACGGAAAATACTCCCACACTGGTTTTTACCGCATCTTGAAGTCGTGCCGTATAAGTTTCCATCCGCACCTTGCATCAATGTCGAGTGATTCGGCCAAGTGCCGCTGCCCTCTGTGAACGAATATAACGTTGTGAGTTTCCCGCTGGTCGTCATCTTTAATATCGTGCTTGCAGTGGTTCCATAAAGATTACCGTCCTTTCCAAGGATGAACGAATTAGGATTTTTACCGTTTGCACCAACAAACAGAACGAGAATTGAAAACTTACCACTCGGTGTAATTTTGAATACTGTCCCTTCTCCACTGTAAGGTTCCCAGCTATATGATTCATTCATATTGGCAGTGTTAGTTGCCCCGCCAATTGATGTAATTCCGTATAAACTGCCATCACTGCTCTGTATTAAAGAGGAAGGGCCTATTCCATTGCAACCGTTGAAAACAATCAAGGTAGACATAGCTCCGTCTGGAGCGATTTTGAACACAGTGCCACGTCCGGTAGGCATACCGTTATCAGTGGGGACAATATATTGTAAGCCGCCAGAACCTGTGGTCCCATATAGGTTGCCATCTTTCCCTTGAATCAAGCGATTACACGGGCGAGAGCCATTTGCTTCATTGAACGAAACCAGTGTTTTGATTTCGCCCCTGTAATTTATGCTGAAAACTTTTCCAGCGTCATAATTGAATCGAGTTTCCAAAGGAATTATGCGTTTCGGGCCATCTGCGAAGGTTGTGCCATAAAGAATGTTGTTCGGGCCTCGTAATAACGCGGCTTGGGGGTAACTTCCATTTGTGCCAGCAAATGAAGCCAAAAAATTTAGAACGCCATTCGATGTAACTTTGAAAATCGTTCCTTGCTTAAATTTGCCGCCCCACGGTGTTGTCCCGTAAAAGTTTCCAGAATCACCTTCAATTAACCCTGCTAGCGAATTTGCGCCATAACCATTGGTATCATTTAATGCAGCAAATGATGCCAACGTTGTGAAAAAGCCATTCGTTGTGATTCTGAATACAGTGCCGTGACCATAAAAACCAAAGCCCCCGTTCCCATACTTGTCATGCGTCGTTTCCCTTGCCATGCCATAAAGGTTGCCATCGGAAGCTTGCAACAATGGGCCTTGAGGCTCAGTACCGTTTGTGCCAGAGAACGAAAATAAATTAGTAAATAATACGCCTGCTTGTGCAGGAACAATAAGGATCCAAATCGCAAGTATTCCTACTGTAAAATTCCTAATTTCATTCACAGTGTTTAACACCAATTATCCCTTCTGCGCTTCCTTCGCCCAAGTGTCTTTCAGCGTGATCGTCCGGTTGAAGATTAGTTGAGGGTTTAGAGTTGAGGTTTGAGAGTCTTTGTCCAGGGCGAAATAGCCGAGACGCTCAAATTGATAACGGTGCTCCACACGGGCATCTTTCAGAGAAGGTTCCAGTTTGGCGGTGATGACTTCGAGCGAGTGCGGGTTGAGCACGGATTTGAAATCGCGTCCGTCCTTTTCCGGCTCGGCTTCGGTGAAGAGGCGGTCGTAAAGACGCACCTCGGCGTCAATCGCGTGCGCACCACTGACCCAATGAATTGTGCCCTTGATCTTGCGCGCCGCCGTGGCTCCGCCGGTCTTGCTGTCGAGGTCGGCGGTGCAACGTAGTTCAGTGATATTGCCGGCGGCGTCCTTCACCACCTCCTCGCACTTGATGATATAGGCGTATTTCAACCGCACTTCGCCGCCGGGTTTTAACCGGAAAAATTTCGGCACGGCAATTTCCATAAAATCGTCGCGCTCGATGAACAGTTCACGAGCGAACGGAATCTTCCGCTTGCCCGCATTCTCGTCTTCGGGATTGTTGACGGCGTCGAGTTCCTCGACTTTGCCTTCGGGAAAATTCGCGATGACAACTTTGATTGGATGGAGCACGGCAAGCCGGCGCAGCGCGCGTTTGTTCAAGTCCTCGCGGATGGCGTGTTCATAAACGGCCACGTCGGTGAGGCTGATGTATTTGGTCACGCCAACGCCGATGGCAAACGCGCGTAAGGCTTCCGGCGTGACGCCGCGGCGGCGGATTCCGGAAATCGTCGGCAGACGCGGGTCGTCCCAGCCGGTGACAATTTTATCCTGCACGAGCGAGATGAGTTTGCGCTTGGAAACGATGGTGTGGCTCGGAATCAGTTTTGCGAATTCATATTGCTTCGGCAGCGCGCGCGGCAGATTGAGATTTTCCAGAATCCAGTCGTAAAGCGGACGATGGACTTCAAACTCCAAAGTGCAGATGCTGTGGGTGACGCCTTCGATGTAGTCACTCAAGCAATGCGCGAAATCATACATCGGGTAGATGCACCATTTCGCGCCGGTATGATGATGTTCGGCGTGCTTGATGCGATAAATGATCGGGTCGCGCAGCCAGATGTTGGACGACGCCATGTCAATCTTCGCCCGCAACGTGCGTGCGCCGTCGGGAAATTCGCCGGCTTTCATGCGCTGGAACAAACCGAGGTTTTCCTCGACGGAGCGGTTGCGGAACGGCGAATCCTGCCCCGGCCGATCCGGCGCGCCGCGATAAAGCTCCATGTCCGCCGCAGATAAATCGCAAACGAACGCCCTGCCCTTTTCGATCAACTGTTCCGCATAATCGTAAATCTGGTCGAAGTAATCGCTGGCGTAAAATGGCTCGAACATTTCCGATTTCCGATTTCCGATTTCCGATTTTGTGGCAGGTGGCAGATAGAAATCCCGTTTGCCGTCTCCGGAAATGGTTTCAGGTGTCTGGCCTTTCGTCTTCAAACCCAGCTTGTCATCCGCCCAGCCGCTGATGAGCCAGTTCACGTCGGCCTGAATGGACTCGACATATTCAATTTCTTCCTTGGTTGGGTTCGTGTCGTCCATGCGCAGATTGCAGACACCGCCGAACTCGCGCGCGATGCCAAAGTTGAGGCAGATGCTTTTCGCGTGGCCGATGTGCAGGTAACCGTTCGGCTCCGGCGGAAAGCGCGTGTGAATCTTCGGATATTTTCCCTCGGCGACGTGCGCGGCGACGATATCGCGGATGAAGTCGGACGGCGTGGGCGCAACGGCTGCTTTGTTTTCCAGGCTCATAAAAATGTTGGCGCAGCGTAACAAAGGACTTGGCGGATGTCCAATCGCCAGCCAACAATGTCTAATCGAGGCTGACTAATCCATGAGCGCGATTGAAACCATCATCTGCCTGATTCTGTTGTTGATGGCCGTGCCGGACGCGTGCCGCAAACTCGGCCGGCCGGCGCTGGCCAATGTGTTTTTCGTCATTTTCGGCCTGGCGCTCGGTCCGCTGGTCAAGACGGACGTGGCGACGATGGTCAAGGAGGCGGGCGAAGTCGGCTTCCTGCTGGTGCTGTTCGAGGTCGGGCTGGAAATAGACCTGCCGAAGTTGCGGGAACTGGTTCCGTCATTGCGTTTTGCCGCAATCTGGTCGCTCATCCAATATCCGCTGGTGTTGGCACTGGCCCACGCTTCGGGCTTGAGCTGGCCGGAAGGTTTGCTGGCGGCGGCGGCACTGACGAGTTGCTCGATGAGCATGGCGTATTTCGGCTGGAAACAGTATCCGGGATTTTCGGATGTGGCTCGGGCGTTCACGCTGCAGATTATGATCGCGCTGGAGGTACTGGCCATCGTGGTGTTGAGCCTCGGGTCGGTGGCGGTCAAGGACGGCTTCGGCTGGCTCATCATTTTGAAACTGGCGGGCATGGCAGTGACGGTTTTTCTAATCAGCCGATTTGCCACGCATGTCGTAACGTTATGCCAGTGGATCATTTCAAAGACAACACACTGGCGTGTGCATTTTCTGGTGCTGCTGGTGCTGATCATCTGCGCCGCCGGCGAACGGCTGGGGCTTTCGGCGGCGAAGACGGCATTTTTTCTGGGCCTGTTTATGAGCCGCACCCAGTTCGACGGCAAAGGCGTGGAGGAATACATCGCGCCCATCAGCCGGCGTTTTCTGATTCCGGTCTTCTTTGTCTCGCTGGGGCTGCTGGTGGATTCGCGGATGCTGTTTTCCTACACGGCGCTGCTGGCGTTGTGCGGCGCGGTGTTGCTGATCGGTTTCCGTGAAGTCATTCATCGCCGCTGGTTGAAGACGGGCGGTGATGCCGGAACCTATCTGCTCTTTTGTCCGAACCTCACGATGGCCGCGCTGGCGGCGACGGCGTTGCTGGGCGCGGGCAGTCGCAACGCCGCGACATGGGTGGTGTTAAGCGGATTGTTCCTGTCCTCGATTTCCCTGCTGCTGCTGCCGCGCGCCAAGAACATTGAATCTGTCCAGGAAAGTTGAAGCAAAAAATACCTCAAGACTCGCCGACCAGCAGAGAAAACTGCCGCGTCAGCGGCTGGCACCAAACTGGCCGTCATGAATGAGGAAATGATTTCCCCAATCGACCGCCGTTGCGGTTTGAAGCTAGGATTGGTTGACACGAAATGACCGCTGCGGAAGGTTGGTCACCAGCTATGATTAACCAAGGTCAGTTGGACGATGTTGCAAGTTTATTAAGCTTAAAGTTCAAGGTGCCACCAGTGTTGCATATCCCTTAGAGAGAGCGCGCAAAGCGTTGATCAGGGCCCGGGCCGAAGCTTCGCGACCTTCAGCCTTTTCCAATTCCCATGCGGATCTTGTGCGGACGACCGGCGCTTTGATAACGGCCGTGGATCTTGGCGAGATACTCACGTTTGGAGGTCAAACTCATGTTCAGGGCTTTGGTAACCATGAATATGAGTCAATGTATCGCCAGACCCCTAGTCCACCGCCCAGCCATGGCAACAATTAATTTGAGTCAACTCGGGAGAAACGTTTTCGCGCCATCCGCGCACGAATTGCCTTGAAAAGTGATAAGCCATTTGTTATCATTTTTTCGTAAAAAACGACAAGGGATTAAGGGATTTGCTTCGGTATTGACGATCCCGTTTGATCTTTGTTTGTAAACTTGACAGGCGGGCTGTGGGACATCCGATTTTATGAAAACTCCGAACAACATCGTGGTGTATCCACTCGCACTGGCGTTGGTTGCGCTGGCAATCGATTCGGCTTTCATCCAACCGGCTGCCGCCCAGCCCGCGATCACCATCTTCACGAACAGTTTTAATTCACTGTCGGGCCCGACCGTCGGTTATAGCTACGGCGATGTCGCCAATGCCTCGTTCGCTTACGTCAGCGGCGTGGGAGCCGGTGGTTCCGTGGGAGCCGAAATATCCGGTGATTTCACCGCTCCGGGTCTGGGTTACGGTGGAATAGCCTTTCAATACCAGAATACCTCAGTCACCAAAAATACGGACACGAATCTCAGTGACTACATCCTCACCTTCGATGCCAAGGCCAACCGGGACAGCGGAGGCTTTCAAATCATGCTGCAAACCTGGTCGGCTCCTAACTTCAGCGGAACCGGTCCGTTGACGAGTTCTTCCATTTCCGACGTCATCCTGGGGGCATCGGATGTCTTTGTGCATTGCTCCATAAACCTTGGCACCCAATTGAGCGCGGGTGCCAGCGCTACCGCCAAAAGCTGGCAGATTGCGTTCGTGATGGACGAGGCATACTTCGGCGGACCGGGTGTCGGAAATCAACTGGTCATTGACAATGTCGCCGTGACCATGGGTGGTCCACTCTGGAGGCCGACCGGCTCCCTGAATACGCCTCGCGACGAAGGAACTGCGGCGACCCTGTTACCCGATGGGACGGTGCTGATCGCTGGCGGCTTCGACTTTTACACCTTGGCCAGTGCGGAGATCTACAATCCGACCAACGGGACGTGGACGTTGACTGGCCCGCTGCAAGTCGCACGCGATTATCACACGACGACCCTACTGGCCAACGGGAAGGTCCTGGCCGCAGGGGAATACTTAGCAGTTACTCAATTGGCGTCTCGGAGCTTTATGATCCGGCCACCAAAACATGGACAGGGACCAACTTGATGAATGACCCCCGCTTTGGTCACACGGCGACCTTGCTGACCAACGGGAAAGTGCTCGTCGCGGGGGGCATTGACAATGGTGTCTTCCTTTCCAGTGCGGAGTTGTATGATCCAGCTACTGACCAATGGAGAGATACGGGCGCCATGACCACCAATCGCGTGTTTCATACGGCAACCTTGCTGAATAATGGGAAGGTGCTGGTGGTGGGCGGCCAAAACAATGACGCCCTCAACAATGCGGAGTTGTATGATCCGACCAACGGGACCTGGACCGCCACCGGCCCGCTGAATTATGCGCGCGAGTATCATACGGCGACCTTGTTGCTCAATGGGAAGGTGTTGGTCGCCGGCGGCTCCGCCATCGCGGAACTGTATAATCCGGCCACTGGAACGTGGTCGATGACCGGCCCGATGAATAGTACACGCACACACCATATCGCAATCCTGCTGCCCAACGGAAAGGTATTGGTCGCGGGGGGCCAGTTCGCGCAGGACAGCGCGGAACTATACGATCCGGCCACCGGGACGTGGTCGGTAACCGCCTCCCTCAACACCGGACGCCAGGATTTGACGGCGACCTTGCTAAACAATGGAAAGGTGCTGGTTGCTGCCGGTGCTGACCTCAACGACTACCCCCTGACCAGCGCCGAGTTGTACGATCCAGCCATCGTGACCGGGACGGTAATCAAGCCGATCAACGCCATAAACCAGTCGAACGGAGTTTTTCAATTCGCCTTCACGAACACGCCCGGGGCAAGCTTCAATGTGTTTGGCACGACCAATCTATCCCTGCCCTTCAGCAACTGGACGGGAGTTGGCTCCGTAACGGAAATCTCGTCCGGCCATTTTCAGTTTAACGACCCGCAAGCAACGAACTATCCACGATACTTCTACCGCGTCCGCTCCCCATAGTCCAGAGCTTGCGGACAAAATCCGCTTCGCCCAATCGCACTATGAAGATTGTTGAGGCTAAGAATAGCTCCGAACGCCAGCCGGTGTTGAATCAACAAATCGCCAAAACTTAAGGTGCCGCCAAGCACTTGCACCAGGCTAATTCGCTTGCAGGCGGTAGAATTTCGTCGGGCCGGTGACGGCGTTGCTGGGCGCGGGCAGCCGCCATGCCGCGACGTGGGTGGTGTTAAGCGGATTGTTCCTGTCCTCGATTTCCCTGCTGCTGCTGCCGCGCGCCAA
>OCZU010000702.1_pt1 | contig 22545 bp, 27 predicted proteins | sample 1539001 | NCBI WGS metagenome assembly OCZU01 (sample SAMEA3539306, study PRJEB22396) | soil metagenome | biome: tundra; feature: field; material: soil | place: USA | collected 2010-05 | depth 0.15 m | reverse complement strand
GGACAAAGCGCCCCGCGAAGCCGGGACAGGGCGGCGCCCGCGCCGGCTGCGCCCGAAGGTCAGTCCCATCCCAGCGCCGCCGCGCCTGCGGCGGTTGCCCCGCCGCGTCCCGCCGGGCGGACGTCGGCGCAGGCGCTGGCAGAACGCGCGAAGAATCCAGCGGTTGCCAACATGGTCGCCGTGGTGCAGCCCTTCGAGGCCCCGATTCCGCCCGAAGTTGCTTCGAACAAGCTCGACCTGGTGACGCTGATGTTCAACTATCACGACCTCGGGTTTCTCGGTGTCGATCGCGCGCAAATGAACAAGGCGGTATACGCGGCGCTCAAGCCCGGCGCGATGTACGTGATCGCCGATCACTCGGGCCGCCCCGGCACGGGCATTTCCGAATCGGGCACCCTGCACCGCGTCGAAGAGGCATTCCTGCGCAAGGAGGTCGAAGCCGCGGGATTCAAGCTCGCCGAGGAAGGTTATTTCCTGCGCAACCCATCGGACCCGCGCGACAAGAACACGCCCGACCCGCCGCAACCCAAGGATGAATTCGTCCTCAAATTCGTCAAGCCATAGTGCCGGGCCCATACCGCACGCCACGCTCATCCCGCGCCGTCCCCGGCATGCTAATGTTGCGTTGTCGAAGTTTCGCGGGTGCGGGCCATAGGTCGGGGAAATCGTCATGAAACGAGTCACGCTCTATAGCAAGTCGATCCGGTCACACACCGCCGACGGGCGCGACGATCGTCCTCCGCCGGGACAAGATCGCGGCGGTCAAAGCGAGGGCGAAAAACCTGCGCCGCGTCCGAGCCTTGCCGTTCGGGCTCGAGCTTTCGTGGTACGGCACGACCGGCTCGCGATCGTTGCCTTTGCCGCGCTGGTGAGTTTGTTGCTCGTCGTCGGCTACACCGCAACGAAGGCCCCCGTGCGCCAGATCACCCAGCACGACATCGACGCGGCGGTGCTCCACACCCTGGACAGCAATGTGCTGCCCTCCCCTGCGGCAAAGGCCTTCGATATCGTTCAGCAATCGGTGGTGCGCGTACGCCGCCTGGAGCACAGCAAGGACGACGACGAGGATCACATCAAGGGCGTCGGCAGCGGCGTGGTGATCGTCGACAAGGGCGTCATCCTTACCAACCTGCACGTGGTCAACGGTGCGGAGCGGGTGCAGGTGGTCTTCGCGGACGGCACGGAATCGGATGCGACGGTGATCGGCACGCAACCGGAAAACGATCTCGCCGTGCTGCAGGCGAAGACCATTCCGGACGATCTCGTGCCGGCGACGCTGCGCTCGACGCGTGACCTTGCGATGGGCGATCAGGTCATCGCGGTCGGTTTTCCATTCGGGATCGGGCCGTCCGTTACCGCCGGCGTCGTCTCCGGACTGAAGCGCGAATACCGCTCGCTCGAAGGCAAGCGGCTGTTGACCAACCTGATCCAGTTCGACGCCGCAGCCAATCCGGGAAATTCCGGCGGACCGCTGGCGACGATGGATGGAGAAGTGGTGGGCATTGTCACGGCGATACTGAATCCTGGCGACCAGGGTGTCTTCATCGGTATCGGTTTTGCGGTGCCCATCGAAAATGCCGCGGCCGCGGTAGGCATCTCGCCGTTCTAACCCGAATCAGGATCGAGCAGACACCATGAACGACAAAGCAGTCGGCGCCAGCGGCGTAGCCTCGCGCGACATGGAACGCATTCTCTACGAGGTCAAGAAAGTCGTCGTTGGCCAGGACCATTTTCTCGAGCGTGTGCTGATCGCCATCCTCGCACAGGGTCACTTGCTCGTCGAAGGCGTTCCGGGGCTCGCCAAGACGCTCACGGTCAAGACGCTGGCGCGCACGGTACGCGGCACGTTCAGGAGAATCCAGTTCACGCCCGACCTTGTCCCGGCCGATCTCGTCGGTACGCGAATCTACAACCAGAAGACCGGCGATTTCACGACCTCGTTCGGCCCGGTCTTTACCAATCTTCTGCTCGCGGACGAAATCAACCGCGCACCGGCGAAAGTGCAGAGCGCGCTGCTCGAGGTGATGCAGGAATATCAGGTGACGATCGCCGGCGAGAGCCATCGCGTCCCCGAGCCGTTTCTGGTCATGGCGACCCAGAATCCGATCGAAACCGAAGGTACTTATCCGTTGCCCGAGGCGCAGGTCGACCGTTTCATGATGAAGGTCCTGGTCGGCTATCCGAGCGAGGAAGAGGAATTCGTCATCGTCAATCGGGTGACGGGCGTCGGCGCTGCCGTTTCCGCAGTGACGACCACGGACGAGTTGCTGGCGCTGCAGCGCCAGTGCCGTACCGGATACGTCGATCCGTCGCTGGTGCAGTACGCCGTGCGCCTGGTCTCCGCCACGCGCAAGCCCGAGCGCTACGGTGTTCCAAAGGTCGCGCCGTACCTGACCTATGGCGCCAGCCCGCGGGCGACGATACACCTGGTGGAAGGCGCGCGGGCGCTAGCCTTCCTTCGCGGAAGGAGCTACGTGCTGCCGGAAGATCTGACCGACATCGCGCCCGATGTTCTGCGCCACCGTCTGGTGCTTTCGTACGAAGCGCTGTCCGATTCGCTCACTGCCGACCAGCTGATACTTCGAATCATGAAGCACCTGCCAGCGCCCGAAAGGCCGCTCGAGACCCATGTCAGAGTGGGCGCAAACGCCTGAGGCGATCCTCCGTCGCCTCGAGTGGACGGTGCTGCGCCGCCTCGACGGCTTGCTCTACGGCGACTATCGGACCCTGTTTCGAGGCTTTGGCGTCGACCTGGCCGATCTGCGCGAGTACCAGTTTCACGATGACGTGCGGCACATCGACTGGAACGTCACCGCGCGCATGCAGACCCCGTATGTCAGGGTCTACAATGAGGAGCGCGAGCTCACCGCGTGGTTCCTGCTCGACCTGAGTCCCTCGGTCGATTTCGGCTCGCAGAAGATCAAGAAGCGCGCGGTTGCGACCGAGCTCGTGGCGGTGCTCGCCCGTGCCTTCAGCCGCCACGGCAACCGCATCGGTGCGTTGTTCTACGGCGGCAGCGTCGACACCTTGATACCGGCGCGCACGGGTCGGCGGCACGTTCTGCACATCGTGCACAAGATGCTCGCCCGGCCCGAGCTCGCGCGCTCGGCGGCAACCGACCTGCGGGAATTGCTGCGCAGCGCGTATCAGGTCATGCCGCGGCGATCGCTGGTGTTCGTGGTGTCCGATTTCATCAGCCTGCCCGGATGGGAGAAGCCGCTGGCGCATCTTGCGCAGCGCCACGAGGTCGTCGCGGTGCGCCTCTACGACCGCCTCGAAATGGAGCTGCCCGATCTCGGCGTGGTGGTGATGCAGGATGCTGAAACCGGCGACCAGGTTCTGGTCGACACCCATGACCGCGGCTTCCGGAAGCGCTTTGCCGCGGTTGCCGAGCGCCGCGAGGCGGACATCCGCGCCTCGTTTCGAAAAGCCGGCATCGACGCGCTGGAACTGGCCACCGACGACAATCTCACCGACGCGATTCTGCGTTTCGCCGATCTGCGCAAACGGCGAAGCCAACTCGCCGCGGGCGGATCGCTGCCGCCACACCTGGTTCAGGCATGACGTTTCTGTGGCCGCAGATGTTGTGGCTGTCGCTCGCCATACCGGCGATGGTCATCGCTTACTTCCTATTGCTGCGCCGGAAGAAAAAACTTGCGCTCCGCTACGCGAGTCTCACCATGGTGCAGGAAGCCATGGGCGCCGCGCATCGGTTCCGGCGCCATATCCCGCCCCTGATCTTCCTCCTGGCGCTGATCTCGATGATAGCCGCCGTGGCGAGACCCGCGGCCGTCGTCACGCTGCCTTACCAGTACGAGACGGTGATCCTCGCCATCGATGCTTCGGGCAGCATGAAGGCGGCCGACGTCTCGCCGACGCGGATTGCCGCAGCGCAGGCCGCGGCGCGCAGCTTCGTCGCCGACCAGCCGCGCAGCACCCGTCTGGCGGTGGTGTCCTTTGCCGCCACGGCCTCCGTGGTGCAGGCGCCCACGCTCAATCGTGAAGACATTCTTGCCGCGCTCGATCGCATCCAGCTCCAGCGCGGGACCGCGATCGGCAGCGGTATCCTCATATCCCTGAAAATACTCTTCCCCGATCTGGAATTCGACCTGCGCTCGTCGAATCCGCGCCCGGGTGGCGCGCGCGAGGCAGCGCGCGGCAACTCGCTCGACGAGCCCGCCAAGGGCAAGTCGCCCGACGTCCAGCCGGTGCCGCCCGGCTCCTACGGGTCCGCGGCCATCATCCTGCTCAGCGACGGACAAACCACGGCCGGGCCCGACCCGATCGAGTCCGCGAGGATGGCGGCCGAGCGCGGCGTGCGCGTCTACACGGTGGGAATTGGCACCGTCGGTGGCGAGATTCTCGGCGCCGAAGGATGGTCGATGCGGGTGCGGCTGGACGAGGACGCGCTCAAAACCATCGCCAACGTGACCAAGGCGGAATATTTCTACGCCGGTACCGCAACCGACCTGGGCAAGATCTACAAGGCTCTGAATTCGCGTCTGTTCCTGGAAAAGAAGGCGACCGAGGTCACCGCCTTGTTCGCCGCCGCGGGGGCCGTCCTGGCGATGCTCTCGGGGATGCTTTCTCTGCTATGGTTCAATCGGATACTCTGACGGCCGGCGCAAGGCGTCGCGCGGGCGAAGCGTTTTTCATTTTCGCGAAACACGAAGGATAAATCCATGGCCGACGAAAAAATTACCGTGCGTGTGACCGAAAGCGGACAAACGATGGACCTGGTCGTCTTGAACAAGCGGGCGGAGAGAATCGAAGTAGTGCTGGGCGAAGGCGTCCACAGCGTCCGGTGCACGCTGAGCCCGACACGCAACGCATTGGCCTACGCGGGCAGCGTGAGCGGGCGCGAAATTGTCTACGAGCGCAGTCGCGCGCAAGTCAAGGCGGATATCGACCGGGTGAACCCGGCGCTGCGCAATACCAGCCGGCGCTGAAAAACTCCCACAGTTCGGCAATCGTCAGTAATATCATTGCGCAAGGAGGTTGACTCATGAGCGACCTGAACTCCCTGCACAACCTCACCGTATGGTGCGACATCCCGGTGGCGAATCTCGACCGCGCATCGGCGTTCTACGCCGCGACTCTTGGCATCGGCGTGGACAAGGTAGAGATGGAAAATTAAGGCAACCGAATCGCCTTGCATTCGACCCGCGATGCTTGAGCGATTGCGCGACGCAACGATCCACAACCCGTAGAGGTGAACACATGTCAGGAATCGACAAGGACAAAGTTGTCGGCGTATTGAATCGCCTCCTCGAGGCGGAGCTTGCGGGCGTCGTTCGCTACACCCACTATTCGTTTCTCGTGTTCGGCTTCGGCCGCATTCCCATCGTTTCATGGCTCCGAGAACAAGCCGGCGAATCGCTGACGCACGCGCAGCAGGTTGGCGAATGGATTACGACGCTGGGCTCCTATCCGTCGCTGGCCATCGGACCGCTTCTCGATTCGCTCAAATACGACATCGCCGCGATCTTGCGCGAATCGCTCGAGTCCGAAAGAAGGGCACTCGACTTGTATCGCGAACTGCTGTCGCTGGTCGAGACACGTTCGGTTGCGCTCGAGGAGTTCGCCCGCCAGATGATCCTGGCCGAGGAAATGCATGCTGCGGAAGTCGACAAGATGCTGAGGAAGCCCGGAGACGTCGCGGCGTTCGCGGCCGTGCCAAGCTAACTCCATGCACTCGTGATGTCGGGTATTCGTCGCATCTTCGCTCCGCTGGCGCTGATCCTGCTCACCGGCGTGATCGTCTGGCCGCTGCGCGACGCATTCGATGCATTCGTCGAAAGCAGAAGCTTCGCGTCGCCGATAACGTGGTCCCTTGGCATGACGTGGGGCTTCGACCTGGCGTGGTCCCTTGTCCTCGGGGCGCTCCTTGGCGCCATATTGCGATCGAGGAGCGCGATGCTATGGGCCGCCGCCGCCGGCCTGGCCTATGGCGGAGTCAATTTCGCGCTGACCCAGCATCACTTTTCATCGGCGTTGGCATGGAACGTTTATGCCGGCATCTACGGCCAGTACGCCGTATCCTGCATCGGCGCCATAATCGGCGCATGGTTAGCAACGACCGCGCTGGGCCGCGAACGTCCCTCCGCGACATGAGCGTACGCCGCGTGGTTGATGGCCCGCTGGTCTTGAGCCAAGATACGACCTTGCCGCGACCCGCGGACCGCAACGATATGAACGCAAGGGATCCCCGATGACACCCAGAACGCTGCACGCGGCATGGCTGGCCGGAGTCTCCGGCGCGTTGTTTCCATTTCTGCTCGTTGCGGTGTGGGGCGCGCTTGGTACGATGCGGCACCCGATGACGCGCATCGGCGCCTTCCTTGACCCTTCGTCGGTTCACCGTGCTCTTGGCGCGAGCAGGATCCTGTTCGATGCGACCATCGGGGTCCTGCTCGGCTCGGCGATCTCGCTTCTGATCGCCCGCATGGTGCGCGGCGACCGCTGGCTCGCGTGCATCATCTTCCTGAGTACGTTTGCTGCCGCATGCGTGATCCCGGCTGCGCTGCACGAGGGGTGGGTGCGCATGCTTAAGGTGCTCGCTCAACCACTGTTGTTCGGATTCGTCGTCGCGGTCGTTGCGGGATTCTGGCTTGCCCCGAGGATGACCGGGTCGTCAAAACTGCCGTCAGAATTCCGCCGATGAAGCTGACGCTGGTCGGCTCGCGGTATTTCGGCACGGCCGCGCTCGAGCGCTTGCTCAAGGAGAGCGTCGAGATAGCACGCGTCATCGTGCCCGCCGCAGACGACCGGCTCGCCCTCGCGGCAAGCGCCGCAGGACTGCAGGTTGTCGTGCTCGACGATCCGGCGATCGTTCCCGCGGATGCCATCGCTGATGAGACCGATCTCATCGTGGCGGCGCACAGCCATGCCCGGGTCAGCGCCGACGCGCTGGCGCGCTCGCGCCTGGGCGGCATCGGATTCCATCCGTCGCTATTACCGCGCCATCGTGGAATCGCCGCGGTGGAATGGACGATCAAGGAAGGCGATCCGATCGCCGGCGGCTCGATCTACCATCTTGCGGAAAAGATGGACGCGGGAGCGATCGCTGCGCAGGATTGGTGCTTTGTCCGCAAGGGAGAAACCGCACGCGAGCTTTGGGAGCGCGCACTCGCGCCGATGGGTCTGGATCTTCTGGCGCGCGTGGTCCGCGAAGCGGCGCTCAGCGGCAAACTGCCAGCCACGCCGCAAGACGAGCAATTCGCAACGCGGGCGCCGATGGTTCGCGCCTAGCTCGATGATGATCGTTCGTCGGGATCATCCTCCGCATCGCTTGCGCAACTTAAGCTTCTCATGAACGATCTGGATCTGCTGCAATGGCCGGCGATGCTCGCCACCGTCATCGCTGCGTGGCTGGTTGCATCGCAGGCGAAACGCAGGCGCGAGTTCGGCTTCTGGTGCTTCCTGCTCAGCAACGCGCTGTGGATCGTCTGGGGCTGGCACGACCACGCCTACGCGCTCATCGCGCTGCAAGTCGCGCTGGCGGGCTTGAACATACGAGGAGCGTACAAGAATGAGCCCAACGCAAGCGCGGCCAAGTCAAACCGGTAGCTCGAAGCGATCTTCCAGGAAGGCGGCGCGACCGTCTTCGCCGGCGCGCTCCTCCAAGGCAAAGAACGCCTCGGGTGAGCTCGATGGCTACATCGCGCAAGCGGAGCCCTTCGCAAGACCGATTCTCGAGCATGTGCGTGCGCTCTTTCATCGCGCTCGCCCGGAAATCGGCGAGGCTTTGAAGTGGGGTCATCCGGTCTTCGAGCATGAAGGCATCGTCGCCTGGCTGGCGGCGTTCAAGAGGCACGTCCGCTTCCGCTTCTGGAAGGGGCGCATGCTGCGCGATCCGAAAGGTCTGCTGTGCGATGCCAATGGCAACGTGGGCTTGCTCATCGTCACGGACCTGTCGCAGCTGCCGTCGGACAAGGTGCTCCTCGACTACATTCGCCAGGCGATCGATCTCAACGTAGGCGGAGTCAAGCTTCCGCGCGCCGCCGGCAAACGCAAAGCCGCGCCGCTTGCCGTTCCCGATGATCTGAGCGCCGCGCTGCGCAAGAGCAAGCTCGCGCAGCAGAGTTTCGATGCGATGAGCACGAGCCATCGCAACGAATACGTCGAATGGCTGGTCGGCGCCAAGCAGGCCGCAACGCGCAACAAGCGCTTGCTGACGGCGATCGAATGGCTCGCTGAGGGCAAGCCCCTGAACTGGAAATACATGAAGGCGCGATGATGCATATCGACGGCGTCGATCACTTTGTTCTTACCGTGGCGAGCATCGAAGAGGCGTGCGCCTTTTACGAGCGAGTCCTGGGGATGACGACGGTTTCGTTCGGTGAAGGGCGCAAGGCGATCGCGTTCGGCAGTCAAAAGATCAACCTGCATCTCGCCGGCCGGGAGTTCACGCCGCACGCGCAGCGTCCCGTCCCGGGCTCGGCGGATTTTTGTCTGATCACGTCGCTGCCGCTCGATGACTGCATCGATCACGTTCGGGCGCGGGGCGTGACTATCCTGTTGGGCCCGGTGGATCGCACCGGCGCGACGGGCAAGCTGCGGTCGTTCTATTTTCGCGATCCGGATCAGAATCTCGTGGAAGTCGCCAACCGTGTTGCCGCCGTTCCGGCATGACGCCGGCGCGGCGCGCCTCTTTCCTCGCGCTCCGTTGGACGTGCGTGCAATTGCCGAGGCCGCGCAATGAGCCAGTTCTCGCTGCTCACGCACTGGCACCTCGATGCGCCCATCGATCGGGTCTGGGAAGCTATCGTCGCGGTTGAGCATTGGCCCCAATGGTGGCGCTATGTGCACGAGGTGGAGGAGCTGACGCCTGGCGGTGGCGACGGAATCGGCGCGCTGCGGCGCTATACCTGGTCGAGCAGACTGCCCTATCGGCTGAGCTTTGCAATGCGGGTGACGCGTGTCGAGCGGCCATCGTCGCTGGAGGGTGTGGCAGAAGGCGATCTTCGCGGCAGTGGTCGCTGGCATCTCGCACCCGAGGGTGAGACGACCCATGTACGCTATGACTGGACCGTGATCACGACCAAACCGTGGATGAAAGTCCTGGGGCCGTTGCTGCAGCCCGCGTTCCGCTGGAATCACAATCAGGTCATGGCCGAAGGCGGCCGCGGAATCGCGCGGCATCTTGGCGTCAGCCTCCTTTCGCATCGCGGCTCGCCCACTGCCGAGTGATCGGTTCTCGGCAGAGCGCGTGTGAGATCGCGCCGCCGGCGCCGGGATGACATCCGAGCTACGACCTGCACGCCGCGAGGATGTCGCCGGGATCGAGGCATTGATCGCGATTTCGGCGCGCGCCCTCCTCGCGCCGTGCTATTCGCCGGCGCAGATCGACGCTGCGATCGGATCGGTGTTCGCGGTCGACACGCAGCTTATCGACGACGGCACGTATTTCGTCGTCACCGAAGGTGCGACGCTCGCCGGGTGCGGCGGCTGGAGCCGGCGCAAGACGCTCTTCGGCGCAGGCCGAGGCCACACCTCCGAGGCTGACAGTGCGCTTGACCCCGCCCGCGATCCGGCGCGAATCCGTGCCTTTTTCGTCCATCCAGCGTGGGCGCGCCGCGGTATCGGCGCGGCCCTGATGCGCCGTTCGCAGCGTGCGGCATCGGACGCGGGATTCAGGACCATGGAGCTGGTTGCGACGCTGGCCGGCGAGCCGCTGTACGCGGCATTCGGCTTTGCCGCCGTCGAAAGCTTCGAAATTCCGCTCTCCGGTGCGCTCACAATGGCGGTGGTGCGGATGCGCAAGGCGATCGCGATGCCCTAGAGCGGCGGACGTTGTTCTTCGAGAGCATGGGACGATCCGGAACGTGCACGAAGCAGTCGTCGCCTCCGGCGCCATCCGTTACACTTGGGGATGCTCACCATTACTTCCATCGAGCGGCGCGAGCTGCGCGCCAAAGCGCATCACCTGCATCCCGTCGTCGCCATCGGCCAGCACGGTCTGACGCCTTCGGTACTCCGCGAGATCGACGTCAACCTTCGCGCCCACCAGCTGATCAAGGTGAGGGCGTTCAGCGATATCCGTGGCGAGCGCGACGCGATGATGGGTCAGATCTGCGCCAAGCTGAACGCGGCGCCGGTGCAGCACATCGGCAAGCTGCTCATCCTGTGGCGTCCGGCGCCAGAGGAGCCGGCGGTGAAAGAGAAACCCGCACGCGCGACTCCGGCGACCGGGCGGCGCGCGGTCGTCAAGCACGACAGCAGCAGGCAGACAGGAAAAACCCGAGGAGCGGGGAAGAAAGGCAAGACGATGGCGAAATCCGCACCGCAGGCGCGGCGGCCGCGAAGCCCGACCGCGAAAGCTCCCGCCAGACCGCCGTCTTCGAGTGCGTCGAGCCGGCGCGGCCCGCTCGGCGTGCCGTCCGCTCCCGCATCGCGTGAACGCCGCCGGCGCCGAGCACCCTGACGCGCGCGACGCATACTGCGCCGGGGTTGTCCGCACGGCGCTAGATGTACCGGACGGCGAGCACCTCGTATTCGCGAACGCCGCCCGGCGCCTGGACTTCGGCGATATCGCCGGCACCCTTGCCGATCAGCGCGCGCGCAATTGGTGATTCGATGGAAATCTTGGATGCCTTGATGTCGGCTTCATCGTCGCCGACGATCTGGTAGCGCACCTCGGTGCCGAGCTCGAGATCCTCGAGATCCACGGTTGCACCGAAGACGATGCGCCCCTCGCCGTCGACCTGCGCCGGGTCGACGACATGGGCGCGGCCGAGCGTCTCCTCGATGCGCGCGATCCGTCCCTCGATAAAGCCCTGGCGATCCTTGGCGGCGTCGTACTCGGCATTCTCGGACAGATCGCCGTGCAGCCGCGCCTCTGCAATGGCGGCGATGACTGCTGGGCGTTCGACGCTCTTCAGGCGCTGCAGCTCGCTTCTTAGCTTTTCGGCGCCGGAGACGGTCAGTGGGATCTTGCTCATGGGATCTGCGGGAGGTACCGGCGAGTGCTACCAAATAAAAGACCGGTCACGGCACTGCCGCCCGGCCATCGTCAACTACACGTCGATCTTAACGCAAACTCGGTTTCAATGCAGCCGCCTCGATGCAGCTTTCCCGGCGCTCACGCCTTTAGTGCAGTCGCTCAGTGCAGCCTTCTCAGTGCAGCCTTAAGTGCAGCGCCTGAAGCGAATAGGGAATCAGCTCGCGCAAGCCCTGGATGCCGGTCGCCGCGGCGCGCGCCCCGGCAATTGTGGTGTACGTAGGCACCTGGTCGTTGAGGGCAGCCCGACGAATGACGTAGCTGTCCTGGATGGCACTGCGCTTCTCCTCGACGGTATTGATCACCAGTGCGATTTCGTCGTTCAGGAGCATGTCGACAATGTGCGGGCGGCCCTCGGCCACCTTGTTCACCGCCATGACGGGCAGTCCCGCCGCAGACAGCGCCCCGGCCGTGCCGCGGGTGGCCACCAGCGTGAATCCCAGCCCGACGAGCGTCCGTGCGACATCCAGCACGCGAGGCTTGTCCGCGTTTTTGACGCTGACGAATACATTGCCCGATTTGGGCAAGCGAACGCCGGCACCGAGCTGCGATTTGAGAAACGCCTCGGCAAAAGTATCCCCCACGCCCATGACCTCGCCGGTGGACTTCATTTCCGGCCCCAGTATCGTATCGACGCCGGGAAACTTGATGAACGGGAACACCGCCTCCTTGACCGAGAAATAGGGCGGCACGATTTCGCCGGTGATGCCCTGGCTGGCCAGCGTCTGACCGACCATGCAGCGCGCGGCGATCTTGGCCAGCGGCCTGCCGGTCGCTTTGGACACGTAGGGAACGGTCCGTGACGCGCGCGGATTGACCTCCAGCACGTACACCACCCCCTGGCCGCCGTTGGTCTCCGGAAACTGGATTGCGAACTGGACGTTCATCAGCCCGACGACGTTGAGGCCATGTGCCATCGCGATCGTCTGCCGGCGAAGCTCGGCTTGCAACTCCTGGGAAAGCGAAAAAGGAGGCAGCGAGCATGCCGAATCTCCCGAGTGCACACCCGCCTGCTCGATGTGCTCCATGATGCCGCCGATGACGACATCCTTCCCATTCGGGTTGTCGTCGGCCAGCGCGTCGACGTCGACCTCGATGGCATCGTTCAGAAAGCGATCGAGCAGCACCGGCGAATCGTTCGACACCTTGACCGCCTCGCGCATGTAGCGCTCGAGGTCGCGCTGCTCGTGCACGATTTCCATGGCACGGCCACCGAGGACGTACGACGGACGTACTACCAGCGGATAACCGATCGCCGTCGCCGCCTCGAGCGCCTCGGCATCGGTGCGGGCGGTGCGATTCGGCGGCTGCCGGAGATTGAGCCGATGGAGCATCTGCTGGAAGCGCTCCCGGTCCTCGGCCATGTCGATCATGTCCGGCGTCGTTCCGATAATCGGCACGCCGAATTTTTCCAGATCGCGCGCGAGCTTGAGCGGCGTCTGTCCGCCGTACTGCACGATCACGCCCATGGGCTTTTCGATGTGCACGATCTCGAGCACATCCTCGAGCGTGAGCGGCTCGAAATACAGGCGGTCGGAGGTGTCGTAATCGGTGGAGACGGTCTCCGGATTGCAGTTGACCATGATCGTCTCGTAGCCGTCTTCGCGCAGCGCGAGCGCGGCATGCACGCAGCAGTAGTCGAACTCGATCCCCTGGCCGATGCGGTTCGGTCCGCCGCCGAGAACGATCACCTTTTTTCTGTCCGTCGGCGCCGCTTCGCACTCGTCCTCGTAGGTCGAGTACATGTACGCGGTTCGGGTGGAGAATTCGGCCGCACAGGTGTCGACGCGCTTATACACCGGCCGGATTCCGAGCGCGTGTCGACGCTCGCGAACGTCGGTCTCGGTCGACTTGGTCAGGTGCGCAAGACGGCGGTCGGAAAACCCCATGCGCTTGAGCGCGCGCAGGCGCTCGGCAGAAATGTCCCCGAGCTCGCCCTTCTCCACCTCGAGCTCGGTGTCGACGATTTCCTTGATTTGCGCCAGAAACCAGCGATCGATCTTGGTGTGCGCGTAAACCTCTTCCAGGGGCATTCCGATTGCCAGCGCGTCAGCCACGTACCAAAGCCGCTCCGCGCGCGGGTATGCAAGCTCATCGGCGATGGTGTCGGGATCGACGGTCTTGAGATTGAATCCGTCGACACCCGTTTCGAGGCCACGCAATGCCTTCTGCAGCGATTCCTTGAAGGTACGTCCGATCGCCATCACTTCGCCGACAGATTTCATCTGCGTGGTCAGACGGTCGTCGGCCTGTTTGAATTTTTCGAAGGCGAAGCGTGGCACCTTGGTGACGACGTAATCGATCGTGGGCTCGAACGACGCCGGGGTCTGGCCCCCGGTGATGTCGTTTTTCAATTCATCGAGCGTGTAGCCCACCGCCAGCTTGGCGGCGATCTTCGCGATCGGAAAACCGGTCGCCTTGGACGCCAGCGCGGACGAGCGCGAGACGCGAGGATTCATCTCGATCACGATCATCCGCCCGTCGTCGGGATTGATCGCGAACTGGACGTTCGAGCCACCCGTGTCGACGCCGATCTCGCGCAGCACCGCGATCGACGCGTTGCGCATGATCTGATATTCCTTGTCGGTCAGCGTCTGCGCCGGCGCGATGGTGATCGAGTCGCCGGTATGCACGCCCATCGGGTCGAGGTTCTCGATCGAGCAGACGATGATGCAGTTGTCCTTCTTGTCGCGCACCACCTCCATCTCGAACTCTTTCCAGCCGAGGAGCGATTCCTCGATCAGGAGCTCGCGCGTCGGCGACGAGTCGAGGCCGCGCTTGCACATCTCGAGAAACTCGTCCTTGTTGTAGGCGATGCCCCCGCCCGTGCCGCCCAGTGTGAACGAGGGGCGTATCACCGCGGGAAAGCCGATGTCGCCCTGAACTTCCAGCGCCTGCTCGAGATTGTGCGCGATGCCCGAGCGCGCAGAGCCGAGCCCGATGCGCGTCATTGCAGCCTTGAATTTCTCACGGTCCTCGGCCTTGTCGATGGCTCTCTTGGTCGCACCGATCATCTCGACGTCGAATTTGTTGAGCACGCCCTCGCGCGCCAGGTCGAGCGCGCAGTTGAGCGCGGTCTGTCCGCCCATCGTCGGCAGCAGCGCGTCCGGCCGCTCGCGCTCGATGATCTTGGCGACCATCTGCCAGGTGATCGGCTCGATGTAGGTTGCGTCGGCCATCTCCGGGTCGGTCATGATCGTCGCCGGATTGGAGTTGACCAGGATGACCCTGTATCCCTCCTCGCGCAGCGCCTTGCATGCCTGCGCGCCCGAATAGTCGAACTCGCACGCCTGTCCGATGATGATCGGTCCGGCGCCGATGATCAGGATCGATTGGATGTCGGTGCGTTTGGGCATGAGCTTCTAGCGCTTGAAGTTGCGCGCCCAAACGCGAGCGACGATAGGATCCTGCTCGGCCAGCGCAATCGCGGCGGCGACACGCGGGCAGTCCTTGTCGATCCAGGCACGACCCGGACGCCAGCGCGACAGCATCGCGGCATAAACATCGAGCGCCGTCATGTCGCTGCCCAGAAGGAACGGCGCGGGCTTGAACGCTTCCTCGAGCATGTTCCAGTACGCTTTGAGCCGCTCGACTGCGCCTTCCTTGAGCTCGGCACGCGCCGCGTCGGACTTCACCCAGCGCTCAGGAAAATCGCCCACGCTGATCGCCGGATACATATTGCCGGCGATGAATACGATCCAGCGCAGCGCCGCCGCGCGCCGTGAATCGCCCGGAGCGGGAAGGATGCGGGCAGCGCGATGCATGTCGTCGAGCGCGACGATCATGGCCGCGCTTTCGGTCATGACGGTTCCGTCGCCGAGCTTGAGCGTGGGCACCTGCGCCAACGGATTGACCGCCTTCAACGCATCGGTCGCAGGCCCTGCCTTCCACGACTCCACGTCGTGATACTCGAACTCGACACCGGCGCGTTCGAGCAATACCTCAACCACCGCCGAGCCGCATCCGCGGCAGCCGTAGAGCTCGGTCGCGCTCATAGTGATTCCGGCACCGCTGCCGGCCTCTCCATCATGGTGACGAACCGATCGAACAAGTACGCGAGATCGTGCGGGCCGGGACTCGCCTCGGGATGTCCCTGAAAGCTGAACGCAGGCTTGTCGGTGAGCGCGATGCCCTGCAGGCTGCCGTCGAACAGCGACACGTGCGTCACGCGTACGTTGGCGGCAAGCGTCGACATGTCAACGGCGAAGCCGTGGTTCTGACTGGTGATGAGAACCTGGCCCGTGTCCTTGTCGAGCACCGGATGGTTGGCGCCATGATGTCCGAACTTCATCTTCGTGGTGCGAGCGCCGGAGGCAAGGCCGAGCAATTGATGTCCGAGACAGATGCCGAAGGTCGGCGTGCCCGCCGCAAGCAAATCCCGGATCGCGTCGATCGCGTAGTCACAGGGCTCCGGATCGCCGGGGCCGTTGGACAGAAATACGCCGTCGGGCTTGAGCGCCAGTGCGTCGCGTGCCGACGTCTGCGCGGGGACTACTGTGACGCGGCATTCCCGCTCCGCGAGCATGCGCAGGATATTGTGCTTGACGCCGAAGTCGTAGGCGACGACATGAAATCTCGACCCTTGCTGCGCGCGATAACCCACGCCGAGCGCCCAAGTGCTTCCGGACCAGTCGTACGCTGTGGTGCAGCTCACCACCTTGGCCAGATCGAGCCCGACCATCGACGGCGCCGCCCGCGCGATCTCGATCGCTCGCTTGTCGTCGACCGCGTCCGATCCGGCCCCGGCCATGATGCATCCGTTCTGGGCGCCTTTTTCGCGCAGCATCCGGGTCAGCCGGCGGGTGTCGATATCGGCGATGGCGGCGATTCCCGCTTCGCGCAGATACGACGCAAGATCGATCATCTTGCGCCAGCTCGACGCGAGACTCGGCAGGTCGCGGATCACCAGACCCGCGGCATAGATGCGCTTCGATTCGACGTCTTCGGGATTGACCCCGGTGTTGCCGATGTGCGGATAGGTCAGCGTGACGATTTGGCCGGCGTAGGACGGGTCGGTGAGGATTTCCTGGTAGCCGGTCATGGCAGTGTTGAAAACCACCTCACCGGAACTGGACGTTGCCGCGCCTATGGACCGGCCGCGGAACACTGTCCCGTCAGCGAGCGCGAGGATCGCGGGGACGTGGGCGGCGGACACGATGTCGTTTCTCTGATCGGACACTAGATGTGCAAAGCGGGGAGGCCAGTCGTGGCTTCCCCGCTCGCGGAAGCGGCAGATTATACCGCAGGCGCGGACTCGCCGCTATCGGTCACGGAATTCGAGCGCGTTATCTCCGGCAAAACGACGGCGCTGCGATGGTGCTTCGATTTTGCCTCGATGGTGTCTCGATGTTGCCTAATACGCCGCGCTGAAACCCCCGTCGACGTACAGGATGTGCCCGGTCACATAGTCCGCGGCGCGGGACGCAAGAAAGACCGCGGCGCCGGCGATTTCCGGCGGCTCGCCCCAGCGTCCTGCCGGCGTGCGCCGCGCGACCCAAGCAGAGAATTCCGCGTCCGCGATCAGCGGCGTGTTCATGTCGGTCTTGAAAAATCCCGGTGCGATGCCGTTCACCTGCACGTTGTGAGGCGCAAGCTCGACCGCGAGCGCACGGGTGAGCATCTTCAAGCCGCCCTTGCTCGTCGCATAGGGAACGATGTTCGGACGGCCGATATCGCTCGCCAGCGAGCAAATGTTGATGATCTTGCCGCGGCGGCGCGATTTCATGCCGGGAATCACCGCGCGCGCGACAAAGAACGGCGCATCGAGATTGGCCGCCATCAGCTCGCGCCAGTGCGCGTCGCTGACATCGGCGAGCGGCTGACGTCGATTCACGGCGGCGTTGTTGACAACGATGTCGAGTGCTCCAATGCGGCGTTCGGTGTCCGCAATGGCTGCGTTGACCGCGGAGGAGTCGGTCACATCGAACGGAACGGCGTGCGCCGTGAAGCCGCTACGGCTGAGCGATTCTTGCGCGGCGTCGAGCTTATCGCGGTTGCGCCCATTCAGGATCACATGAGCACCCGCGCGCGCCAAGCCCTGCGCGATGGCCAATCCGAGACCGCCGCCGGCTCCGGTGACCAGCGCTCGCAGGCCGGTCAAATCGAACGGACGAATCTCACTCATCGGAGCACGGATCCCGCAATCGGTCTACCGTAAGCCTAAAACATCCTGCATGTCATATAAACGAGGCTCATTGCGCTTGGATGCGACAAAGCGCGCCGCCCGCAGCGCCCCCTGCGCGAAGTTCATGCGCGAGCCGGCCTTATGAGTCAGCTCGACGCGTTCGCCGTCTCCCGCGAAAATGACCGTGTGATCGCCGACGACGTCACCGCCGCGCAAGCTGGCGAAGCCGATGGCGCGTGCCGGCCGCTCGCCGGTGAGGCCCTCGCGCGCGTAGATCCCCGCCGACTTGAGATCGCGGCCCAGCGGTCCGGCGGCGGCTTCTCCAAGGCGAAGCGCAGTACCGGATGGCGCATCGAGCTTGTGGCGATGATGCATCTCGAGGATCTCGATGTCGTAGTCGTCGCCCAGTCTTTGCGCCGCGACCTCGACCAGCTTGATGAGCACGTTCACGCCGACGCTCATGTTGGGCGCGAAAACAATCGGGATGGTGCGCGCGAATCCGCGCATCGCTTCGGTGTCGGCGGCCGAGAGCCCGGTCGTTCCGACCACGGCGCCGATCTTCGCCGCCGCGCACGCTGCCAGATTGGCCAGCGTCGCTACCGGCCTTGTGAAGTCGATCAGCACGTCGGCGTCCCGTATGCCCGCGGCAACGTCGGCAGTGATTTTCACGCCCGTCGTGCCGCCGGAGCGCTCGCCCGCGTCGCGGCCCAGCAATGCGCTTCCGGAAATTTCCAGCGCGCCGGCAAGCGTCAAGTCGTGCGTCGCAAGCACGGCGTCGATCAGCACCTGGCCCATGCGTCCGCCGCTGCCGGCGATCACGACGCGCACCGCCAGCGGACCGGCGGCTACTGCACCCAACCGAACTTTCTGAGGAGCAGCGTGAGCCAGTTGTCGTCGCCGGTCTTCGGCGCGGACGACAAAGACTTGTCCAGGGCCGCGTCGCCGCCGCCGGAGCGCGCGACCTCCGCGGGCGGCGGCGGCATTTCGTCGCCTTCCCAGCGCGCCACCTTGTCGTCCACGAAATAGATCGTGAACTGCCGATGCTCGACGGTGCGTCCGAGGCGATTGAATTCGTAAGGGTAGTCCCAGCGGTTGGCGTGGAACGCGTCCGTGAGCATGGGTGTGCCCATGGTGGCGCGCACTTGCGCACGGGTCAGGCCGACCTTGAGACGGTCGACCTGGTCCTGGGTGACATAATTGCCCTGGTTGACGTCGAGCTTATAGACGCCCAGTCTCGGTAGCCAGGAGCAGCCTGCGAGCATCATTGCAATGACGGTGGCGCAAAAGAACGCGCGCATGGGTGGGCTTCCGCTGCGAAAAACGACCGGAAACTATATCATAGCAAGGCGCCTCCTGCGATCTTGGCGCCCATTGCCTCTGCCAACCGCTCATGTCCACTCAGCACGACCTCAAGAACGCCGGATTGAAGGCGACGCTGCCACGGCTCAAGATCATCAATCTTTTCGAGACGAGCAAAGTCAGGCACCTGACCGCCGAAGACGTCTACAAGCAGTTGCTTGCCGAGGGCCTGGATGTCGGACTGGCGACGGTCTATCGAGTTCTCACGCAATTCGAGCAGGCGGGCTTGCTGGTGCGCCATCACTTCGAATCAGGCAAGGCGGTATTCGAGCTCAATCAGGGCGGGCACCACGATCATCTGGTGTGCCTGCAGTGCGGCCGCGTCGAGGAATTCTTCGATCCCGAGATCGAGAAGCGCCAGACCAAGATCGCGCGCGAGCGCGGGTTCGAGATCAGCGAGCACGCGCTGTACCTCTACGCCGAATGCACGCGCGTGAAATGTCCGTATCGAAAGTCGGGGGGGCACAACTAGAAACGCCGAAACTCGGCGATGCAATGCTTCGCTAGTGGTGCTCGCGCCGATTGAAGTCGGCAAATCGGAATCCGCACACCCATAGCGCCGCGAAATACGCCAGCGCACCGGCAGCGATCACCGCCGACAGCCGTCCGACCTTGGCCCACAGACCGGCCGCTACCCAGAACGCGTCTGCGCCTGCAGCCCACCACAGCACGCCACCCAATACCGCGAGCGCGATTCCGATACGGCCGAGAAAGACCAGCCAACCGGGCTGAGGCACATAAATGCCGCGGCGGCGCATCGTTATGAACAGCAGCGTTGCATTCAGGCACGCACCGATCGAGGTGGCAAGCGTAAGTCCCGCGTGGCCAATCCGAAACATCATCGCGACCGCCAGTGCCTGGGTAACCAGCACGGTCAAAAACGCGATCTTCACGGGCGTTTTCATGTCCTGCCGCGCATAAAAGGCCGGCGCCAGGATCTTCACCGCAATGAGACCGATCAGTCCGACGCAATATCCCAGAAGCGCATCGCGAGTCTGCCACACGTCGTTGGGAGTGAAGCGACCGTATTGATACAAGGTCGAGATCAGCGGCACGGAGAGAAGTGCCAACGCGAGCGTCGCGGGAAGCGCGAGCAGAAACGTCAGCCTCAGGCCCCAGTCGAGCAAAGCGCGATACTGGTCCTGGTTGCCGTCGTGGTGATGCTTGACCAGGCTGGGCAGCAGGACCGTGCCAAGCGCGACGCCGAGCATCGCGCTGGGGAATTCCATCAGGCGGTCGGCGTAAGTGATCCAGGAGATTCGTCCATCGCCGAGATACGCTGCAAGCTGAGTGTTGATCAGCGTGGAGATCTGCGCCGCCGACACGCCAAGGACCGCCGGCCCCATGGCCCGCAGGACCCGGCTCACGCCCTCGTCGCGCCAGTCGAAACGCGGTCGCGGCAGCATCGCGATGCGCGCGAGCGGCACGATCTGGAGAGCAAGTTGCGCCGCGCCGCCGATCGCGACCCCCCATGCCAGCGCAACGATCGGCGGATCGAAATGGGGAGCGACAAAGATCGTCGCGCCGATGATCGATATATTGAGGAGCACCGGCGTGAATGCGGGGATTGCGAAGCGGCGGTGAACGTTCAGGATGCTGCCGGCGAGCGAGACGAGCGATATAAAAAAAATGTACGGAAACATGATCCGGATAAGCTCCGCCGTAAGCTCGACCTTGCCCGGTGTCCGGGCGAAGCCGCCCGCGAGGAGATAGACCAGCCATGGCGCGGCGACGATGCCGAGGACCGAAATCGCAACGAGCAGCACCGCGAGCAGCGTCGCGACGCGGTCGATCAGGGCGCGCGTCGCGTCCTCGCCACGCGCTCGCTTGTACTCCGCCAGAATCGGCACGAACGCCTGCGAGAATGCGCCCTCGGCAAAGAGACGCCGCAGGATATTGGGCAGACGGAATGCAGCTTCGAACGCGTCCATCTGCAAGCCCGCGCCGAAGCCGACGGCCTTCAGGGTTTCTCGAGCGAGTCCCGTGATTCTCGACAGCAGCGTCAACGCGCTGACGGTGGACAGCGCCTTGAGCAGATTCATCTCAAAGCGCGCACGCGCGTGCGCTGGTCACGCGGAACGGGTTCAGAGTGAGTTGCACAGGAGAAGTGGAGAAAGGTGAGGCGAAGGCAAGACGAAGTGACGTGAGACGAGAGGATGAACACAGGGGGTTTTGGCTTGCGCCAAACCCGGAAAGCCGCTATTATGCCCGGTCTTTTTGGGGTGCTCCAACCGAACTCCGGTCGAGGATTGATTCATGGCCGATGGCGTGTAGATCGCGCCGCAGTACCGGAAGCCGCACCCACCAGGCAACGATATCGGCAATCAAGGATTCACGAACATGGCTAATACTGTCCAAGCGCGGAAGCGTGCCCGACAAGCGGAAGTGAGGCGGCAGCACAACGCGAGCCTCAAGTCGACGCTGCGCACTGCGCTGAAGAAGGTCAAGAAAGCGATCGCCGGCGGTGACAAGGCGGCCGCGACCAAGGAATTCAAGGCGCAGCAGTCGGTGATCGACCGCATCGCCGACAAGAAGATCGTGCACAAGAATACCGCTTCGCGAAACAAGACCCGATTGGCGCAAGCCATCAAGGCGCTACCGTAGAGCACTCGACGTGCGTATCCGGGAAAAAGCGCCGCACGGCGCTTTTTTTTCGGCCGTCGCGGCGACAGTTTGCTGGTCCCTTGTCTTATCAGAGTCCGTGAAGGCGCATGCTAAAATGCTGTTTCTTCAGCGATTACAGGTTTGGCAGCCGTCGTGAACGCACCCGTGGCTCCCAAGCACTTTCTCCAGCTCCAGGACTTCAGCCGTGACGAGCTCGTCTATCTGTTCGAACGCACGCGGTGGATCAAGGAGCGTTTCAAGCGCTACGAAATCTATCAGCCGCTGCGCGATCGCACGCTGGCCATGGTGTTCGAGAAAGCGTCTACGCGCACCCGCGTGTCCTTCGAAGCGGGCATGAACCAGCTTGGCGGAATCGCCATCAATCTGAACCGCAGCGATACCCAGCTCGGCCGCGGCGAGCCCATCGAGGACGTCGCGCGCGTAATCTCGCGGATGGTCGACGTGGTCATGATCCGCACCTTCGAACAGACCATCATCGAGCGCTTCGCGGCACATTCGCGGGTGCCGGTCATCAACGGGCTCACCAACGAATATCACCCTTGCCAGCTGCTGGCGGACATCTACACCTACGTCGAGCATCGCGGGTCGATCCAGGGGAAAACGGTAGCCTGGATCGGCGACTCGAACAACGTGTGCAACACCTGGCTGCAAGCGGCGCTGCTGTTCGATTTCAACGTCCACGTTTCGACACCTCCGGGATACGAAGTCGAGCCGGAGCGCGCCGGCATTTTCGACACCAGCCGCTTCCAGTATTTCGCCGACCCGATGCAAGCGTGCCGCGGAGTGGACCTGGTCACCACCGACGTGTGGACCAGCATGGGCTTCGAGGCGGAAAACGCGGAGCGGCAGCGCGATTTCGCGCAATGGGAAGTCGACGAAGAGATGATGTCCCAGGCACGCCCCGACGCGCTGTTCATGCATTGCCTGCCCGCACACCGCGGTGAAGAAGTGGCGGCCGCGGTCATCGACGGGCCGCAAAGCGTGGTTTGGGACGAGGCGGAGAACCGGCTGCATGCGCAAAAGGCGCTGCTCGAGTATGTCGTTTGCGGCCGTGTGAATAACTGACTGCGTGGCTGACGGCGCGGTTAACGACTTGTTGCGGAGGCTCAAATGATCGATCACTCGGGAGTCAGCGTTTCCGACGTCGGAAAAAGCAAGGCGTTCTATCGCGCGGCCCTGGCTCCTCTTGGTTATGCGATGCTGATGGAGTGGGAGCAGTTCGCCGGCTTCGGCGTCGCGCCCAAACCGGACTTCTGGATCGGTGAGGGCAAGCCGAACGTGCCGCCCATCCACATCGCGTTTCGCGCCGAGTCGCGCGCGCAGGTCGACGCTTTTTATCGGGCGGCGATGGCGGCGGGCGGGAAGGACAACGGAGCCCCGGGACTTCGCCCGCAATACCATCCCGACTACTATGGCGCCTTTGTGCTGGACCCCG
>OCZU010000701.1_pt1 | contig 22561 bp, 16 predicted proteins | sample 1539001 | NCBI WGS metagenome assembly OCZU01 (sample SAMEA3539306, study PRJEB22396) | soil metagenome | biome: tundra; feature: field; material: soil | place: USA | collected 2010-05 | depth 0.15 m | reverse complement strand
CTACCTGTATCCAGTTCCTCGACGGTTTGGTCCCGCGCACGCGGGCCACTGCTTCCAAGAAGCGGGAGCTCGTGGTTGGTCAAAGAGAAGCGTGCAACGGATACTTGAGAAGATCGGAGTTGAGGGTAGATGGACGCACGAAAAACCGCCGAAACGACAATACCGAATACCTTCTGTTCCGGTGAAGGATGTGGTTTGTCTTCGGGAAGAGGTAACGGCATGATTCAACGACAACGCACTTTTATACCAACTGAAGGCGGAAGAAGAAGTGTTTCCAGAGGTCGCGATTGTCGCGTTCAGCACGCCAGAAGACGCCCCCCACTGGCCTAAATGAGCGCCTCTCTTCAATTCGAGCCTCTGTTGTCGGATACCCAGGCCGGGGAACTCCTTGGCCTCCATCCGAAGACGGTGCAGAGGCTTGCCCGAGCTGGTGATATCCCTGCCCTCCACATCGGTCGTTACTGGAGATTCCGCGCCAGTGAACTCAACGAGTGGCTTGAAACCCTTGCCACAGGCAGGAAGAAGCCCTCTACGACCGTGGTAGAATCCCGGAGCCAACCTGTCCGCATCTCGAAAGGAGTGAATTGAGAATGCGGACAAAGTATTACCAGAATGGATCTCTTTCGCGCGAAGCACGCAAGAGCGGTCCGAAGGTGTGGATCTTCAGATGGAGAGAAGACACTCCGAAAGGCCGAGTGCAACGTAAGGCTATCGTGGGGACTGTTGAACTGTTCTCCAAGAGAGCCGATGCGATGAGAGCTTGCGAATTGCTCCGCGTCAACGTCAACCGCGAAACACGCTCCCCGCGCACAGTGGAGGAACTGGTGACTCATTATGTGGATCATGAGCTGCCGAACAAGACACCCTACACGAGGGAAGTATACGAGGGGAACATCACCAACTGGATCACTCCGAAATGGGGAACATTCTCATTGTCGGATGTGCGAACTGTGGCCGTTGAATCGTGGCTGGGCACCCTGCCTCTGGCGAATGGATCACGAGCCAAGGTGAGAAACATCATGTCCGCACTCTACTCACACGCGATGCGATGGGAGTTCTTCGATAAGAACCCGATCACGCTGGTGCGGCAGAGTGCAAAGCGTGACCGAATCCCCGGCGTTTTGACAGAGGACGAATTGAAAGCCCTGCTGGCGGAACTGACGGGATTCTATTACGTCATGGTGTTTGTGGCAGTCGTCACAGGACTGCGAGTCTCAGAGTTGCTAGGCTTACGATGGCAGGACTGCGACTTCGCGTCCGGGGAAATCCGTCTGACTCGTGGCATCGTGCGTCAGCGCGAAACCGCGATGAAGACGGAAGCCTCACGGAAGCCTGTCCCTTTGGACGCGGGACTCGCTGACGTGCTCATGCAATGGCGAGCGCAATGTGCGTACAACCAGCCGAGCGATTACTTGTTTGCCAGTCCCGAGAAAGACGGCAAGCAACCGATTTGGCCCAACAGCGCGATGGACCGACACATCCGTCCCGCTGCAATACGGGCTGGCATCGGGAAGCGAGTCGGCTGGCACGTCTTCCGGCATTCCTTCGGGACTCTGGTAAAGAGCCAAGGGGCAGACGTGGCAACTACGCAGGCACTCATGCGGCATGCAAATGTGAGTGTCACGATGGACCGGTACGTACAGGCACTCACGCCAGCGAAGCGGGCCGCGCAGCGCGGGATTATTAGCTTATTGTTCCCATCTGTTCCCGCGCAAGTACCGGCCAAGCCGGTAAGTCGTTGAAAAGATGGTGGGCGCTATAGGATTCGAACCTATGACTTCCACCGTGTGAAGATGGCACTCTACCGCTGAGTTAAGCGCCCAACCGTTATGATTCAAACAGATACAGCGGGAACCGTCAACGGCGCTAGCACTCTCTGGAACGGAATCGAATTCACGCGACATGACCTTGTTGGTCTTGGCCGGGGTGACGGTTCACGGTCTCGGTTTCCGTTGGTTTTGCATTGACCCTTTCCGCTGGCGGCCTCTAGAATTCGGTTGCTCTGCACGAACTTCTTCTTCTGGGTACAAATGATGCGCTTGATATTCGCGAAGACACTTGCGCTCAACTGCCTTTGGCTGACGATGAATTTGGGATCGTCCCCCGCGTTCGGGCAAACGGGGGGCGCTACTCATCATGACGTCGTGATCAAGAACGCTACCGTGATGACCGTGACCCACGGCAACATCACGAATGGCTCGATCTACATCAAGGATGGCAAGATCGCCGCGATCGGGGAAAATGTGAACGCGCCCGCGAGCGCCATCGTTATCGACGCCGCGGGCAAGTACCTGACGCCAGGAATTATCGACTCGCACTCGCACATTGCGCTCGATGACGACGTCAACGAAGCCACCAGCCCCATCACGCCACACATGATGATGAAAGACGCCTTCGACTATCAGGACAAGGCCATCTACCGCGCGCTGGCCGGCGGCGTGACCACATCGCTATTGCTGCACGGATCGGCCAACATGATCGGGGGACAGGCGGTCGTCATCAAGCACAAGTACGGCGCCTCACGCGACGAAATGCTTTTCCCAAACGCGCCCCGTTCCATCAAGTTCGCGAGCGGAGAGAATCCCAAACGCGTTTATGGCAGTCGCGATCAGTTGCCTTCGACCCGCATGGGGAATTTCGCGGTGCAACGCGAGGCCCTCGTCCAGGCGCAGGACTACATGCGTGAGTGGGACAGCTACAACGAGAAGGTCAAACGCGGCGATAAAGATGCAACCCCTCCCAAGCACGACCTGAAACTCGAAGCCCTCGCCGACGTGCTTCGCGGCAAAATCATGGTCCAGATCCATATCTATCGCTCCGATGAGATGCTGACCGAAATCGCGATGGCCAAGGAATTCGGCTACAAGATTCGCGCCTTCCACCATGCCCTTGAAGCCTACAAAGTCGCCGACCAACTCGCTGCCAACAACATTGCCATTGCCACTTTCGCCGATTGGTGGGGATATAAGCAGGAGGCTTGGGACGCGATCCCTTGGAACGCCACGATGTCGATGAGGAAAGGCGTACGCGTGGCGATCAAGAGCGATTCTGAAGACTACACGCGCCGCCTCAATCAGGAAGCTGCCAAGACAATGCGTTACGGCGGCGCCACCGAAGAAGAAGCCTTGAAGATGATCACTCTGAATGCCGCATGGATCGTCGGCGTGGACGATCGCGTCGGTTCGATTGACGTAGGGAAAGATGCTGACCTGGTGATCTGGGATGGATATCCGCTGTCCAGCTACGGGGTGCCCGAAAAAGTTCTGATCGATGGTGACGTGTACTTCGACCGTTCGCAACCGGGCCTCGGCGCCACGCATTACAAGGGGGGAGAATGAAAGACCAGTTCTCAGTTCTCGGTTCTCAGTTCTCCGCGCGATGCGGATTCCTCGCCTTGCTCGGAATGACAATTCTGATTGGGTCGCTGACAGTCGCCGCTCAGGACAAGCCAATTGCTCTCAAGGGCGGCAAACTATTGACCGTCACTCACGGCGTGATTGAGAACGGCGTGATCGTCATGCAGGGCGGGAGGATCGCCGCAGTTGGTCCGGCGAATTCCGCCAATATCCCCAGCGGGGCGCAGATCATCGACGTGACCGGCATGACCATCTATCCCGGCCTGATCGATTCCGAGACGCAGTTGGGCCTCACGGAAATCTCCGCCGAGGAGATGACCAACGATCTGGTTGAACTGAGCGATGAGATCATGCCCCACATGCACACCGCCGAGGCATTCCACGCAGAGTCAGTTCTGATCCCGGTAGCGCGTATAAACGGTATCACCAATGCCGTCGTCGCTCCCGAAAGCGGAGATACCTTGCCCGGCCAGGATTCTTTCATTCAACTTGCCGGAGCCAACGCCACCGAAATGCTCCTGATCCGCGATAACGCCATGCCGCTGAACTTCACCGGTGATCAACGCCGCAACAAAGGCGGTTTCGAGAAGCGCAAGTTCCCGTCGACGCGCATGGGGCTAGTGGCGCAACTGCGGCAGGCCTTCCTCGATGCGCAAGATTACAAGTCGAAGTGGACTGAGTACGAACACAAGAAAGCCGACGCTGCTCAGAACAAGGATAAGGAAAAGGACAAGAAGTCCGAGCCCATGGCTCCGAAGCGCGATCTCAAGTTAGAAGCGCTGCTCCCTTATCTGGAAGGCAAGAAGACAATCGTGCTTGCGGCCGAGAGCCCGAGCGATCTGGAAACGGCAGTCAGTCTGGCCAACGAGTTTAAACTGAAGTTCGTGCTCAACCACATCAGCCACTCCCAGCCCGTCCTCGACTACGTGGCCAGCCTCAAAGTGTCAGTTATCGTCGGGCCCATCTACGAAGCACCGAAAGAGGACGAGCGGTACGACGCGGTCTACAGCCTTCCGGCGCAGCTTTACAAACGCGGCGTCAAGGTCGTCTTTGCCTCTTACTCGGCGCACAATGTGCGCAATCTGCCCGATCAGGCAGGATTCGCAACCGCCTTTGGCCTTCCCTATGACGAAGCGCTCAAGGCAATCACCATCAACGCAGCCGAAGTCTGGGGCGTCGCCGATCAACTCGGCTCCCTCGATGTCGGCAAGACTGCCAACATCGTCGTTGCGAATGGCGATCCGCTGGACGTGAAAACCGATGTAAAGCAGGTCTTCATTGCAGGACGCGACGTCCCCATGACGGACAGGCAGGTCCACCTGCGAGATGAGTATTCCAAGTGACGGGAGTGAGTTAAGCCACCCCTGTCTATTTCCAGCATCAATCAGTACTAGTTCCGGCAAACCATCCCACCAACGAGTCAACCGAGCCGAAGTCAGTCGCTTCTCCAGGGCGGCAGTTTGGCTCGGCGAACGGGGCGTGGTAGCCTATCGGCGGCAGGGGCGCAGGCGGGTTCGGGTCGCCGGGTACCCCATGCCCAAGGTAACTCTTCATGCCGGACCACGCCAGGCTACCTCAACCCGCTGTATCCCCCTCATCTGCGGGGACTTCCGAGGGGTCGGCTCAGCAAGAAAAAGAGCAACTTTCTGCCCACAACCGGGTTCGATCCAGTGTGAGCACTGCCGCCATGGACCAGGGCGTCCTGATGGCCTCGCTGGGGCCGCGCCCAGCCGACACTTTGCAGCCGGCGATGGCTGGCCTCGAAAGCTACACCGACGCCGAAGTCATGCTGCGGGTGAAGGAGGGTGACCAATCAGCATTCGACTACCTGGTGCAAAAATACCGCCGTCCGCTGGTAAGTTTCATGTACCGGATGGCTCGCAACACGGCAGCAGCGGAGGATTTGGCGCAGGAAGTCTTTCTGCGGGTGTACCGCTCGCGTCGGACTTACGAAGCCAGCGCCAAGTTCACTACCTGGCTGTACCGCATTGCGACCAATCTGGCGGTCAATCATGCGCGCGACACGCGCAAGGAGCGTCCGGAGGTGACGGTTAGCCTGGATGAGCCGGACGAGGAAACGGGCACGACGATGGATGTGGCCGATGATGCGATGACCGCCGAAGAAACATTGGTGCGGCGGGAGCGGATGGCAGCGATCCGGAGCAAGGTGGAAGCCCTGCCGGAGCGGCAGAGGCTGGCGGTCGTCATGCATAAGTACCAGCAGATGGATTACAAGCAGATTGCCGATGTACTGAAGTTGAGCGAGTCCGCCACGAAATCGTTGTTGTTCCGGGCGTACGAGACTTTGCGGGAACAGTTAAAAGAATTTGTCTAGGACGCGGCTTTGGTTTGGGCGAAGTGAGAGTGGCAAGAACAGTTGGGAAGAGAAACTGAGGGGAGCACGGTTATGAGGTGCGAAGAGATTCGCGAATTGATGCCGGACTTGGCGTCGGGCCTGATGGGCATGACGCCAGACATCGGTGGGCATCTGGCGGGCTGCGAAGCATGCGCCGGCAAGATGGAAGAGTTCCGGCAGACGATGGCGCTGCTGGACGAATGGCACGCTCCGGAGCCGTCGCCGTATTTTGACGTGCGTCTGCAGGCGCGTTTGCGGGAAGAGATGGCCAAGCCGCAGTCGGGCTGGCTGGCGTGGTTCCGGCGTCCGGTGCTGGCGGCAGCGCTGACAGTGCTCATGGGTGTTGGCGTGGGCCTGTTCTTCACCAAGAACAGCAGTTTCTATAAGTCTGACGGTAACGTGGTCGCGGTGGTCGAGTCCCAGTCGACGGAGCCGGGCACGGCGGTGAGCGATCTGCAGGCTCTGGAAAAGAATCACGATTTGTACTCCGACTTCGATTTGCTGGATGACCTGGAAGTGCAGCACGATGTGGATGCGAATCCGTAAGGGCGAAGCGGTAATCCGCAAGTAAAAAAAACATTGGGGTAAGACGAACCCAAGGGTAGGGAGAATGCGGCGGGGGAATTTCATGTCGGGATGGATGGCGACGGCGGTGCTGGCCGTGGTTACCGTTGTGGCTTCTCCATGCCTGGCGCTGCGCAATAACTTCCGTTCTCCTCCTCCACAGAATCCAAATCATCAGCAGCCGCCTCATCAGGGGCGGCATGCCGGCGACTGGCTGCGCCGGTACAAGGGTATGTCTCCGGGCGAGCAGGAACGCGCATTGCAGAACGACCCGGCATTTCGCCGTTTGTCTCCGGAGCGCCAGCAGTTGTTGCGGCAGCGGCTGCAGCATTTCTCGAGCCTTCCGCCGCAGCAACAGCAACGCATGCTGAACCGCATGGAAACCTGGGAACATCTGACGCCGGGTCAGAAGCAACAGGCACGAGAGTTGTTCGGCCGAATGCAACAACTCCCGCCTGACCGGCGACGTATGGTAACCACCGCAGTCCGCGATCTGCGCGCCATGCCACCGGAACAGCGCGAGCAGATCATCGATTCCAACCGCTTCAGAGGCATGTTCACACCGGAGGAACGCGACATCATGCGCGGAGCCTCCAGGCTGCCGCTTGCACCTCCAGAGAACGGTAGACCCGAAGAAGCGCCAGCACCCGAGCAGTAAAGCGGTTCTCAGTTCTCTGCCCGGAGAAGCTGGTTCAGTGGAAATCGTGCGAGACGGTTTCGGCTTTTGTAACGAACAGCGGCTGTACGCGTTCCGCTTTCACGGAGATCACGTTGTCCTGATTCTGCAAGATGCCTTCGATGGCCAGAAACTGCTCTGAGGCTAGCAGCAGTCGGTTGCTGTGAAACAGGTCGGGAGCGATGATCGCGTTGGCCACTCCCGTTTCATCTTCCAGACTGACAAACACGAAACCTTTCGCCGTTCCCGGACGCTGACGTGTAATTACGCAACCTCCAATGCGAAGGCGCTTGCCGCTGGGAATGTCGCGGAGTTCGCTGGCCCGGCGAATACCCATGGCATTGAGCCAGTCGCGGCGGTAGGCCATGGGATGCGGTCCCACGGTGAGGCCAGTACCATGGAAATCTGCAACTAGCCGTTCTTCGTGGTTCATGGGACGAAGCGGAGAAGGCAAATCGGGTTCGGATAATTTTTCCAGCAGCGGCCCGGAGCCGCGGACCGCTCGCTCCACCTGCCAGAGAGCGTCGCGGCGATGAAAGACAGCTTCACCACGGAGACCCGGAGACCCGGAGACAATACTGGTTGCTGATTTTTGATGGGTGATTGGATCATTGAGAATCCACGAAGATCCTCGATTTTTATTTGTGTCTCTCTCCGTGTCTCCGTGTCTCCGTGGTGGATTTCCAACTGCATTCAGCGCTCCGATTTCCGCGAGCGTAGTGAGTTCATCCTTACGCAGCTCCGAAACGCGGTGAGTAAGATCGTGAATAGAAGTGAACGAAGCAAGCATGCGCTCCCGCACCAGCGCCTGAGCACTTTCTTCGCGCAATCCCCGAACGTACCGCAATCCCAAACGCAGCGCGATTTTGCTGACGGCTGATGGCTGATGGCTGATGGCTTCTAACGTGCACATCCATTCCGAGCACGTCACATCCACGGGCAGCATTTTCAATCCGTGGCGTTGCGCGTCTTTGGTGATCGTTGCCGGAGAATAAAAACCCATGGGCTGGTTGTTGAGCAGGGCAGCGGTGAACGCGGCGAGGTAATGGCATTTCAGATAAGCGCTGGCATACGCGATTAGCGCGAAGCTGGCGGCATGTGATTCCGGAAATCCGTAGAGCGCGAAGGATGTGATGGAAAGAATGATTTTTTCCTGCGCTTCCGGCGGAATTCCGTTGTGCGTCATGCCGGCGCGCAGCCTGGCTTCGATTTCCTTCATACGCGCCTGCGATCGCTTGAAACCCATAGCGCGGCGCAGGTCTTCCGCTTCGCCGCCGGTGAAGTTGGCGGCAATCATGGCGAGACGAAGCAGTTGCTCCTGGAAAAGTGGCACGCCTAGCGTGCGCTTGAGCACAGGTTCGAGCGAAGGATGTGGATACGTGACCTCTTCCCTTCCCTGGCGGCGTAAGAGAAAAGGATTCACCATCTGACCGACGATCGGTCCCGGCCGGATGATCGCGACCTGCACCACGATGTCATAGAAGCGTTTCGGGCGCAGGCGCGGCAGGCATGACATTTGCGCTCGGCTTTCCACTTGAAACAAGCCCACGGTGTCCGCCTGCTGCAGCGCGGAATAAACCGTGGGATCATCCTGCGGAAGATGCGCCAGATCGACTTCTTCGTTGTAGTGGGTGCGAATCAGTTCGATCGAATCCTTGAGAACGGCCATCATTCCCAGGCCGAGCAAATCAACTTTGATGATGCCCATGTCGGCGCAATCTTCTTTGTCCCACTGCACCACCACGCGGCCGGGCATGGAAGCGGGTTCGAGCGGCACAACAGAATCTAGTTGCCCCTGGCAGATGACCATGCCGCCGGAGTGCTGTCCGAGATGGCGCGGCATGTCCTGCACGGCAAGGCACAACTCGTAATATTTGCGCAGGCGCGGATGGTTGAGGTCGAGTCCGGCATCGCGGAAGCGGCGGTCAAGCGCATCGTTTTCGTCGCGGAATTCCCAAGTTGCAACCGCGGCGGAAATCTTGGCGAGCGTTTCGGGATCGAATCCCAGCGCCTTGCCCATTTCGCGTGCCGCCATCCGATTGCGGTAGGTGATGACATTCGCAGTCATAGCCGCGCCGCGCTCGCCATAGCGCCGGTACACATACTGGATAACTTTTTCGCGCTCATCCCCGCTGGGCAGGTCGAGATCGATGTCAGGCCATTCTCCGCGTTCTTCGGACAGAAAGCGCTCGAAGAGAAGCTCCATGCTGACGGGATCGACGGCGGTAATGCCCAGTGAATAACAGACGGCGCTGTTGGCAGCCGATCCGCGCCCCTGCGCCAGAATGTTTTGCTCACGGCAGAAGCGGACCAGATCCCAGACAATGAGGAAGTAGCCGGCGAGTTTAAGTTTCTCGATCAGCGCTAGTTCGCGCTCAATCTGGCGCCGGGCGCGAGTTTGCATGTCGGTCGTAGCACGGCCATAGCGCTGCCGGAAGCCTTCCCACGCCCGGTCGCGCAGGAACGAGTTCATGGTCTCGCCTTCGGGAACGGGATAGCGGGGAAACTCATACCCGAGATCGTTCAGCGTAAACTCGAGGCATGAAGAAAGTTCGAGCGTGTTGGCGAGTGCCTCGGGAAGATCGGCGAAGAGTTGCTGCATTTCTTGCGGCGATTTCAAGTGACGCTCGGAGTTGCGCGCCAGCAAACGTCCGGCTGTCGACAGCGTGCGGTGATGGTGGATGGCAGTGAATGCGTCGCACAGTTCGCGATCTTTCGCGGCGGCGTAGCAAACCCCATTGGTTGCGATCAGAGAAAGATTGAGCGACCGGGCGATTGTTGTGGCGGCGCGGTTGTGAGTTTCTTCTTCCCGATGAAAATGGCGCTGCAACTCAACGTAGACATTTTTGCGACCAAAAATTCCAACCAGTTGCTCGATCTGCTTGCGGGCTTCTTCGATGCCGCCATGCGGCAAAGCAGCGGCCAGCGGGCCGTCCGCGCCGCCGGTCAGGCAAATCAGGCCGTGGGCATGTTCTTCCAGTTCTTCCTTCAGAACTGCACCTTCGCCTTTCTTCGCGCGCAACTTCATTTTAGTGATGAGGCGGCAGAGATTCTGATAGCCCGCGCGGGAGGAAACCAGGAGAGGAAGACGGAAGGAATTGCCATTCCGAAGTTTGTCATTCCGAGCGAAGCGAGGAATCTCTACCCCAGGCACAACTTGCCGGGTGTTGAGATTCTTCGACTGCGGTGGCACTGCGCTTCGCGCAGCGCCATCCTCGCTCAGAATGACAGAGTCCAGGAGCTGACTTGTGACTTCCGCGCCGATGTGCGCCTTGAGCCCGAGTTTTTTCGCTGCCAGATGAAAGCGGGGTGCACCGTAGACGCCGCTGGTGTCGAGCAGGGCCATGGCGGGCATGTGGAGCCGGGCGCAGGCTGACATCAACTCCTCAGGCAAGGAAGATCCTTCGAGGAAGCTGAAAGCAGAGCGGGCGTGAAGCTCGATGTACATCAGTCTCAGATCCCTAAAAGCTTTTACCGCAGAGGCACAGAAACACGGAGAAGATCAAAGGAAAATAAACCAATTAAGGATTTTCTCTGTGTCTCTTTGCCTCTTTGGTGAAAGCATTTGATGTCTCAGTCATACGTCCCTTCCACGAACCAGCCTCCCCCGAGAAGATCGTGCACGAGCCGGTACAGCGCGACACCATCTGTGTTTTGCAAAGCAATATCCCACTCATCGCGCGCCCAGGCTTCCCGCTCCCACCAATCGCCGGAACTGCGCCATGGACCGGCCTTCCAGAGCACATTGCCCTGCACTTCTTTCTTCTTCGAGCAGACCACTCGCACTGGTTCACCGTTTTCCAAGGTTACGGTGGCCCGCAGCGGCGGACAGAGCAGGCGAAGCGCAGCAACCGCAGATTTTTCTGCCGTGGTTTTCTCACGGCTCGTTTCTGGAATTGCCCCAGGCACGAAGCGCCGCATACGGAAACCTTCGGCGCGGTATGTATCCAGCAACTCCAGCGAGCCGACGCGGGCTTCGCCGACCAGTCCGGCTATCCGGGCCAGAGTGAGTTCCAGTTTTTCCGGTTCCGGCGACGGAGGCAAAAAAAGGCCACTCTGGGCCGATCGCGGCCGCGCTGGTTCTGCAGCAAGATGGATCTTCATGATCGGTGCGCCCGGCGGATGAGCGTTCAAATCTAATTGCAGAAGCTTGAGAAAAAGTTGGGGGTCGAGCATAGGAAGAGGGAGACGAAGAGTGCGGCAAAATTTGCCTTGCCGTCCGGAAACAAAATGCTGAGCCGGAGATTGGGATGTGCTATCTGATGCGTCGCTCTCGCTGGGAATCCCGAAAGTGTCGAGTTGGGGATCGCCTCCCGCCAGATTTTGTAATTCCAGAGTGAGCCGCAATTCCTGCGTGTTCAGAGCACGCGAGGCCAAACGCGCACAGATCTGATCGAGCAGACGATGCAGCAGGAAAGCCAGCGGCTCCAGCAGCACGATGGGATATTCCAACTCAATTGCTTCTTCAAATACCGCCGGCGCCTCCACCGGAACCAGCGTGCGCGCAGCCATACCACGCGCCAGTTGCTGCAAGCGCACGCCTTCCTGGCCCAGGCGCTCGCTCAATGCAACTTCCGGCAGCGCAGCCAGAGCGCGCAGATGGCGGATGCCCCAGCGATCGAAAGTTTCTAGCAGACGTTCAGTTTCTTTTTTCTGCTCTTTCTGCTTTCCTTCCCGTTCTTCACCTTCACTCCGAGCGGCAAACAAAACTTCCACCGGCAAAGATCCCAGAGACTCGCCTTCTTTCCCCGGTGGAATCACAGTCATACCGGAAAAGCCACGGGCGGCGAGTACAGCGGCATCGGGATTCGAAGCCACAGCAACGTTCGTATCAAGTCCGAGGTCGGCGGCGCGGCGGAAGACATTACAGGCAATTTCGGGCAGCGTGCCGAGAAGAGATTCCATGCCAGCCAGATCAAGAATCGCCGTGTCGGTCGCGGCATCTTCCACACATGGTGAGAAGGATTGCGCGCAATCCAGCAAAGCGGCGTGCGCCACGGATTCCTGCATCGGAGAGCGTGCACGCAGCGTCAACTCCGAACAAAGTTCTGCCTGGGATTTCCTCATGCCTGGCGTGATGCCCATGCGGCTTGCGCTTTCATTCACAGCAAAAACTTTTTCCAGCGGGGGCTTGCCTTCGAAAATTGCCACGGCCTGCGCCCGCAACTCCGGCTCGGCGCGAAACACCGCGGCCACGGGAAAATTCGGCACGTAGATGCAGGCAAAAGGCATGACAACATAAATCCATCGAGAGATTGAATCATTGAGTCATTGGTGATTTCCTTCATCCCGCCCACGCGGTTTTGCTGACGAATGTGATCTCAGCGGAACGAACCGGTTTGCGCTCCAGCCGGGATCGCACCAACTCCGCCGTGATTTCCAGTCCAGTCAGCAGTTGTGCGTGGGTGGGTTTGTAGAATTGCGAAGCAGCGGATTGCTCAGATGCATAATTGTTCTTTTGCCCCTCCGGGGCTTCATCGTTTTGGTCCTCTGACCCACGGCTTACGCCGTGTGCTGCATTCTTGCGCCGCTTCGCGGCTGATTCCGAATTCACTTCAATCAGTAAGTTGTCGTTAGTGGGTGCAGCAAACCCGGAGAGCGGCTGATTACTTGCCGAACCCAGCTTTATCAATAAGGAAGAACAGCTTCCGGCAATGAACTGCCTCTCGATTGCCAGCAGCACCGTGGGCGTATGCTCCACGGCACGGCGGAAACGGAACCACGTGGTCAGCGGGATGCGGCGCGCCGTCTGCGGCGGTAGATCGCCAAGGTCGAGGGCGATCAATCCGAAGCCTCCGCTTTCGAGCAGCAGGTCCGCAACGCGCAGAAGTTGCTCCAAACCATGCTCGGCAGGGAGTGCCTCTCCGCAGCGCACCCATAGCAACCGGTCCAACGCAACTCCCGCAGCCGCAACAGACTGCGGGTGGAGAGCGTCGCTGCCATCCACGACCACACAGAATTCCCCGCGTTGGGTGGCAGCGGCCAGTGCCGCCAGCAGCAGGGTGGTGCGGCCGGAAGAGGCCGGACCGCAAATTTCGGTCAGGCAACCGCGTGGCAGGCCTCCAGTAAGGGCATCCATCGAGGCAATGCCGCTGGAAACCATTTCTGGTACGGGACGCACTGCCAGCCGCGAAGCTGGGGTAACAGAGGCGAGTCTCGCGTCTTTACAGACACCGGGCAAAATTGCGGGGACAACTCGTTGTGGCGGACGCGCTCCGGCAAAAAGATCCGCCTCGGAAGGCTGTGGGCATACTTCGGCATCGTCTTCAATGCCAAAGACAAAAGGACGGCCCTGGGCCGCCGGTGTGGAAACCACTGCGGAAGACATAAATTCCTCGGGAAATTTCAGGGAACGCCAAGGCTGGAAGGCCTCGAGGCAGTTTCGCTTTTTATTCGCCTACAAGGATTCTGCTCTTTGAGCCAGGGTTTGTCAAGTCCGGGTGAAAACATCCTTTCCTCCCTGCGGGCATTCGGGAAAAACCCCCAGAAAGGGCTTTCGTCCCTGTCAGACTCCTTGACGCTTACCTCAGTGGTTCTGATGCGTCCAAACATCACAGCAGCTACAACGTGTTTATACCGGGTTCTTCACTCCAGGTTGCGGTTCAATTTGCGGCTCGATTCCGCGCGAAAAAGGAGCTTCCTCATGCCCAGGTTTTCCATGCACAGGATTTGTCTGTCTGCTTTGGTGTCGGGCCTTTTGCTGGCAGCGAGTCTTGGTCACGCTCAAACCGCCACTTCTGAGACCCTGATGCTCGATCTGCCCCGGCAGAGCCAGCATGCGCTGATGACGCAGCGCATTGGCATCACTGACATCACCATCAACTATCACCGGCCGCTGGCCAATGGCCGCCAAATCTGGGGCAAGATTGCACCTTACGGGCAGGTTTGGCGCGCGGGGGCGAACGAAAACACCACGATCACGTTCAGTGATCCAGTCACGATCGAGGGCCAGCCGCTCGACAAGGGAACCTACGGCCTGCACATGATTCCTGGCGAGAATCAGTGGACGGTGATCTTCTCGAAGGCATCCACCGCCTGGGGAAGCTTCAGTTACAAACCGGAGGAAGACGCGCTGCGGGTCACAGTAAAGCCGCAGACGGCCGAACTTCATGACGCCCTAGCCTACGATTTCGATGACCTCAAGCCGGATTCCACCGTGGTGACCATGCGCTGGGACAAGATCGCTGTGCCGTTCCAAGTTGCGGTCAAAGTCAACGACATTGTGACCGCCAGCCTGCACACGCAGATGCGCGGGTACGCCCAATATTACTGGCAAGGCTGGGACGACGCAGCCGGGTACCTCCTCGCCAACAAAACGAATCTGGACGAGGCGCTGAAAGATGAAGACCAGTCCATCCAGATTGAAGAGCGCTTCGACAACCTGATGAGCAAGTCGCACATTCTTGAAACGATGGGCCGCAATGATGCGGCCACGGAATTCCGCAACAAGGCGCTGGCAAAAGGAGATGCGTTACAGCTCTATATTTATGGCCGCCAGCTTCAGGGCAACAAGAAACAGGACGAGGCATTCGTAATTTTCCGCGCGAACGCGAAGAGGTTCCCAGACTTTTGGACTTCGCACCTTGGTCTGGCGCGCGTCTATAGCGGGCAAGGCGACTTCGACAATGCTGTCAAGGAGATAAAAGCGGCGCTCACGGGTGTGCCCGATACCAACAAGACCACCCTGGAGAATTACATGAAGCGCCTGCAGTCCAAGGACGACATCAACCGCTAGCCCAGCCTGGACCAAAAGAAGACCTCTGCAATAAGAATGAAGATGGGCTGGCTCGAAGGCTTGCCCATCTTCATTCTTGAGACGTCGTGCTTATCCAGTGTTATGCAGTCCGGCGGCGATCCCGTTGATGGTGGCGCCGAGAGGATACTCAAGTTGCGCCAGGTCCTGGCCTAGCTGCTTGCGCCGCAAAAGCTCGACCTGGATCAGGCTCATCGGATCCACGTAGGGATTACGGAGATGAATAGAGCGCGCCAGCACCCGGTTGCGAGCCAGCAACTCGCGCTGCCCGGAGATGCTCAGAATCATTTTCCGCGACCGCAGAAACTCATCTTCCAACAGGGTGAAGACCCGCGCGCGCAACGCCGCATTCTTTACCAGCCCGGAATAAACCCGGGCAATATCAAGGTCAGCCTTGGCCATCCCCAGTTCGACGTTGCGCACCAGGTCCGAGAAAAGCGCGCAATGTTTTAACATCTGGCGTAGCAGCCGCTCGTGGCCTGATCCCTTCCCTGCGAAACTCTGCAGTCCCTGGCCTACGCCGTACCAGGCCGGCACGGCATGGCGGCTCTGCATCCATCCGAAGACCCACGGGATTGCGCGCAGTTCCTCCAGGCGGCGGCCCGCCGTCCGGCGCGATGGCCGTGAGCCGATGCGAGCTGCATCCAATTCACGCACCGGCGTGGCCTGCTCGAAATATTGCAGCACGTCGGTATTCTCCGCGATATCCCGGCGATAGACGCGGTACGCTTCGCGCGACATTTCTTCCATCGCTTCTTCCCAGTGCGCCTGATCCTTTGTTGGCTGGGCTCCTGAACGCGTGAGTGCTTCCAGGCTGGCGGCTATCATCAATTCCAGATTCCACTCCGCCAACACAGTATCGGCATACTTCCAGTTGAGAACTTCCCCCTGCTCGGTAATTCGGATGCGCCCTGAAAAGCACCCTTCGGGCTGAGCCAGGATTGCCGCATGCGTGGGGCCTCCGCCGCGCCCGACGGTACCCCCGCGGCCGTGAAAGAGCCGCAGTTTCACTTCGCATTCCTGCGCTACGCGATGCAGATCCCGGTGCGCCTTATAGAGCTCCCACGTACTGGTCAGCATTCCTCCATCTTTGTTCGAGTCGGAGTAGCCCAGCATTACTTCCTGCCATCGTCCCCAGGAATCGAGCAGCGGTTGATACTCGGGATGCCGCCAAAGGCGCCGCATCACACCGCCAGCCTTGCGCAAGGAATCAATCGACTCAAATAATGGCACCGGCATCAAGCCCGGATCATCCCGGCGTGGATCGCTACCAGAACCAGCCAGACTCACGCCGCACGCCTTCGCCAGGTGGACCAGGTTGAGCACATCGTCCTCGGACTCCGTGCCGCTGATGACGTACTGCCGGATGGACTGTGCTGGATAAGTCTGCTTGAGTTGCTGGATCGTGCGGAAGGTTTCGATCAATTCCTGGGCTTGAGGAGAAGTCTCGCTGGTGTGGGCCAAAGCAGCGCCTGCGGCCAAAGCCGGGGCGCTCGTTCTTAATTCAGCCTTCCTTAGTTTGGTCTTTCTCAGTTCGTGGTTTCTTAGGTCGATCTTGCGCAGGTCGATCCTTTTCGTGCCGATCTCTTTGAGGACTTCCGCGTGCACACGGGCATGCTGCCGGATGTCGAGAACCTGGAGATGGAAACCAAAGGTTCGGAGTCGCCGCAACAGCGGATCGACTAGGGCCTCCGCCAACCGCTGCCCGCGATGCGACATTAGGCTCGACCGCAGCATCACCAGATCGGATTCAAACTCCTTCGCGTCCGCATACGAACCCTGAACGCCCGAGCCATCACGGCTGCGCTGCAACCGGTAAACCACGTAGGAAAGAAAACGGCGGTAAAGTTCCACGGTGTTGGCCGGCCCCCACAGCATCGCGGCTTCCGGCATCGACCCTTTGTACTGCGCCAGGCGCGAGAGAATCTCAGCGGAGGCGCTTGCCTGCCGCAGCGACGAACTCAGGCAGTCGCTCAAGAACTCCACATGGCGGATGTACTCGCGGAGAATTACGGTTCGCGCTAGTCCAAGCGCATCTTTCACGCATTCGGGCTTGACCAGCGGATTGCCATCGCGATCGCCGCCTATCCAGGACCCGAAACTCACCAGGTTCGGCAACTCCGCTGGGTCGAGAACCACGCCGTAAACATCGTGAATCGATTCCGCCATTTCGACATAGATTCGGGGCAGCGTTTCGAAAAGAGAAAGCCGGAAATAGCGCAATCCCATGCGGATCTCGTCGTTGACGGTGGGCTTGGTCTGTCGAACCTCGTCGGTCTGCCAAAGCGAGGTAATTTCGGCATGGATGATCCGTTCGCATCGCAGAGCCTCACCCACGGTGAGGGGAAGACGGTCCAGTTGCTCCAGTTGTTCGGCAATGCGGCGCCGCTTCAACAGGACCGTCTGGCGAGCCACTTCCGTGGGATGGGCCGTGAACACAGGAGTCACCGCAACCTGGCAAAGAGCTGCCAGCGCGGCGTCGGCGGAGAATCCGGCATCCTTCATGCGGAGCAAGGTCCCATGTAAGGAGCCAGCCAGCGGCGCGCTTTGCTGGTCCAGTTGGCGGGCGCGTCGACGCCGCTTGCGATGGTTGGTCTCCGCCAGATTTGCCAGTTCAAAGTAGATCGCAAACGCCTTGGTGACTTGATAAGCGCGGGCCAGATCCATTCCTGAAATCATCGCCTGGGCCCTGGCCATGAGTTCGCCGCGAGCACCTGCGGCAGAACTTTGCCGCGCCCGTTCGCGCTGCCGGATCATCAGCCGCCGCAACTCTTCGACCGTATCGAACAGCTCCTGGCCTACCTGCTCCACCAACACGCGCCCGAGCAAGGCTCCGAGCGAGCGCACATCTCGCCGCAGGGCATGATCCTTGGCGGAATTGTCAGACTGCGCCGTAAGCTCGGACAAACGGGCCTTTTGATCATCCGCTTTCCACAGTGGTTTGGGCCGGGTCATGGGACAGGTTGAGGCACGATTAGACAGGATAAATTAAGAAGCAGGTCTCTGTTCTCGGTTCTCCGTACAACCAAGCTTTCGTTTCCGAGAAAGCCGAGATCTGGGAATTTGAATACAGGGCTGAACCAAGTGGGGAATCTAGGAACTGAGAACTGGCCTTCTACTTCGGAGCTTCGAATCTATAGCCAATGCCGCGCAGCGTCTTCAAGTATCTCGGGTGACGGGGGTCGAGCTCTATTTTTTCCCGCAGCCGCCGCACGTAAACGTCAATCGAGCGCGGCGTTACGAAGGGAGTCTCTTTCCACACTGCGTCAAGCAACTGGTCACGCGTGAGGACGCGCCCGCAGTGGGTGGCCAGATACTCCAGAAGGCGGAATTCCCGCACCGTGGTAAGAACCGTCCGGCCCTGCACCTGCACGGTCATCGAAGAGGCGTCGATTTCAAGATCGCCGAGGCGAAGCACTTCCGGCGTTGCTGGCGGTTGGCGCAGCCCACGAAGCACACTGCGCACTCGGGCCACTAGTTCGCGCGGACTGAAGGGCTTGGTGATGTAATCGTCTCCGCCCAATTCGAGTCCCCTCACCTTGTCGGTTTCGGCTGTCTTGGCGGTCAGGAAAATGATGGGCGTCGAGGACAGCGTAGGAGTCTGCCGAATCTGGCGGCAGAGGTCAAAGCCGTCAGCTCCTGGAAGCATCACATCCAGAAGGAAAAGCGACGGCATCTCGCGCAGTGCTTCCGAAACCACCGATCCGCCGCTGACAAAACTTTGCACATCGAAGCCGGCCGCCTGCAGGTTATGGGAGATAAGCCGTGCGATGTCCGCCTCATCTTCGACCACAAACACTAGGCAGCGAGACACGGCCGCGATAGCCGCGTCGCGAAGCGGTTCGTAAGATCCCATCGGAGATTGCATCGTCACCTGGTGCTGGTGTGGCGCCGGATTCTCTTAGACTGTATGTTGGGAATGTTGCGAGAATGTTTCCCGAGTGTTAAGGAACGATGAATTTCCTGATTGCCAGTTCGCCGACAAGCCGACGCCCTCGCGAACAAGCGAGAACAGTGGGCCTCACGTAGCCGCCCGCTTCTTGGGCGCATGCCGCAAGCTGCGGCCTTCGATAAGGCTGTAGAGATCTTCCGCCAGATTGGTGGTGTGGTCCCCGGCGCGCTCCAAAGCCTGCGCCATGAGAAGCACGTCGAAGCTCGAGGGATTGTTGTCCGAGGCGTGTCCGGTGAGGTGCTTTTGGAACAGAGCATGACAGACGCGGTCGATGTCCTTGTCCATCTGCAGGACCTTGCGGGCGCACTCCAGGTCCAGATCGACGAATCCGCGATAGACCAAATCGAGCATCTCTCGCAGAATCGCCGACATTTCCACCAGTTGACGCACATCGGATGCCGCCATCTTCGCTGTCCTAGACTGCACTCGCATGGCCACGCTCATCACCAGATCGCCAATGCGTTCCAGGTCAGTGGTGCACTTCAGGCTGGTCAGCAACTGGCGCGCTCGCGTCTCGTTCACCCGCGTGATGGCGGCCGGCAAGCGCTCATCGATATAGCGCTCGATGATGTCGAGTTCCTGCTCGCATTCCTTGATGGCGAGGAAAGCCATGCGCGACGAGTGCGTGAGCAGATCGCGCACGTTGAAAGCGGCGTCGCGAGCGATGAGAAAGGCCCTGAGCGCTGTACGCGCCAGATCGTCGAGTGATCCAGCTCCTTTGCGTGCCGACTTCTTGCCGGCTTCCTGACTCGGACTAGGCATCGCCTCGGCGCTGTCGGCTGCACCAGGCTCTTCGATCGCGGTTCGCGATATGACGGCCTTGCGGGGCATATTTCACGGAGGCGATCGCAATCTGATCACCTCTAGTCAGAGTATCTCACTACCGACTCGTGGGCAGTCTACTGGAGAAGTGTGAAAGGACCGTTAATACCAGGTTGCCGACACCCGTGGAAACCGAATACAGTGTGAGCTTGCGGTGGATTTTGCTCCTTGCTCAGCTCTGGCTTCTACATTTCTGGGATCGGAACTTCTCCACTCGTGGAACTACTCGAACATCTGCGTCGTCAGTTTGCCCATGATGGGTGGGCGAACCGCGAAGTACTCGCCGGGCTCAGGGTCAGTGCTCGTCCGATCGCGCGGCCGCTGCAACTGCTCGCGCACGTTCTCGCCGCCGAGCGGTTGTGGCTGGAGCGCATCAGACAGCAACCGCAAAGCCTGCCCGTGTGGCCAGATTTCACCTTCGACCAATGCGAAGCGCAAATCGCCGACATCTGCCAACTGTGGTGCGAGTTTCTTGATCAGCTTTCTCCCGTCGGGCTCTCGGAAAAGGTAGGATATAAAAACAGCAAGGGTGAGCAGTGGACCAGCACCGTGGACGACATTTTGACCCACGTGCTGCTGCACTCGGCGTATCATCGCGGACAGATCGCCAGCCAGGTGCGCGCCAGCGGGGAGACGCCGGCCTATACGGACTTCATCCACGCGGTGCGCCAAGGCCTGATTGCGTAGCGTTTGATCAAATCGAAGGGTGCATCCATGGAAAGCCGCCCGCTCTTCGTCTTTACCGCCGTGCAAATCGGCGCGATCGCGGTGGTTCTCTGGCTAGTGTTTTCGCGGCCCGACTCCTGGGATGTGCAGCGCTGTGTGGGCGCAGCCCTGGTGATCGTGGGGGTTGGCGGGATGGCGGCCGCACGCTACCAACTAGGCAAGTCCTTCTCCCTCAAAGCGGAAGCTCGCCGGTTGGTAACGCGCGGGATCTACTCGAAAATCCGAAATCCGATCTATGTTTTCGGCGGGGTCATGCTTATCGGTTTTGTACTTGTCCTGCACCGTCCCATCCTGTGGGTGGTTTTTCTGGCTCTCGTTGTCATGCAGATGCTGCGCGCCCGCCGCGAGGCCCAGGTCCTCGAAGCTGCATTTGGCGATGCCTACCGCGAGTACCGCCGCAAAACCTGGTTCTGATGCCGGTCCTTGATGCGGCAATGTGCGGTAATATCTCTGCAATGAGGAAATTGCCGGTTTCCATCGCCCTGGTGTTCTGTGCCGCGACCGTGCTCGGTGCGGACTCACGCGATGAACAAAAAAAAATCCCTAACATGCCTGCTGCGGTCTCGGGCAACGCCGTGGCCAGTCTCAAGGACGGTCTGGAGATATTTTCCCTGATGGGGGTCGGTCCCCGGAAAACCTGGGATGACATTACGAACCAGGTCTACGTCATGGACCTGGCGCACCCGAAATGGCGCGAAGGCCGCACCGTACCCGGACCTGTGGGCCGTCTGGGCGCTGCCGCCGCCGGAGCCAAAGGATTGGTGATTCTCATGGGCGGCTACGTGGTGGACGCTCAGAATGGTGAACGGACCATCCCCGACGTGAACGTCTACGAACCGGGCGTACGCCGCTGGTCTCGCGGCAAAGACATACCCGTTGCCGTGGACAGCGCGGTGGTCGGCGTGACGCACGACCGCTTCGTCTATCTCATTGGCGGCCGTTCGCCCGATGGCCCGGTGAACAATGTGCAGGTCTACGACATCGAAAAAAACTCCTGGACGCAAGCCACGCCTTTCCCCGGTACTCCCGTCTTCGGGTTGGGCGGCGGTTTAGCCGACGGTGTGATCGTGGTCGTGGATGGCGCCAAGACGGGCCCGGCGGGCGGTCCGCGTTACATGGCCTCCGACGAGTGCTGGGTGGGAAAGATCGATCACAAGGAACCAACTAAAATTGAATGGAGCAAGGTACCCACCCATCCTGGGCCGGCGCGCTTCGCAATCGCGGGCGGCGGCGCCGACCGGGATCACAAGGTTTACTTTTCCGGCGGCACTGCTACTCCTCATGATTACAAGGGCCTTGCCTATGACGGCCAGCCGGCGCAGGCGTCCGAGGTCACGTTTGCCTTCGATCTCCATGGCAGTCGATGGGAAACACTCAGCGACAATACCTACGATCCACGCGCGGATAGTCGAGGCATCCTGATGACGCCGATCGGACCCTTGGTCCTGGGAGGGATGGTGAGGAATCTGGCCGTGACCGCACGGGTAAACCAGGTGCCAAGGAAGTGAGCCAGACCAAAGGCTTCGAATAGTTGCGTTTGTCGGACGGCGTCGCTCCGCGATACAATTCCTCAGACTCGTTTGTGGGGTTCTTGCTCCGTGTGAAGGTTCGCGCCATGGAAACGATAATGTTTAACCCTCGCTAGTTCGCCATCCTCTTGAGTCCGAGTCGTCGGACCTCTCGTTCTGTCTCTGGTAACCTGATCGGCGTCTCCGCCTGTTTTTCTTGGCGGCGTCGCGGAAAAAGCTCGCAGGTGCTTATGGAAGTTACTGTCACCGCCGCGGAAAAACCGCACACACTATGGGCCTCACTGGTGGAAGCCGTTCGCGGCTCCCACCAGGACTACACCACCGGCAGTCTGAACCGCGCCATCCTGCTCCTGGCCGTGCCCATGGTCCTGGAGATGGTTCTGGAATCGCTGTTCGCGGTGGTAGACGTCTTCTGGGTGGGGCGCCTGGGCGCAAACGCCGTTGCTACTGTGGGACTCACGGAGTCGATGTTGAGCCTGGTGTTCTCCGTGGCCATGGGGTTGAGCTTGTCGACGACCGCCATGGTGGCGCGGCGCATCGGAGAAAAAGATCCTGAAGGCGCCGCGGTCGCGGGCGTGCAGGCGATCGCTCTCGGCCTGTTTATTTCGCTCGCCATCGGCGTGCCTTGCTTTTTCTTTGCACCAAACCTGCTGCGCTTAATGGGCGCAACGCCGGACATCGTCGCCACCGGCAGCGGTTATACCAGGATTTGCCTGGGCGGAAGCTTCGCTGTGCTTCTGCTATTTCTCAACAACGCTATCTTCCGTGGCGCTGGAGATGCGGCCATCGCCATGCGCCTGCTCTGGGTGTCGAACATCATCAACCTG
>OCZU010000700.1_pt1 | contig 22590 bp, 15 predicted proteins | sample 1539001 | NCBI WGS metagenome assembly OCZU01 (sample SAMEA3539306, study PRJEB22396) | soil metagenome | biome: tundra; feature: field; material: soil | place: USA | collected 2010-05 | depth 0.15 m | reverse complement strand
AATAGGGGTACAGGTCTCATGTTCAACAACAACTGACAGCGCTCGACGATGGCGCGCATCGCGGGCGGGACCTGAGGCTCACTTGACTGGTGCAACATCGTGCGCAGACCCCACCAACCGCAAAAAAGGCGAATTGCCCGGTAGGCAACGAAGCCCAGGTAGAGCATTGCGATCAGTCCAACCCAGAGCGGGCCGAACTGGAGTGCCTCACCGCCATGCCGCATTCGCCGCCAGAGAGCCCATGAGGTGCCAGTCATGCCTTTCTCAGCAGGCTGCACAACGCTCGCCTCTGCAACCGACTTGGGCGTCGGCCTGTCATCGATTCGAGAGCCACGCAAACTGGCGAGCGGAAGCACCACCGCAAGCAGCAACGCGACAACCCACAACGCATGCCGGTAGGAAGCGGGGCCGCGACGCAACGCTCGTGAAAGAGGCGCGGTAACTCCTGCGACGACGCATGTAACCCACAGGGCGTTTACCAGGTAGGTGACAACCATATCGTTAATCCGATTCATCGGCTTTTCCCTTCTTGCCCCGTTCGTGCTGCTCTACCAGGCTGCTCAACTCTTCCAACTTTCTTGGATCCAGTTGCCGGCTCTTTACCAGACTCATCAGAAGTCCATCCACGGAGCCGCCAAACAGGCGATCGACCATGTCCCCGATCGCATTGCTGGCTGCCTTGTCACGCGTCAACAGAGGTGCGTAGTCGAACGCCCTGCCACGAAGCGTTCGCCGCACCTTACCCTTGCGATGGAGCACATTCAGCATGGTCTGTACGGTGGTGTAGGCCAGTTCTTGTGATTCCGCGAGTTTTTCCTGCACGGTTTGCACGTTCGCGGGGCCGAGGTCCCACAAGACATTCATGATCTGCAACTCCAGCGGCGTGAGCTGCTGCTGGGATTTTTTCTTACCCATCCCCATCTCCTAAAGTGTTAGGACTATACTGCCGGTCGGGTTTCTTTGTCAACTAAAAAGTTAGGACCTGAGCTACGGCAGAACGAGAACAGGTTTCTACCCAAGCCCCTCGGTATTGAAGATTTGACGCCAAATATCGGCGCGCAACTGAGCACTAGCAACTAGCGCTCAGGCGGAAAAATCTTACCACACAATGTTGCGTAAATCAGATTTGTCGCTGATCTCCGACAGGCCATGATGCCAGTTCATGGCCGATCTGCTCGCTCGCCTGGGAAACCGGATTAGGACACTTCGGAAGAAACGCGGCTGGACTCAGGTGGAGATGGCCGAGCGGGTGGGCATTGATCGGAGCTTTCTGGCCGATGTGGAGCGGGGGAAGAGGAATGTGTCGATTCTAAATTTGGATTTGATGGCGAAGGGGCTGAAGGTTTCGCTGTCTCAGTTGTTCTCGCGGCTGTGAGCCGAATCACGGGGGGGGCAAATCGGAAAAACTCCTCATCCACTCTGACCACCTCGAATAAAAGAACTCACGTGGGCAGTCTGGCATTTCACTTAGGCCCAGCCGCTCTCAACTGATTCACGAATTTAGATAAGACCGCGATCTTGACATCTGGTCAAAAGGGGTTGCGAACGCGTCGCGGAAATCTCCCCAGCAGGGAACGTAAACACTCGCCCCTGGGTTCAGCGAATATCGAGGAATGATTGGAAAGCGGGGTGTATTTTGAAGCGCCGCATACGCATCAGCTGTCTTGCCAGTTTCGCGCTAAGAATCTGCGACTTTTTCAGCTCCTTTGGGTCTTCGCGTTTTTCATCGGCCACAACCCAAGATCGGCAGATAAGTGGGTTGCAGCAAGGCAAGCAAAGTGGCTGGAAAAAGTCTTGGGGGAAGAACACGAGCGCGATAAGAAGCACTCCGACCGAATCGAACTGCCGGACTAGCTGCCTGAGCGGGAACTGAGCGTGCCCATTATCCAAGCTGCCATGATCTCCCCGTGGAAAGCGCCCAAGGGAATCGTCTCTCCCTGAAGTATCAAAGTCCCGCGGTCGAGCGTGCCAAGCCTATCTGTTTGGTTTGTCCGGCGTTTCGCCGGTTGGACTCAATGAAAACGCCAACACTCTTCGCCGGCATGGGTTCCGCAAACAAGTATCCCTGGGCTGACCCACAACCGGCCAACGCCAACAGTTGGTGTTGGTTAGGTGTTTCCACCCCTTCAGCGACCACTTTAAGATCTAGACTGCGCGCCAGCCCGACGATTGTCTTAACGATGGCATAGTTTTCGGCATCCATCGTCTTAACGAACGACTGATCGATTTTCAGGGTGTCGACTGGAAAACGACGGAGATAGCTCAGAGAGGAATATCCGGTACCAAAATCGTCGATACTCAGCTTCACTCCTAAAGTCCGTAGCTGCGACATTGTTTGGAAGGTCGCCGCAACGTCGTTCATGGCCAAGCTCTCGGTGAGCTCGATGGTTATGCACTGCGGATCAACCGCACTCTCTTCAAGTGCATCTTTGACGTGCCCGATAAAACCGGCGTGAGAGAAATGCTTTGAACTGATGTTGATGCCGACATATAACGGCGGGTCAGCAGGATAGCGCTGTCGCCAACTCGCCGCCTCTAAACACGCTTTCTTTAAGACCCAAACACTAATAGGAACAATCAGACCGCACTGTTCTGCTACCGGGACAAAAGTGCTCGGCGGTATCGAATTCGATCCCGAGGGCTGCCACCGCAAGAGTGCCTCGAAGCCCTGGACAGCCCCTGTATCTACCGCGACGATTGGCTGATAGTGAAGTGTCAGTTCTTCATTCTCGAGCGCATATCTCAGCTTGGCTTCTAGAAGAAGTCGACTCATGACTTGCTCGTGCATCGTGCGGTCAAAGAGCTCACTGCAAGCCTTGCCTTGGTCTTTCGCACGATACATAGCGATATCGGCGTTCTGAAGCACTGCTTCCGCAGATGTCTCTAGTGATGTCAGCGCGATGCCAATTGACGCGCTCTTGAAGACCTCAAGTCCCTCCAGCAGAAACGCCCGTGTAAATGAAGACTGGATCCTCTCGGCTACGCGGATGGGGTCGCTCGGGTCGGTAACGTCTTCCACTAAAACCGTAAATTCGTCTCCACCCATCCTAGCTATTGTGCCGTCGCTGCGCATGCAGGCCCGTAGTCTGTTGCTCACTTCTTTGATTAGAACGTCCCCGATTGCGTGGCCGTAGCAGTCATTGACGACCTTGAAGTCGTCAATATCAATGAAAAGAACGGCAGCGGCCTGGTGTGGGTACCTTTTCATCCGGTCTACGACGCTTTGCAAACGTCCCAGAAACAAGGCCCGGTTCGGAAGGCCGGTGAGCGCATCGTGTGTGGCGCTAAAAAGCAATTTTTCCTGAGCATGTTTTCGTTCTGTTATATCTCGGGCATTGTAGACAATTCCGCCGATATTCTTGTGCTGAACCAAGTTTCGAACGACGCACTCGAAATACAGCCACCTTCCGTCTGCATGTCGTAGCCGGAACTCATCTGTCGGATTCTGGCTATACGCTACCGATCGCGGCCCCGTGCTCACGGTCTTCGCGAAATCGTCCGGATGTACCAGGTCGATCACGTTCGTTCCCATGAGACTATCTCCATGCAACGCTAGAACTGTATGAACGGAAGGACTAGCGTACTTGATTTGGCCAGAGGGATCGGCGATGAGAATGATGTCGGTTGACTGCTCCGTGAGAGCGCGGAAGCGCTCTTCGCTCTCGCGGAGAGCGTTGCGTTCGGTTTCTTCCAACTGGCTGATATGCTCTTGTCTCTGGAGCCGGAGAGAAAGTATCAGGATGGCGGTCCCTGCCAGTATTGCGGCTGCCAGCAATTCATTTCTAGCTCTCAGCGCGACGGCTTGGGCCCATTTGTCCTCGCCTTCAACTGCAATCTGCACTTGACGCTGCATCAAGTCGAGCTGGGGCCTCACCTCCTGGAAATCGACCTGCTTTGCCTCGTCAAAGTCCCCGACTTGAATCAGGATCCATTGCCGGCCGGCAGACATAATGTAGTTGTCTAATACGGGCCAGACTCTCTCTAGGGCGGAAGTGTGATAAGCATGAAGGTGCGCCGCCAGCACTGCTTGAGGCAGTGCCTGTCTTGCCGCCCGCATCTCGGTTTCCGCTTCGGGGGTCAGGTTCTGTTCTTGCAAAGCTGTCAACGTAAGATTGTTGATCTTTCGCGTAAGAACTACAATTTGATTGAGAATTACTTGGGCAGAGCGGGCTTCACCGACCTGATTTCTTTGAAACCAAGAGAGAACGGCTAGGACGGCGATTGTCGTCGCGAGAAAGCCAAATACAAAGGCCAATTTCGGGCGTCCTACTAGACTGCCACATCGTGAGTTGAGGATTCTCTGGGTAGCCCGGACCATTTTGATCATGAAGACGACCCAATTCCTTCGCAAGCGCGTCTAATGGGTTGTCGGGAGGATCGGCTGATCCGTCTTACAGCAACTGTCACATAACTACTATCGAGGATCAGATCCGATTTTGACACATCCAGATGAGCACGCCACATTACGAAAGTGCTTTCGCTTTTCAGGCAGACCTCAGTGAACGACACCTACATAAAGAAACCGCAGGCGGGCACGGCCAGAGCGAAACCGTGGTCGGAGGTTCATTGAACGCAAAAGATATGAATCACGTCGCAACAAGATAGTTGAAACCCAAAGGTCACGGACCCGGGCAAAGAACGCTTGTTCAGGATGACAAATCTCTTGGTTTTGGGCCTAAGTTACTGAGCGGAACTTTCGTAGCTGAAATCGAAAACGTAGCTCCCCGAACCAACCTCTGCAAAGACGGCATCATCGCTATGCCGCGCTCCCGAAATGCCCGGACTCGACTGCAGAGGGTTCCCGCTCTCAGTCACCTGTTCCAGCTTGGCTTTGGGCAGGCGTACGGAGGCGGTCGTGTTCGCAGGAACCTCGACACGTAGCGTCATCTTCCCGTCTTTCAGCTCCCAGGACGAAGCGACTTTACCGTACATGCTGTGCACCGACGCTTTCGCCAAGCTCAATCCGCCTCCGGGATGCGGTTGGATCAGAATGTGCTTGTAGCCCGGCTGCTTGGGGTCGATTACAATTCCCGCAATTACGCGATACATCCACTCGCCAATCGCACCGTACGCGTAGTGATTGAACGAATTCATTGATTTGTCCTGGAAAGAGCCGTCCGGCTTAATGCCATCCCAGCGCTCCCAGATGGTGGTGGCATCCTTTGTGATCGGGTAGAGCCAGGAAGGATACTCGGTTCGGTTCAGCAGCATATAAGCTTCGTCGAAATATCCGTAGTCGCTCAGCACTTGGCAGATCAGCGGTGTACCAAGAAAGCCAGTCGTGATGTGCTTGAACGCGCGGACATCGGCGGCCAGCCTTTCGGCCGCCTCCTTGCGCTGCGATTCCGGTAGCAGATCGAAAGCCAAGGCCAGCGAATACGCAGTCTGTGTGTTGGAAGAAAGCCGTCCATTCGGAGTAACGAACTCCTTCTGGAAGGCAGACCGGATGTGATCGAGCAGTCCGGCGTAGAAATCGGCGTCTTCCTTCTTTCCCAGGACTTCAGCCGTCGCTCGCAGCAAGTCGGTCGAGCGGGCGAAATATGCGGTCTGAATTAAGTCCTTGTCGGTGGTGGCTCCAGGGTAATCCGCATCGGTTGTGGAGTAAGCGAGCCAATCCCCGAAGCTGTACCCACCGTTCCAGATGAACCGGTCGCCTGCTTGGCGCCGAATGTATTCCACCCAGGCTTTCATGCTGGGATACTGTTCCTCCAAGATTCGGCGGTCGCCATAGGAGAGATAGAGAGTCCAGGGGAGCAACGTTGCGACATCTGCCCAGCCAGCCGAGGCGGACGCACCCGTGCGCGTCTTGTGGGAAAGAACATTAGGAATCACATATGGCACCGCACCGTCGTCTTCCTGGTCGAGGGCAACATCCTTCAGCCACTTGGTATAGAAGGCAGCAGAGTCGTGATTGAAACAGGCCGTCGGGGCAAAAACTTGAGCATCCCCAGTCCAACCCAGCCGCTCATCGCGCTGCGGGCAATCCGTAGGAACGTCGACGAAGTTTCCCTTCTGCCCCCAGACGATGTTGTGCTGCAGCTTGTTCAGCATGACGTTCGAAGTTTCGAAGGTGCCGGCAGGCTCAATCGCCGAATGAACCACTACGCCGGTGAAAGCGTCGAGAGGCAGCTCTCCGGGCCATCCATCGACAGCTACATAGCGGAAGCCTTGAAATGTGAAATGCGGTTCAAAGGCCTCGATACCTTGGCCTTTCGTGGTGTAGCGAATGGTCTGTTGTGCCGTGCGTAGATTCTCAGTGTAAAAATTGCCTTCGCCGTCGAGAACCTCAGAATGCCGCAGTGTAACGGTAGTGCCGCCAAGCGCCGTCAGGCGAAATCGCACCCAGCCAACCATGTTCTGTCCCATGTCGAGCACAGTGTTGCCGTCCGGGGTTTTGATTACTTTGACCGGCTTGACTTCTTCAATTGCCCGCACCGGCGGTCCTGCGGCAGCCACCACCTTCGCTTTGGGCGAGTCGATCAACGCAACGCCCTTCCAATCCTCGTCATCGTAAGCGGCCTCGCTCCATCCGATGCGCTCCAAACGGGCATCGTAGGTCTCGCCGTTGTAAATATCTGACATCAGAATGGGTCCGGTCGTCGCCTTCCAGTTCTCGTCAGTGCCGACGACTTGCTGCTTGCCATCTTTATATGTAATGACCAACTGAGCGAGCAGTGCCAATTTTGTTCCATAGGAATTGCGCGTGTGATCCCCTGTCATGTTTCCACGGAACCAGCCATCGCCGAGCAGGGCCCCCAGGCAGTTCTTTCCCGGTTTCAACTGCGCGGCAACGTCGTAGGTCTGGTACTGATAACGATAATCATAAGCAGTCCATCCCGGCGTGAAATATTGATCGCCGACCCGCTTGCCGTTCAATTCCAACTCGTACAAACCCATCGCCGAAGCATAAAGGCGCGCGCTTGCGATATTGCCCTTTTCCTCGAATACGCGCCGCAGCATCGGCGCGGGATTGGACTTTGCCGGATCCTCCTGCACGTTGGGAGTGACCCAACGAGCTTTCCAGTCGGAAGGCTGGAGCAGTCCCATTTCCCAATAAACCGGTTCGCTCCACGCTGAGTTACGGCCCTGATTGTCCGAGACCCGGACTTGCCAGTAATAACGCTGACCGGTCTGCAAGCTCGGCCCCTGATAGACAACTTGAGTGGAAGCATCCGAAACTTCCTTGCCCGAGTCCCAGATCAGCTTGTTCTTCGCCAAATTTGCGACGGAAGCCGCCACGCGGATTTGAAACGCGGCCTGCACCGTCCCTCGTTCCGAAGACACCAGTTCCCAGCTCAGACGAGGCTGCGTAACGTCAATCCCGACGGGATTGGATTTGTACTCGCAGCGTAAGTTGGCAAGTGTCAAAGGGCTGCCAGCGAAGCTCAAGGAAGCAACAAGAAGGATGACGGAACTAGTACAACATGCAAGAAAGTTGCTTAGGCGCATGGGAGTCTCTTACGGCCGAGAAGCCAACAATTCATCTCGCGACTCCAGGCCGGAAAGCATCTCACAATTGATGCGAGTTGATACCCAAAAGTATATCCGACCTGGTCCGTTGGGGCAGTACTCAATGCGGAATGCTGAAAAGTCACATCAACACACTCGAACGCACTCCATTCCCAACAACGCACCCAACTTTTTCAGCTTGCTCGAAATGTGCCCCACTCCCACGGCACAATGATGCGCCGGTCCATGCACATTCCACTCGTTGAGGAAGGTCCTTGCGCCAATTGAAAAGCGGTATCGGCTGTTCGTGTTGCCGATTTCGAGAATTGGGCCGGACACTGACTCCCCCTCGGCCACCAGCAGCTTGAGTTTGCCCTCCGCAGTCTGTACAACCGAAAGCAAGGTTACCGGCCCGTGCTTGACTGACATTTCCACCGAGAGTCCCCGCCCGACCTTGCCGTGGTACACCTCCAGCGGACGAACCTTGGTCTTTCCTTCTGCAATCGCGATATGACCGGGACCGTCGTGTCCCATCAGCACTACATCGTCGTTGTAGTCGACCGCATAGTATTCGGTGAAGGAGCCTCCGGCACCGAAGGAATCCAAGATCTTCATGGCTTGCGCATTCTTGATGTCGCACTCGCCAGCGACCGGCACTCCGCGCGAGGTTAGCAAGCTCGTTCCCAGAATGATGGAACTGATCGCATCCTCATTCTCGGGACTTCCCACGCCCTTGTGGTAATAAGCAAGAGAACCGAGGCGGTGAATCTCGACAAGCCTGTCGAGAGCAACAGAAGTGCGTGCGGCGCGCCGAAGTTCTTCCGCAGAACAGTGTGCTTGCACATCGAAGGAAGTCGTGAATTTCGTCACTCTTCGGTTGAGATCCGCCTCGCTCACCTCGCGCCGCAACGCTGCCAATTCCTCCACTTCCAGAATCTCGATGTGCCCCCCGAAGTAGGCGCATTGTTGCGTGAGATCTGAATAGATGTCCAGCATCCCTCCGTAGTAATTGCCCATTACACCCATGCGATTGTGCTCCATAACATGGGCGACGCGGGCAGCTTCAATCCACTCTCCGATTTCGTCCCAAGCAACTGGATCGTTTTCCAGTATGCCGCTAACTTGAAAAAACGGAATCTGGCAGCGTCTGAAAACGCTTGCGATTTCCGGAACCGGGCAAGCTTGGCAATACGCGAGCCACTCACCCGTCATCTTTGTGCGCTCTGCAAGGCGATTGACCTTGTCATAATCAATCGCCGGCGCAGGTGACAGATTGAGAATGATCACCGGCACCTTGGCCCGGCGAACCGCGGGAAGGACCGTCGAGGACAGCGCGTACGTCGTGACGTACAAGAAGATGAGGTCCACGTCTGCTTTCCGGAATTCGTGCCCAGCCGTAAGAGATGCTTCCGGAGTGTCGATCAACCCTAAGTTGATCACGCGAACGCGTGAGCTCTCAAGATGTCGAGCAACCTGTGCCGTAAACCCGACCAGAGTGTTCCGGAGTCCGGGAAACTGCGGCCAGTAGGTATCCAAGCCGATGCCGAAAAGGCCAATCTTGAGCTGATTGTCTGAGGTTTCCATGAGCAGTCTCCCAAGATCATTTCTTCAAGCAACACTCCCGGAATCGTGGCAAGGATAGTCCCTGCTGGCTTGGGCCACAAGCCTCCAAGCCGGTTGCGACGCACCTTCTGCGATGCGAATTGCGACTGCCTGTCGTACCTCAGAAACCGAGAGGAAGGATTCTGCCAGGCAGAATTGTTGTCCAGCCCCATGTCCCGGCGGATTCCGGTTCCTCGACACCTCCGGTACGTCGTCTTCGGACCCGTTTGGCTCGCCAGAGTGTTATGCTGTGCGTTCTGCAATGCGAAACTATATGTTCTGGAAAAGAAATTCGTGACCTGGTGCTGGAAAGGATTGTACCCTTCGATGAGAAGAGAGGTCCCATATGGACGCAAGTACGAGTAAGAAGATCTTTGATGCGCTCGAGACGTTCCGGATCGAGCTACCGTCCTGGGGCTTCGCCAATACTGGCACACGATTCGGAAAATTTATCCAACCTGCCGCGGCTACTACAACCGAGGAGAAGTTCAGCGACGCCGGCCAGGTTCATCTTCTCACAGGCGTCTGCCCGACTGTCGCCTTGCACGTCCTGTGGGATTGCCCCGAGGGTGTACATAGCACAGACGACATCAAGAAATTCTCCGACCGTTACGGGGTTCTGCCCGGCTCGATCAATCCCAACCTCTTCCAGGACCAGGAATATAAGTACGGTTCATTCGGCAATCCTGACCCCGCAATTCGCAAGCGCGCGTTGCAACATACCAAGGACAGCATTGAGATTGCCCGGCGCCTGCACAGCCGAGACGTTTCCATGTGGTTTGCGGACGGCTCAAACTACCCCGGAACTGCGAATATCCGGCAGCGCAAGCAGTGGTTTACCGAAGCGTTGAAGGAGTCGCATGGTGCGTTGTCTCCCGGGCAGCAACTTCTGATTGAATACAAGCCGTTTGAGCCTGCCTTTTACCATACTGATATCGCCGATTGGGGTATGTCTCTGCTTCTCTCTCGCGCCGCCGGCCCGCAAGCCCGAGTCCTGGTCGATACCGGACATCACTATGCGGCGCAGAACATTGAGCAAATCGTTGCCTGGCTCCTGTCTGAAGAGATGCTGGGAGGCTTTCACTTTAACGATCGCCGTTACGCCGATGATGACTTGACCATCGGTTCCATCGATCCCTATCAGGTCTTCCGGATCTTCCACGAGATTCGCAATTTCGAGTGGGAAACCGGCAAGCAGGCCGATATCGCGTACATGATCGACCAGAGCCACAATCTCAAGGGGAAAATCGAAGCGATGATCCAAACCGTGACTGTCGCGCAGGAACTTTTCTCCAAGGCGGCGCTGGTCGAGGGTCGAGAACTTGCGACCGCACAGAAAAACTGTGACCTGGTGCGGGCCGAGGCCTTGCTGCAGGACGCATTCGCCACCGACGTCCGTCCGGTGATCCAGGAATGGCGAGAGTCCAAAGGTCTGCCAAAGAATCCCATGGAGGCATTCCGCCAGAGCGGCTACCTCGAGCGCATCACCAAGGACCGTGCGGCCCGCAATTCACGGAACGTCTCCTCCTATGCCTAACAGCATTCATGCGAAGCTGTATCTGGCTTTCGATTTTGGCGCTGAGAGTGGCAGGGCGGTTCTAGCGCGTCTTCAGTCAGGGATTCTCACGACGGAAGAAGTGCATCGTTTCGGCAATGAACCGGTCGAATACGGCGGATCTCTCCACTGGGACGTGCCGCGACTCTGGTTCGAAGTACGAAAGGCTCTCTCGCGTCTGGAGGCAGTGGAACTGGCAGGCATCGGAGTCGACGCCTGGGGTGTGGACTACGCCCTGCTGGGAGAACGGGGCGAGTTGCTCCAAAATCCTTACCACTACCGCGATCGGCGGACCGACGGGGTCATGGAGGAAGTCCTCAGGAAAATTGATCGGGAGGAAATCTACCAAGCGACCGGCATCCAGTTTATGCCCATCAACACTTTGTATCAGCTCTTCGCCGCTCGGCGACAAACTCCCAAGCTCCTTGCAGCAGCAAAATATCTACTCATGATCCCAGATCTATTTCACTACTGGCTGACTGGAAATGCTGTCTGCGAATTTACCAACGCCACGACTACCCAGATGGTGGACCCGGTGAAGCGCGCGTGGGCCACCGGGCTGATGCAAAGCCTGGACTTACCGGTTCATTTGCCGTCACCCATCGTAGAGCCGGGCTCGATCATTGGGACACTCCTGCCAGACATTGCAGGACACTCCTCTCTCGCCGGCACTACAATCATCGCTCCAGCGTGTCATGACACGGGATCGGCGGTGGCTGCAATATCGGCTCGCGATGGCACCGCCTTTCTGAGTTCTGGAACCTGGTCGCTGGTAGGCACCGAACTGGATTGCCCCGTGATCACATCCGATGCGTTGCGCCTGAACTTCACCAACGAAGGTGGCGTGAATGGAACAACGAGACTATTGAAGAACGTCATGGGCCTGTGGATGCTGCAGGAATGCCGTCGATCCTGGGTCGCGGAGGGACTCTCTTACAACTACGGCGAATTGATCGACCTGGCAACTGGTGAGGCAACGTTTCGTCACCTGGTCGATCCCGATGACCAGTCCTTTCTGCGGCCTCCGGATATGCTCACGGCCATCAACGAGTTCTGCACCCGAACCCACCAGCCAGTTCCCCAGGAACCCGGCGCGTACGTACGAGCCGTTCTTGAGAGCCTCGCGTTCAAATACCGCCTGGTCCTTCGTAATCTGGAACAAGTGAGTGAAAAGCACATCGCCCAAATTCGTATTATCGGCGGCGGATCGAAAAATCGATTGCTGAACCAACTGACTGCCGACGCCACTGGAAGGAAGGTCCTGGCTGGCCCGGCTGAAGCAACGGCATTGGGAAATGCGGCGGTCCAGATTCTTGCGACGGGAGGCGCAACCTCGCTCCGGGAAGTCCGCGACATTGTGGATCGATCTTTCCCGACCGAAGTCTTCGAGCCGCTTGAAACCGGCAAGTGGGAGCAGCACGCGAAAAGATTTGAGCAATATTGCGGGGGTATCTATGCCTGAGATCAAAGAAACTACTCACCTGAGAGATTTGTGGAAAGAAGGCGAAGCTCAGAGAATGGCCGGCAATCAGTTGGCCCTGTTGCGCTACCGCTCGAACCTGCTGGGCGCAGATTTGCGCATCACCAATTTCGGCGGCGGAAACACAAGCTCCAAGCTGGAGCTTCCAGACCCGTTTACCGGCCGACCGGTCAGAGTCCTGGCCGTGAAAGGCAGTGGCGGGGACCTCGGATCCATCACAGAAGCCGGATTTGCCCTGCTCTACCTGGATCGTCTGGAGCAACTGAAGCAGCTATATCGCGGCGAACCGTACGAAGATGAAATGGTCCGCTACTATCCGCTTGCAGCATTTGGCGAGAATCGGGTTGCAGCATCCATTGATACTCCTCTGCATGCATTCCTTCCTTTTTCGCACGTGGACCATCTGCACCCTGACTGGGCCATCGCTATCGCGGCAAGCGCAAATGGAAAACGGAAGCTCGAGGAATTCAACCAAGAATTTGATCGCAAGATCGTGTGGGTGCCCTGGCAACGTCCCGGATTCGAACTGGGGCTCCTGATTGAACGGGCCGTCAAGGATAATCCTGTCGCGGATGGCCTCATTCTTGGCGGCCACGGATTGTTCACCTGGGGAGTGACGCAACGCGATTGCTACTTGAACAGCATTCACACCATCGATCAAATAGGTGAATTCATTTTGAAGCATCAATCAAAGAAGGGTCTCTTATTCGGAGGAGTTGAGCACGGACCTGTCCAGGATCGCAAGAAAATAGCAGCCCAGCTCCTGCCGGCATTCCGGGGGGTAGTGTCCTCGAATCGCCGAGTGGTGGCCCACTACGCCGACGATGAGGATGCTCTGATCTTTGCCGGGTCGAAGTGGGCGAAGGAACTAAGCTCACTGGGCACCAGTTGTCCGGACCATTTTTTGAGGACCAGGGTCTGTCCCTTATTTCTCCCCTGGAATTCCACAAAAGAGGATATCGGTGTTCTGAAGGCTCGCATCCAAACCCGGGTTCTCGAGTATCGAGCCGCATACAAGAAGTATTACGACACGTGGGCAACCAGCGAGTCGCCCAAACTACGGGATTCCAACCCCTCCGTCGTGGTCATTCCGGGCTTGGGCCTGTTCGGCTTTGGCAAGAACAAGAAAGAGGCTCGGATCACAACCAAATTCTTCATTAATGCGATTCACGTCATAGCAGGCGCGAACGCGTTGGAAGATGGAGAAGTTTCTCATCCTCTGCCGCAGGCCCGGTACGCCGAGCAGTCGCAGCAGTTCACGCAGCTTCATAACTATGTGGCGCTTCCTAGATCGGAGGCGTTCCGGATCGAGTATTGGGCGCTCGAAGAAGCCAAGCTACAGCGGATGCCGCCTGAAGCAGAATTCAGTCGCAAGATCGCGCTCGTAATCGGCGGAGCCAGCGGAATCGGTCGCGAAGTTGCACTGCTGCTCGCCCGGAAGGGCGCCCATGTCGTGGTGGCCGATGTTGACCAGCAGGGTGCAAGCAAAGTCGCCGATGAAGTCGGCGCGATAGCATCTCCCGAGTTCGTCGCGCACGCTCGTGTCGACCTCAGTTCAGGTGCGTCCCTGGCGGAGGCGGTTAATTTCACGGTTTCGCAGTTTGGCGGCGTCGATATCATCGTCAACACGGCGGCTATCTATCCCGTGCCCGGCGCTGACGGCGAACTCGCCGACGCACAATGGGCGCAGACATTCCTAGTTAATGTCACCGGCAACTATCTTCTTGCCCGGCAAACGGAGTGGGTCTTCAACGACCAGCGTCTGGCCGCTGCCATGGTGCTCACCAGCTCCGCCAACGGTGTGGTACCCAAGCAAGGCAGCGAGGCCTACGATACCAGCAAGGCGGCTCTCAACCACTTGATCCGGGAACTCTCCATCAAGCTAGGTCCGCATGTGCGGGTGAATGGAATTGCGCCCGCGACTGTGGTCGCCGGCTCCACCATGTTTCCTCGCGATCGCGTGATTCAGTCTCTGCAAAAGTACCAGATAGCTTTCGAGGACTCAGAGTCGACGGAGGAACTGCGTGCCAAGCTCGCCGATTTTTATGCTCGGCGCACACTGACGAAACAGCCCATTCTCCCCCAGGATTGTGCGGCTGCAATCGTGTGGCTCGCCGGTGAGCAGAGTGCTAAGACAACCGGCCATGTCATTCCCGTAGACGGTGGTCTCTCGGAGGCGTTCTTGCGCTAAGGAGCAATTATGGAACATGTCTGCTTTGTTTTGCAGGTCAAGCCGGAGCGGATTGAGGAATATAAAGAGCGTCATCGCAGCGTCTGGCCCGAGATGCAAGCCGCTTTGCGTGAAACTGGATGGGGCAACTACTCGTTGTTCCTGCGAGACGATGGCCTCCTCGTCGGCTATCTGGAGACGGAAAACTTTGAACGTGCACGTACCGGGATGGCCAAGCGCGAAGTCAACCAACGCTGGCAGCGCGAGATGGGTCACTTTTTCGTTCAGCCCGACGGCGTGTTGCCCGATCGTGCCATGCAGCCTTTGCAAGAAGTCTTTCACCTGTAATTCAGACACGAGGATTCCATGAACCCGGCGCTAGGGGTATTTTTCCACTGGCTCGGCGGTCTCGCTTCCGCCAGCTTCTACGTGCCTTATCGCGGTGTGAAGAACTGGGCCTGGGAAACCTATTGGCTGGCTGGCGGATTCTTTAGTTGGATCATCGCTCCATGGGTCCTCGCGCTGACAATGACCCACGACCTAATTCGCGTGCTTCATGAAGCTCCCCCCAGCAGTCTCCTCTGGACATATGCTTTTGGAGTCTTGTGGGGACTCGGAGGGTTGACTTTCGGACTCACCATGCGCTATCTGGGGATGTCGCTCGGCATGGCCATGGTCCTCGGATATACCGCCGCGTTCGGAACTCTAATGCCTCCCATTTTTCGGGGAGAATTCTCGACCGTCGTCCTTAGGACTCATTCCGGCTTGGTGATTCTTGGCGGCGTTGCCGTCTGTCTTCTCGGTATCGCGTTTGCTGGATCAGCTGGAATATCCAAAGAGCGCGAGATGTCGACCGAGCAGAAGCGTGCCTCAATCAAGGAATTCGACTTGAAGAAGGGATTGCTCGTCGCCACTTTTTCAGGCGTGATGAGCGCCTGCTTCGCCTATGGACTGGCGGCGGGAGATCCCGTCAAGGCCATCACCATTCAACATGGCACCCCTATTCTGTGGCAGGGACTCCCCGTACTTGTCGTGGTGCTTGCCGGCGGCTTCACCACCAACTTCATCTGGTGCCTCATCCTGCACATTCGCAACCACACTGGTTACCAGTATTTTAGTTCGGAGATTCGCGGCAAAGTTCCGGCCCGCAATGAAGAATATATCCTTGAAACCGCTACCGATGCTCCTGCGGAGGAGATGGCGGTAGCCGTGGCCGTCGCACAAGGCACGGCTGTCCGGGCTCCGATGCTTGCGAACTATTTCTTCTCGGCTCTCGCGGGCACGACCTGGTATATGCAGTTTTTCTTCTACACCATGGGTGAGACCCAGATGGGAAAATACAAGTTCTCCAGTTGGACGTTGCACATGGCCAGCATCATCATCTTCAGCACACTGTGGGGCATCGCGCTGAAAGAGTGGAAGGGTACTAGGCATGGGACCAAGCTGCTTGTGGTATTCAGCCTGTTAATTCTGGTGAGCTCGACGGTCATTGTGGGTTACGGAAACTACGTCGGCGGGTCTTCACATTGACTTTGAGTAAGGTTGCGTATCCGCCGCGAGGAGAATATCTTGGCGTTGGACGCGGCAGAAGGGCAAGGGTAATTCAACTAGCTCCGGTATGTCCCTGATCAAAACTGAAATCCCAGTTCCCGCATTAAGCCAACAAAGTGATTGACCTTCCTGTCACGGAACGCGCGTCCGGCTCCAAGCTAGGCTTAGCACGGAAACTTGGCCTGTTCGACGCCACCATGCTAGTCATGGGCGGCATTGTGGGTTCTGGCATATTCATAAATCCCTACGTGGTGGCGCAACAGGTGCACAACCCGCCCCTGATTCTCGGAGCTTGGATTTTCGGGGGGGTCATCGGAGTGGGAGGCGCCTTCATCTGGGCTGAACTGGCGGCCACGTTACCAGAAGTCGGCGGTCAGTACGCTTATCTCCGCGAGGCCTATCACCCGGCAATTGCGTTTCTGTACGGATGGGTGTTGCTGCTGGTTATCCAGACCGGAGGCATGGCGGCGGTGTCGATCACTTTCGCCCGCTACTTTCTTGAGCTCACCGGCATGCACACCCCGGATTGGATCGTCGCGACCGCAGCGCTCGCCACTTTGACACTCATCAACTGCCTTGGCGTAAAAACCGGCGGACGGACGCAAAGCGCGCTCATGGTGATGAAGATCGCCGCCATCTCTGCATTGGTGGTCGTCGGTCTGGTATTAGCGGGCAAGCATTTGACCACGACGACCGCGGCTGATCGGGAGTGGTCGCTGACATCGTTTGGCGCAGCCATGGTGCCGGTGCTGTTCGCTTACGGCGGATGGCAGACGGCAAACTTCCTTGCGGCAGAAGTGAAAGAGCCGAAGAAAAACCTGCCCCGAGGGCTACTACTCGGAGTGCTTGGCGTAGTGGTGCTGTACCTCGCAGTAAACTGGGTGTGTCTGCGCTCCCTCGGGCCGCAAGCGCTGGCCGCGAGCAGTACGCCCGCCACTGCCGTAATGCGGCTGGCATTGGGCCAGCGGGGTGCGACGTTCATTGCGGCGGCAATTACCATCTCCACGCTTGGGTTTCTAAGCCAGTCGATCTTGACCGCACCTCGCGTCTACTTTGCGATGGCCGATGACGGCCTGTTCTTCCGCGCGGTGGCGTGGCTCGACCCGCGCACGCGTGTGCCCGTAGTAGCCATCGTTCTGCAGAGCGTGTGGACGATGGTGATCGCGCTCTCGGGCCGCTATGAGCAGATTCTGAACTACGTCATTTCGATGGATTTTCTGTTTTTCGGGCTGACTGCGACCACGATCTTCGTGTTCCGCCGACGTGCCGCGCGCGGCGCGATGAACCCCAGTGCCGGCTATCGTATGCCCGGCCATCCGGTGAGCACTGCGGGGTTTGTCGCGATATGCTGGTGGGTAGTGGCGAACACAATCTACCGCTATCCTCAGAATAGCCTCATCGGCTTCGCCCTGCTACTGGCGGGCATTCCCGTGTACTGGTTCTGGAGCCGGCGGGCTTCGTCGCGATCAGTGGATGTGTAGCCCGAGTTTCCTATATTAAGAGAGTAAGGCATGAATGATTTGCAGTTGGACGCAGTCTCACAATACTTGGCGTGGGCCAAGCTGCACTCGAATGCGCGCTTCAACCTGGCAGCCAGTGGGGTGTTGGACTATCCACTGGCCGAGTTGCCGGTGAGCATCGGGGACCTGGAGATCGGTGGCACTGGTCCGTACGGTTACAAGCCGTTGATGGAGAGGTTGGCGGCGAAAGCGGGCGTGCCGGAGGAGTGTGTCGTCTACACGCTCGGCACGTCGATGGCGAACTACATAGCGCTTACGGCACTTGTCCACCGGGGCGAAGAGGTGCTGGTTGAGCGGCCAACCTACGACCCACTGCTGACTATTCTCAACCACATTGGGGCAAGGGTATGCCGCTTTGAACGACGCGCCGAACATGGCTTCCGGCTGGAGCTGGGCGAACTGGAACGCAAACTCACTCCCGAAACGCGCCTCGTGGTTCTCTGCAATCTGCACAACCCCAGCGGAGCCCTCACCGACGACAGAACTATGCAGCAGGTAGGTGAGATGGCTGCGAAACTGGGCGCGCGCGTCCTGGTGGACGAGGTGTATCTCGAGACCTTGTTCGAACAATCGTGGCGTTCTGCGTTTCATCTTGGATCGAATTTCGTTGTTACGAGCAGCTTGACTAAAGCGTATGGGCTGAGCGGCATTCGCTGTGGGTGGATTCTGGCGCAGCCGGAGCTGGTGCAGCGCATGTGGCAGATCGTTGATTTCACATACGGAGGCCCGGTACATCCAGCCGAGTGCCTCGCAGCGATTGCCCTCGACAATCTCGACCGGGTGCGCGATCGCGCCCGTGCGCTGCTGGAAACGAATCGTGCACTGGTGAACGAATTCCTGGCTAGACATCCGGACCTCGATTGTGGGCCAAGCCGCTTCGGCACTACCGTGTTTCCGCGGCTCAGGATGGGCCATACCGCCGAATTTGTGGAGATCTTGCGCGAGCAGTTCGAGACCAGCGTAGTGCCAGGAGAATTTTTCGAGCAACCGCAACACTTTCGAATTGGGTTTTGCGGAGCTACAGAGACGGTCCGCGGTGGACTGGAGCGGTTGAGCGCCGCACTCAAAGCTTTCCAGCAGCGGTCTCGCTAGGGGTATTGTCCGAGCAGAGGGTTCCAGCGCCCCTTCAGTTGGGCTAACAGGGACTTCGCTGCTAAAGCAGAGCGGATCGGTACTCAGGTGTTGGTCTAATTCCGCACATTTAGCCAAACAGGCCTTTTCATAATCGCTGCGGACGTGCATAATAAATCGTTTTAGCTTTCTCAAGGAGGTCCCGCCCCTCCAACTGAACATGGGAACGTAGGTCGCCCTCATGTCGCGTACTTTGTCCCGATTGCACCGAGTGCTCGAATAATGATGTTGGCGGACCCTAATATCTTGTTGCGCGGTTAGAGTTGCACAGCAACCTTTTCGCGAGGCCCGGGTTCCTTTCTTTAGATAGTGACGGGTTGCTGGGTACGAGCAGCATCAACTTCACAGTAAACAACACAGCCTGTACTTTCCCAACGGTAACCGAGACCGGCTCATTCACGCTCAGCGGGAACTTCAACGGCCAGGTTTCGGGTAAGTTCCACTACGTGGTCAGCTCCACGGCGACTACCGTCAACACGCTGACCCTGGACGGCACGGTGAGCGGCGGTCAAATCACCGGCACCTGGATGGTGACGGGAGCAACTGTGGGATGCAGCGGCAACGGAACCTTTACCATGACTCCGATGCTCGGGCGCTAGAGCTGTATACGAGGCGAGGACCATCTATGTGGGTCAGACATTCGAGAGTGCAAAAAAGGTGACCAGATCTTTTGGATTATGGCGGCTTTGTAGTCGGCGCACTGACACGAAGCGGTAAGGATAGGGACATGTCAAATCTGCAAGAGCACTTCGGGGCCCTGATTCCTGCGCGTGACCGCCGCCATCAGACGCGCACTACTCCCGCTTCTCTCACGTATATCGGGCTCGGCGATACCAATGGCGGCATTGTCCTCAATATAAATGAGACGGGCATGGCCGTTGCTGTGGCCAACCTCCTTGTAGTAGGTGAGTACCTCCCACCCATTCGCTTTCAGTTGCCCAGGTCCAGTCAAAGCATTGAAATCTCCGCGCAGCTTGTGTGGCTAGCGGAATCAAGAAAAAACGCTGGCATCCGATTTGTTAATCTCACAGCCGACGCCCGCAATCAAATTTCAAATTGGATCGCGTCCGAAAAGCCAGCCCCCGAATTTGAACAACTGCCGAAACCCCTTCGCCACGACAAGCAGTTCTTGGAAATCAGTTCTCGCAAGTCCAGAAGGATCTTTAGCAACCCATCAGATCGCGATGAGAAAGCGGCAGCGCATTACGGGGAAATATTCCCGTCTGAAAGCACTTATGCAAAACACACCGCCACGGTCGACGAAATCAAACCGCAGCCGGGTCCCCTCCCAATTCCTGCCGGCACTCACACCGACGCCGGTGTTTCGATGTTCGGCTCCGCTGCGGAAATTTCAACCGGCGACGTTCCGCAGAGCCTAGCGGCCAGCTTTCCATCGGAACATGCAAAAAACTTCGCGCCCGAACCAATTAAGACCTCTATTCCCGAGCTAAGTGAAGACCTAACGCCTGAGCCAGTTGGGATTCTCATCCCGGCGACCCTCGAAAACTTCCCAACAGAGCCGATTGGATGTTTTTCTCCTGACCAAGTCCAAACCTCCTCGCCAGAACTGATCGCGCGCACCGCGCCCCAAGCATCTGAGATCGTGGCGCCTGAGATTCTGGATGCGAGCGGTCTATCGCTTGTCGAAGACCTCCAGGAAAATGTGCACCACCACATTCCAGTCCTTGGTTTTGGACTGCAAGTTCCAACGGGCAAAGTCGAGTCGTCACCAGATCGTATCGACGACTCGCCCTCATACCTTAACGTTCCTGAACTATCAGCAGAGAGAGGATTCGGATTTCAGCTCGCCGCATTAGCGTTTTTGTTCGCGGTGATGGGTTTCACCGTTGCGCTCACAGTGGGACGCGGCCCGCTCGGAAAACGCCTTCGAGACCCCCAGAAATCGATGCTAGCTGTTGATGCCACGTCACCGGCACTGCCTAATCGCCCAGACGAAGTGACTTCGAGAACTTCCACTCCGCCGGCAGCAGATACGTTCAATACGCCTGCAGTAAATCCGTCAGCGCAAGAGACGGAAGAATCGCGCTCAGAAAGTCCATCCGCACCATCCCACAATGCACGACCCGCGGATTCAGCTACCCGCGTCAGACCGACCGGACCATCTTCAGCAGTGACGAGCCGATCCAACATTGATTCCGATAACTCCTCGGGTGTCAATAAACTCGATGACGCCACGCCTTCTGAAGAAAACTCCAAAGCAAACACCCGGTACTCTGAATCTTTCGCGACTGTGCCCTCCACAGATTTAAATTCATCTCCGACAATAGAATCTAAACCATCTGCTAATCCCATAAGCAATCCCCAGCGTAATGGCTCGAACGGGCTAACCGCGCGAAACGCGCCCCCACTCGCTAGTCCCGAGCCCGCATATTCACCCAAGGTTGTCGGCCCGATGAGTGCCGCGCCGATAAATTCCGCCCCACGCAGCGTAACACCTGCGACGGGCGCAGCGCCGTACCGGAGACCGCGTTCCGCGATCCTTGTCACTGCCTCAGCCGAAGGCCGCAAGCCGACCAGGCTGATTTTCCCGAAAAAACTGATCGCCCTCTCCTCTTCGTTCGCGATTACCTCGCGATTTTCTGTTCTTGTTTCTCTTGAGTCCGGACCTGCAGTGGCTCATCAACCCGCTCGATTGCAAGCTGGTGAGCTTGTCTCCTATGTTGAGCCTCGCTTTCCAAGGCCCGGGCATCGATACGGATTGACAGAAACCGTAAAGATCCGCGCCACCATCGGACAGCTCGGCCAAGTGATGGACATCAGGCCCGTGAGCGGCCCGATCTCTCTTCTTCCCGCTGCAATGAACGCCATTCGCGTGTGGCGTTACAAGCCCACTCTCGTGAACGAAAGGCCCGTCCAAGCTCAACAGGACGTCACGATTGAATTCCGGCCGCCGCAATAGATATTAATATGGGCTATGCAGGGTTGTTCGCTTGGAGGGAGGGAAGCGAAGTAGCCACGCATCTGCCTTGACCATCCCGTACTCGCCTGTTCAAGATGTTCTGAACTGTCTTCGTTGTGAACACACAGCCGTAGACTTTGTGCTTGCCGGAGGGACGACGAAGTATCCGAAGAGCTTCAAGCAAGTCAGGAGACATCGAACGATGTTTAACGCAAACAATGTCTTGCCGTGTCCGGAGAGTCCTCCTAGCATCTGGTCGCGGTGAAATACGGCTTGAAACAGTATCCCGCCGGGATTTGAAGCACGGCATTTCAGTGTATTTTGCTGTGCTTCTGTTTTTGAACCGGGCACAAGCAATCCCTGTGGAAAGAGGTTGCGCGCCACGTGCTCAACCTCAATCGCCATGTCTATGACGGATTGCTCGTATTCTGTTAATTCAGCGCAGTAGTAGAGTTCCGGCTTGTGAATCCGCAGCCGATATGGCAAAGAAACGCACCAAAGCCGACAGATTAGAGCGGCAGACTGAACAACTGGAAAAAAGGGTAGATCGCCATCCGGACGAGATCGAGAAAAAGCCATCAACACTCGCACCGAAGTCGGACGAGCCGACCGTCCTGATCCCGATTGAGCAGCAGATTCAGCAACGCGCCTACGAACTTTACGAGCAGCGCGGAAGGACTGACGGTCACGAGTTGGACGATTGACTTCAAGCGGAGTGCGAGATAAAGAGCACGCGGGCGAACACGGCAACGGCATAGCTTCCGGCAGTCCTCAAGAGCGGTTGGTGGGTCCGCGGGGCTTGTCGCAGGTGCCTTGGGGTGTCGAGGCAGACTCAAGGGGTGGCTGTGAAGTTCCTTGAGCGTGTCAACTGTTGCAATTGGACACGGCGCGGGCGTCCACGGGCCATTTCTTTGCACAAGTTCGCGCAACTTGTGCCCCATTTTTGGGTTCTCTCCTTGTAGTACTACTTCTCACAGCTGACTGGAGTTCAGTCGGGATGCACTACCTTCTGGAACCTTCACGTTGACAAAGGGGAGCCTTTAGGCGCCTGAGCGCTTAAGCCGCACCCGGATGAGTAACGCCGATGCCGACGTGTCTCGCCCTGTGACAATCTTGTTCTCGATCTTGTTCTCGATGGCTAGCCGTAAATTGGAATAGTCCTCAAATGACAATGCAGCATAAACTTGATCGTGATATCGCCGTTTTGGAAGT
>OCZU010000698.1_pt1 | contig 22598 bp, 17 predicted proteins | sample 1539001 | NCBI WGS metagenome assembly OCZU01 (sample SAMEA3539306, study PRJEB22396) | soil metagenome | biome: tundra; feature: field; material: soil | place: USA | collected 2010-05 | depth 0.15 m | reverse complement strand
TCAGGCGGTGCGGGCTCTGGCGGCACGGGCTCTGGCGGTCCGCGCGACGAGGGCTCACCTCAGGGGACGTCGGCTCCAGCGGCCGACGGCCGGGATTCAGCGAAGGACGATGAAGGCATCGGCAGCGAGGAAGTCGGCTGGAATTCCGATGACCCGGGTCCCTCTGACCCAGGCCCTGATTGCGGTGACGAGAACGATCTGGATGACTCGTGGCTGCCGGCTGCTGACCTGAATGCGTGCGGTGATCAGGATGACATCTGGCCCGATCCCCGGCCAGCGCCAGCATGGCCGGACGTGAAGCCGTTCCTCCTGCCAGCGCCGCAGGCGATGGGAAACCTCCGTCCAGGCTCAGGTGGACTGCTCGACCTCACTCTTCCCTGGTCCGCTCTGGCGGGAGACCCGGCTGAGCCCGGCTACCTCAGCCGGCTCGGTCCGATCACGTCGGCGCAGGCTCGCCACCTTGCCGACCTTGCTGCCGACGACCCTGCCGTGCAGTGGCGCGTCATCCTGACCAGCTCCGCTGGCCATGCCCTGGCCGTTACCCGTATTCCACGGGCGAATGTCCGCGCTGGGCCGCAGGAGGCGACGGACGATCCGGAGGTCTGCGCTGGCCTGGTCGGCCGGGTCACATTGACGATCTCGAATGACGTCCTGAGCCGTCCCTCGCCTACAGCGACAGCACCCCTCCTTGTCCGAGCGCTGCGAGCCGCCGCTAAGGCAGCCGACAGTGCCGCCGAGCAGGCCGCAGCCGACGCCATAGCCGACGGTGGTTGTGCGCATGCGGAGGCCAGCGCTGCTTACCGGCCTCCGCCTCGATTGAGGGAACTGGTCACCGCACGGGACATCACCTGCAGGTTCCCGACTTGCCGACAGCCCGTGTGGCGGTGCGATCTCGACCACACGATTCCCTACGGCAGCGCAGGCGGCCGGACCTGCGCCTGCAACCTTGGCGGTCTGTGCCGAGCCCACCATCAGCTCAAGCAGCACTTCCGCTGGAAACTGACCCAGCCCAGCCCAGGCCACTTCGAGTGGATCACCCCGCCCGGCCGCGCTTATGCGACCGGACCCGACAGTCATCCCAGGTAGCGGCTATGGGATGGGACAACCCGCCGGTGCCATGGCGAGAGTTCGAGAAGCGTTTGTCCTGGCGGCAGGGTTCCCGGGGTACAGGGGAGGCGGACGATAGCGGGAGGTCAGCGCAGGCTCCTCAAGCAGCTCGCCCGGTAACCCGCCTCCCGCTGGCGGGAGAGCAGGGCGCGGGTCAGCAGGGCGCGGGTCAGCAGGGCGCGGGTCAGCAGGGGGAAGGGGGTCGGCAGGAAGACGACGGGCAGCGGGGGCGGGGAGCGGGCCGAGATCTCGCGGGGGAGGAATTCCCGTGGGCAGAGCTGCACTGCCACACGTCCTACAGCTTCCTCGACGGCGCGTCCAGCCCTCGCGACCTGGTCGCCGAAGCGGCAGTACGAGGTCTGACGGCTATCGCCATTACCGATCACGATGGCATGTATGGAGTGCCGCAGTTCGCCCAGGCGGTGGCCAGGCTGCGGGATGCCGGAGCTGAGCTCCGGACCGTGTTCGGCGCCGAGTTGAGCCTGGACATTCCCGCCGCCTTCGTCGGCAGCAGGCGTGGGGGACGAGCTGCTGCGCCGACCGCCGGGTGGGCCGCGGAGCTGGGAACGGGACGGGCTGCCTGGCCCAACGCAGGCAAGGGGAGGGCCTGGTCCGGGTCGGCTGTTGGGACGCCTCGTGCGGGCAATCCCGACCCGGGCGGGCGGCACCTGCTCGTGCTGGCTCGCGATCCGGACGGTTACGGGCGGCTGTGCGAGGTGATCAGCGCCGCTCAGCTCGCGGGCGGAGAGAAGGGCCGTCCCGTGTACGACCTGGATGCCCTGGCGCAGGCTCATGACGGGCACTGGGTGATCCTCACCGGCTGCCGCAAGGGCACCGTGCCCGCTGCGCTGGCGGGAGGTGCTGCGCTGGCGGGAGGTGCAGGGGGGCCGGCAGTGGCCGGCGGGCTGGGGGCAGGCGCAGGGGGGTGGGCAGGTCCAGGGGGGTCGGCAGCGGGCGGTGGGACGGCGGTAGCAGGCGACGGGCTAGAACGGGCGGCAGCGGAACTGCGGGCGCTTACCGACATGTTCGGCCGCGACAATGTGATGGTCGAGCTGATCAACCATGATCAGCCGGACGATGACGAGCGGAACGACGCGCTGTTCGCCCTGGCCCGGGACGCGGGCCTTGGCGTGGTGGGCACGAACAACGTGCACTACGCGACGCCGGCCGACGCGCGGATGGCGCAGGTGCTGGCCGCGATCAGGGCCCGGAGCAGCCTGGATGAGATGGACGGCTGGCTGGCCGCGTCCGGGACTGCCTACATCAGGTCCGGTGCGGAGATGGCGCACCGGCTGCGCCGGTACCCGGGAGTCGCTGAGCGGACGGTCGGGCTGGCCGGTGAGTGCGCGTTCGACTTCAAGGTGATCGCGCCGAAGCTGCCGGATTTCCCGGTGCCAGGAACCTACGACGAGATGGGCTGGCTGCGCGTCCTGGTAGCACGCAAGGCACCGCAAAGATACGGTCCCGAGCCTGCGGAACGGATTCCGGGTGCCTATCGCCAGATCGAGCGCGAGCTTTACGTCATCGATCGGCTCGGATTCGCCGGCTACTTCCTGATCGTGCACGACATCGTGCAGTTCTGCGAGAATTCTGGCATTCTCTGCCAAGGACGCGGTTCAGCCGCCAATTCGGCAGTCTGCTATGCGCTCGGCATTACCAGCGTTGATCCCGTTATGCATGGATTGTTGTTTGAGCGCTTTCTTTCCGAGGGCCGGGACGGCCCGCCAGACATCGATCTGGATATCGAGCATCGCCGACGCGAGGAGGTTATTCAGTACGTTTACCGTACCTACGGGAGGCACCGAGCCGCGCAGGTCGCGAACGTGATCTGCTACCGGCCGCGGATGGCGCTGCGCGACGCCGGCCGGGCACTCGGATATTCCCCGGAACAGCAGAATGCGTGGTCACGGCAGGTCGGGCCGCGGCAGTACGCGGCCGGCCAGCCGATCCCGCCCGACGCCGACGTGCCGGAAGCCGTGGTCGCGCTGGCCGGGCGGATGCAGCAACTGCCCAGGCACCTGGGCATTCACTCCGGCGGGATGGTGATCTGCGACCGGCCGGTGAGCGAGGTGTGCCCGGTGGAGTGGGCGCGGATGCCGGGCCGCACGGTGCTGCAGTGGGACAAGGACGACTGCGCGTACGCGGGCCTGGTCAAGTTTGACCTGCTCGGGCTCGGCATGCTGACCGCGCTGCGGGACTGCTTCGAGCTGGTCTCCAAGGCGCACGGCACCCGGTGGGACCTGCACTCGATCCCGCAGGAGGATCCGGGCGTGTACGACATGTTGTGCGAGGCCGACACCGTCGGGGTGTTCCAGGTCGAGTCGCGGGCTCAGATGGCGACGCTGCCCAGGCTCCGGCCGAGGGTGTTCTATGACCTGGTGGTGGAGGTCGCGCTGATCAGGCCCGGCCCGATCCAGGGCGGCTCAGTGCACCCGTACATGCGCCGCCGCCGGGGCGACGAGCTCCCGGACCTGCCGCACCCGTCGATGCACCAGGCGCTGGGCAAGACGCTCGGAGTGCCGCTGTTCCAGGAGCAGATGATGCAGATCGCGATCGACTGCGCCGGGTTCTCCGCGACCGAGGCCGACCGGCTGCGTCAGGCGATGAGCTCCCGGCGCGCCCCGGAACGGATCGAGGAACTGCATGCCCGGCTGCTCGACGGAATGGCCGAGCGGGGGATTTCGGGCGACGTCGCGGAGGATATCTACCTCAAGATCCTGGCGTTCTCCAACTACGGCTTCCCCGAGTCGCATGCGATCAGCTTCGCTTACCTGGTTTATGCCAGCGCCTGGCTGAAGCGGCATTACCCGGCCGCGTTCACCGCCGCGCTGCTCCGCGCCCAGCCGATGGGGTTCTACTCCCCGGCTAGCCTGATCAACGACGTGCGCAGGCACGGGGTCACGGTTCACGGCGTTGACGTTAACGCCAGCGCCGCACTCGCGGTACTTGAGGAAACCCCAATTTGCGACAACGGCTCGCTCGCGGCCAGTCGCGGGCCAGCGCCGTCCGGGGGACTCGCAGGCGGCGAAGCGCCAGCCTCGTGCCAGCCCGCGATCCCCGCCCCGCGCCAGCCCGCGATCAGGATCGGTCTGTCCGAGGTGCGCAACCTTGGTGCCGACGCAGCCGCGGCGATCGTGGCTGGCCAGCCGTACGCCGATCTTGAGGACTTCGCCCGGCGGACCTCGCTGCCTGCCCCGGCGATCGAGGCGCTGGCGACGGCCGGGGCGTTCGGCTGTTTCGGGCTGGCCAGGCGCGAGGCGCTGTGGGCGGCCAGGGCTGCCGCGTCGATTAGGTCTGGGCAGCTGCCGGGCAGCACCGTGGGTCTGACGGCACCCCCGCTGCGGGCCATGACGGCGTCCGAGGAGACCTTCGCGGACCTGTGGGCGACCGGAACCTACGGGACGCACCCGATCGAGCACATCCGCGAGTTGCTGGCCGAGCGCGGCGTATCCCCGGCTGCAGCGCTGCTGACCACAGCGTCCGGCGCCGCGGTTGTGGTTGGGGGACTAGTCACTCACCGGCAGCAGCCGGGGACCGCGCGAGGCGTGGTCTTCCTCAGCCTGGAGGACGAGACCGGCATGGCTAACGTGATCTGCCCGCCGGATGTGTGGCACCGCTACCGCCGTCTCGGTATGGACGCCAACGCGCTGCTGGTCTCCGGCCGGATAGAACGGCTGGACGGTGCGGTCAGCCTGCTTGCCACCGGCCTGCGACGGCTGAAAGTAGTCGCCGCCGCTCGCAGCCGCGACTTCCGCTAGCTAATCTGGAAGTGCGCGGGATCGCAGGGCGCGCTCGACGATGTCACGGCCCTCGATCACGACGCGGACCAGGCCCGGATCGTGGCCGGGACTAGCCAGGAATGCGTCGAGACGCCTGAGCAACTCCGGGGATGCCGCCGGGTAGGGGAACAGTATCTGGCCGAGTGCCAACCGGACCAGCTCGTTCCTGGCTGCCCAGAGTCCCGGCAAGATCTCCAGATACCGCTCGGCGTAGGGCGCCAGCAGCCCTGCGTGCTCCGGCTGAACGAATCCGCGAGCGATGGCGTGAGCGCGCCGAACGTCCAGCTCGTCGGCCCCGGTCAGCAGCGCCCAGGCGATCGCCTTGTGCTCCGCATCGGGGATGCTGGCGCGGCAGGCGGCGGCCTGCCGCTGGCCATCGTCGGTCGCGTCGCGCTGGAGTTCGGAGTCGATGCCGGCATCGCCGGCCCGGCCAGTGGCTGCTAGCCGGGCAAGCAGGGTCCAGCGCAGCTCGGCATCGACGGCAAGGCCATCAATCTTGGTTCCACCGGCCAGCAGCGCGGCGGCCAGGTCGAGCTGGCCAGCCGTGGTCGCGTTCCTGGCGAAAAGCTGTGCCCAGGTGAGCTGGTGGTCGCTGCCTGGCTCGGCGGAGCGCAGCAACGTGCTGGCCGCCGCGGCGAGCTGCTGCCTGCCGTGGCTAACCCAAGCCGGATCTGCCAGGGTGCTGAAGATGCGGCCAGTCAGCCCGTGCAGGGCCTGCAGGGCGGACGCCGACGGCTCAGCGCTCATGCCGTTCACGAGCAGACGGGTGAAGGCCGGCAGCGACATCTCGGCTTGCTGAACCATGTCGATCGCGGTGCTCCAGCAGATCGCGCGGGGCAGCGAGTCAGTGAAAGCACCAATCGATTCGGCCAGCGTGGCCAGGGATCGCGGGTCGAACCGGACCAGTGCGAAGCTAAGGTCGCGGTCGTTGAGCAAGATCAGGTCGGGCTGGGCCACTCCGGTCAGCGCCGGTACTTCGGAGCGTGCGCCGTGCACGTCGACCTCGACGCTGCCGACGCAGGTCAGCGCACCGCCGACGCGGTCGTACAGGCCGATCGCGATGTGGTGCGGTCGCAGCGTCGGGTGCTGCGGAGGTGCCTCCTGGCGGACGGCGAATGAGGTAAACCTCCCGTCCGGGCCGACCGCGAAGTCGCTGCGCAGGGTATTTGATCCGGCGGTCTGCAGCCATGCCTTCGACCAGTCGACCAGGGATCTGCCCGAGCTGGTCTCCAGCGCTTGCAGCAAGTCGGCCAGGGTCGCGTTAGACCAGGCATGCTCGGTGATGTAAGCCCGGATCCCGGCGAAGAAAAGCTCCCGGCCCAGGTACGCGGCGAGCTGCTTGAGCACCGACGCGCCCTTGGCATAGCTGATCCCGTCGATGTTCGCGACCGCTTCGGTCAGGGTCGTGACGCTCGCCGCCACCGGATGCGTCGACGGCAGCTGATCTTCGGTGTAGCCCCACCCCTTGCGGAGGTTGGCAAAGGTCGTCCAGGCCCCGGTGAACCGGGTTGCTTCGGCGGTCGCCAGCGTCGCGCAGTACTCAGCGAACGACTCATTCAGCCACAGATCGTCCCACCACTTCATCGTGACCAGGTCACCGAACCACATGTGCGCCAGCTCGTGCAGCATGATCAGCGTCCGGACCTCGTGCATCAGGTCAGTGACCTTCGAGCAGAAGAGGAACTGCTCTGAGATGGTGACACAGCCGACGTTTTCCATCGCGTCGGCGAAGTCCGGCACGAACACCTGGTCGTAGCTGCTGAACGGGTAGTTGGTCCCGAACAGGTCGACGTAGAAGTCGATGCCCTGCCGGGTAGTCGCGAAGATCTCTTGCGGATCAAGGTACCTGGCGAGAGAGCCGCGGCAGGCTAGCCCCAGCGGGATTACCTGGCCCGTAGCCGTCGTGTGCGATTCGCGGATCAGGTGATAGTCCCCGGCTATGACGGCGGTGACGTAGGTGGAGATCCGCGGCGTTGCCGCGAAACTCCAGATCGCTACGTCCGGTCCGGCCGGACGTGGCTGAGGGGTTTCAGAGTTGGACAGCACTGTCCAGTACGCGGGCGCGATGATCCGGAAGGTAAACGTGGCCTTCAGATCTGGCTGCTCGAAGCAGGCGAACACCCGGCGCGCACTTGCGGGCCACAGGTGCGTATACAGGTAGACCTTGCCATCGACCGAGTCGACGCTCCGGTGCAGGCCGCTGCCGTCGCTGCTGTGGGCACAGTCGGCGCTGACCCGCAGCACATTGCGGTCAGCCAGCCCAGTTAACGTGATCCGGCCTTGCGACGGGGCAACAGGGGTTCCGTTCAGGGTGACCTCACGGATCGTGTCGGCGATCAGGTCGACATAGCTGGACGCGCCCGGTTCGGTGGCGGTGAACGAGATCACGCTGACCGATCCGAAGACATCCGGGCCGCGGGTCAGGTCCAGCTCGATGTCATAGGACTCGACGCGCAGCAGGCAGGCGCGCTCGGCGGTCTCGTCACGGGTGATCTCAGCAGCGGCCACGACGCGCCGTCCCTTCACAGGTGGTCGACCCCATGCCACCACTGTCCGCACACCGAAGGCAAGCATCGGCGGGCTGGTCTGCACCGCAGGTCACGCCGGATCGGGAGTCGCCGCTCGCATCGCTCGCAGGCCCTCGAATCGTCAGGACGCGGGTGCGGCCACGACGTAGTCGGTGACCTCGAATCCGACGACCCGAGATGGAGCGGGCAAAGGTGCCTCGGCGAGGAACGGCGCGCTGCGCTCGGCGAACGCTCTCGCGTCGGCACCTGACCGCCAGACTTCGATCATTCGCGCGCCCTGGTGATCAATCCCGACGATCCGGCTCAGGCGGCCGTCCGGAGGAGGGCTGTCCGCCTCCGCGTTCTTGATGGTGCTCGCGAACTGCTCGCGGTCAAACGTCTCATCCCACACAAATTCGACTATGGTGCAGAACGGCATGGCCCCTCCTGTGACAGCCCGCCTGCCGGCGGAGATAGCCCGATCCGGCCGGGCGCCGCGCCGAACATATCAGCGGATCGCCGGTCGGCATGATCGGATGGAGGCATGAAGGTCAGGATCGGGATCGCACTCGGCGGCGCTCCGGCTGGGTTCGGCGCCGCTGTCGATCACCTGGAGGCGAGCGGGATCGACTCGCTGTGGCTGTCGGAGATGGTGTACGGGCCGTTGGTGGAGCCGTTCATCGGGATGGCCTATGCACTATCGCGGACAGCACGGCTGAAAGTCGGGACCGGGATTTCCGTCCTGCCGGGCCGTCATCCGGTCCTGGTAGCCAAGCAGATCGCGTCGATAGCCGGTCTCGCGCCCGGCCGGGTGCTGCCGGTGTTCGGGCTGAAGCCAGCGCGCCCGGCCGAAGTGCCGCTGTTCCCGGTGCCGCCAGGCCGGCGCGCGGCCGTCTTCGACGAGTCGCTGCAGCTCCTGAGGCTGCTGCTCCGGCAGGAGACAGTTTCGTTCAGCGGCGAGTTCTTCGAGGTGCAGGCGGCCACCGTGGGCCAGCCGGCCGGCAAGCCGGTCGATATCTGGCTAGGCGGCAGCGCACCCGGTGCGCTGCGCCGGGTGGGCAGGTTCGGCGACGGCTGGCTGGGCAGCTTCCAGACGCCCGCCGAGGCACGGGCCGGGCGCGAGGCCATCGAGGCCGCTGCGGCGCAGGCAGGCCGCGAGGTGGAACCTGACCACTTCGGGATCAGCCTGGCAGTCGGACCGAGCGGTATCCCGCCGGAGCTGGCCGCGGTCGTCAGGCAGCGGCGCCCCGACGCCGATCCGGCCGATCTCGCCGCGGGCAGCTGGCCCGATGCTCGGCGGCTGATCGAGCAGTATGTCGCGGCGGGCCTGACCAAGTTCGTGATCCGGCCGGCCGGGCAAGCGGACGAGGTGTTCATCAACGACTTCGTGTCCGAGCTGATGCCGCTCCAGACCTGAGTCGGCCGCGCGGGCACTGCGGACGGCGCGGGCCTCGCGGATCGCTGCGTGGCATTTCGAAGGTGGGAACGATGACAGATGCGCTGGTCAGGACATTCGGTGACGTGGGCGTCAGCGTGGGCGATGACCATGTGGCGATTGTCGAGATCCGGCGCCCGCCGGACAACTTCTTCGATGTCTCGCTGATCGCATCGCTGGCGGACGCCTACGACTGGGCGGACGAGCAGGCCGGTGCGCGCGCGATCGTGCTGTGCTCGGCTGGCAAGAATTTCTGCGCGGGCGCGGACTTCACCGGTCACACGGTCGGCACGATCGGGGGTGGCGGCGCGCGGCGCCTCTACGAGGAGGCGGCGCGGCTACTGCGGAGCAAGCTCCCCGTGGTCGCGGCGGTACAGGGCGCGGCGGTCGGTGGCGGTCTCGGCCTGGCCTGCACGGCCGACTTCCGGGTAGCTAGCCCGCTGGCCAGGTTCTGGGCGAACTTTGCCCGGATCGGACTGCATCAGGGGTTCGGGCTGAGCGTGACGCTGCCGGCCATTGTCGGCCAGCAGCGTGCCACCGACATGTTCTATACGGCGCGCCGTATCGACGGCGAGGAGGCCGTCCGGATCGGCCTCGCCGACCGGCTGGCCGGTCCCGATGAGCTGGCGGTCGTCGCGCACGGGCTGGCTGGTGACATCGCGGCGTCGGCACCGCTCGCCGTGCGGTCGATCCGGGCCACCATGCGCGCTGGCCTGGCCGACCGGGTCGCCGCCGCGACGGACATCGAACTAGCGGAGCAGGAACGGCTGTGGCCGACGGCGGACTTCGCCGAGGGCGTCCGGGCATCGGCCGCCAGGCGGCGGCCGCAGTTCGAGGGCCGATGAGCGTGGACCCGGAGGGTATCCGCGCGGAGCTGCGGGAGTGGATCACCGCTAGCTGGGATCCCGAGCTCAGTCTCGCCCAGTGGCGGGCAGCGCTGGCGGATTCTGGCTGGGCCTGTCCGGCCTGGCCGCGTCCGTTCGGCCGGTCACTGCCCGCCGCGGCGGCTCACCTGGTGAGCGCCGAACTGGTCGCGGCCGGAGTTCCCGGGCCGCCCGACGGAGTGGGCATGGCGCTGGCCGCGCCGGTCATCCTTGAGCACGGCAGTGACGACCTCAAGCAGCGGTTCGTCCGGGCCACTGTCACCGGCGAGATCACCTGGTGCCAGCTATTCAGCGAGCCGGGCGCCGGGTCGGACCTGGCCGGGCTGCGCACCAAGGCTGAGCCGGACGGCGACTCATGGCTGGTGACCGGGCAGAAGGTCTGGTCGACCGGGGCCGCCACGGCGGACGTCGGACTGTTGCTGGCCCGCACCGACTCGGGCGTCCCCAAGCACCGCGGCATCACCTGTTTCGTGCTGCCCATGCACCAGCCCGGCGTCGACGTCCGGCCGCTGCGCCAGATGAACGGGCACAGTTCGTTCAACGAAGTCTTCTTCGACCAGGCTCGCGTGCCGCCAGGCAACATGCTCGGGTCACCTGGCGGCGGCTGGGCAGTCGCGCTCGCGACCCTGGCCCGCGAACGCCGCCTGGCGGCCTCCCGGCCGGTGCCGGTCCCTGACTCCCCGGCCCGTGCCAGCCGGGAGGCTATCGCCGAGCGGACCGCGGCTGCCGAGCCGCACAAGTGGTACCCGCAGCGGGCCGGCCGGCCCGACCTGGTCATCGCGCGTGCCAGAGCGCACGGCAAGGCGTCGGACCCGGTGGTGCGCCAGGAGATCGCCAGGCTGATCGCACTGTCCTGGTCGGCACGATGGATGGCTGACCGGGTCGCGGAAGCACGGGCGGCCGGGCGGACTCCGGGTCCGGAGGGGTCGCTGGGCAAGCTGGCCAGCAGCCAGATCGCCCAGCAGGCGGCACGGGTGCACGCGCTGATCGCGGGCGCGTCCGGCATGCTGGCCGGGCCGGGATCGCCGCTTGACGGGACGATCGCGGAGATCTTGCTCTCGGTGCCCGCGATCTCGATCGCGGGCGGGACCGACGAGATCCAGCGCACGATCATCGGCGAGCGGATCCTCGGCCTGCCGCGCGAGCCCGATGCCAGCAGGGACCTGCCGTTCCGTCAGGTGCCATCCGGCGGTAGCCCCTGACTAGCCTGGCGGGCGGAGCAGGCCCGCCTCGGCCAGCCCGGTGATCTCCGCGTCGGTCAGGCCTGCCTCGGCCAGCACCTCGCGGGTGTGCTGCCCGGCTCGCGGCGCGGGACGGCGCAGCGACGCTGGACTGGCCGAGAACCGAGTCGGCGGCGGGATCACCTTGTACCGTCCCGCGTCCGGATGCTCCTCTTCTGGCAGCGCGTCGATCAGCTCGTCTAGCCCCGCCGCCGGCGCGGCGGGTATCCCGTTTATTTGACAGAACGCAAGCCACTGCGCCGTGGTCTTGGTTGCCAGGACCCGGCCCAGCGTGGCGTACCCGAACCCAGGGTCGCGCCAGAGTGCCCGGTTAGTTAGCCGCGGGTCCGCGATCAGGTCGTCAAGACCTGCTTCCCGCACCAGTGCCTGCCAGTGCGCATCGCGGTGCGGCTGCACCGCGATCCAGCCGTCGGCGCTGCGCTGCGGCGCGCGCAGCGGAGTGAGAATGCGCGGGTAGCCAGCCGGGCCGCGACCGCAGATCGCGGCACCGCCATGTTCGACCAGCAGGAACGCGAGCATCGCGTCAGTCATCGGCACCTCAACCCGCTGTCCCTGACCGGTTCGCTCCCGATGGAACAGCGCGGCGATGATGGCGTAGGTGATGACCAGGCCGGATACCTTGTCCGCGAGCAGCGTCGGCATGAGCCCAGGTGCGCTGCCCGCCAGCCGGAACACGTCGGGAACGCCACTCACCGCCTGGACGATGTCGTCGAAGGCTGGCTTGTTCGCTTCCGGGCTGTCGGAAGGGAACCCGTTCGCCTGGCAGTAGATCACGTCAGGCCGCACCGCGGCGATATCTGGATAGTCAAGGCCAAGCCGCCCAACCGATGCCGGGCGCAGGTTCGTGACGAACACGTCGCAGCCAGCAGCGATCCGCAGCAGGGCCGCGCGGCCGTCCGGATGGGCCACATCCAGCGCCACGTTGCGCTTGTTGCGCAGCAGGTTCAGCGAGACGCCAGACAGCCCGCGGACCGGTCCTTTGCTCATCGTCCGGTTAATGTCCCCGTCGCGGCTCTCCACCGTGATCACGTCGGCACCCAGATCGCCAAGGATCTGGGTGGCCAGCGGACCCATCACCACCGAGGTGAGGTCGAGAACCCGCACCCCGGCCAGCGGGCCCGGGCGACTATCCGGGTCCGCCGGATCCGACTCGGCTGTCATAGCGGCCTCCTGCTCACGCTGATGGTTTCATAGGTCAGAACAGGCCAGAGTTGCCAGGCGGGCACGGCGTCCAAATAGCGATGTATCGATATTTCGAGAGGACTGGCCCAGATCGGCCTTTGGTTGTGTCCTTTCGCTGCCCAGCCGATACTGACCAGATGCCTAAACTCGCGCACGGCCGCGCAGCGGCAGTCTGCGCCGGTGTCCTGGCGCTGTGCGCCGGAACTCTGCCAGCGCAAGCGGCGATCCCGGTCGGCCCCGCACGTCCGGCCGGCTGGCGGGTTACCGCGATCTTGACGATCCCGCATGAATCGCTCCAGTTCGACAGCGTGGCGGCCGACCGGTCTGATGACGCCTGGGCGGTAGCCGAGGGCGAAGGGTCCGGCCGGCAGGTGCCCACCGTGCTCACGGTGTATCGCTGGCGGGGCAGGAAGTGGTCACGGGTACCGCTGCCCGGCAGGGTGCTGAAGACGCTGGGTACCGAGTCGCCGCATGCTGTCGTCGGCGCATCCTCGCCAGCCAACGTGTGGATCTTCGACGACAGCGGCCACTGGGTGCGCTGGAACGGTCGGCGGTGGAGTGTCGGCCGGCTCCCGGTCACCGACAGCCCGGCCGGTGCTCCCGGCATCGACGCGGACCTGGTACTCGGTCCACACGACGTCTGGGCGTTCGGGTTCGGCCTGCGCGGGCCATTCACCACGATCGCGTATGCCGCCCACTTCGATGGCAGGCACTGGCGGGAGACCCTCGCGCCGGGGTCAACGGGGATCAGCGGCGCTAGTGCGGTGTCACCCGCCGATATCTGGACCGTCACCGATGGCGGCGTCGCACGCTGGAACGGTCGCAGCTGGCGGCGGGTCACGCTGGCCAGCAAGCTCGGCACGGGCCTGCTGCTCGACAGCGTGGTGGCCAGGTCGGACCGCAACGTCTGGGTAGCGGGCTTGGCCGCCAACGCCAGGGGCGGGAACAGCGGGACGGCCGTGCACTGGAACGGCGCCGCCTGGAAATCAGTACAAGTCGGCCGCCCCACCAGCCAGACGTCAACTCTGGCCAGCATGGTGCCCGACGGTCATGGCGGTATCTGGGCGCTCAACGTGCCCGATCTGGGATCGTGGCAGCCATGGCATTTCACCGGCGGCAGGTGGCTGCGGGCCGTGACGCATATCGCCAGCCCGGGCCAGGTGACTGGCATGTCCTCCGGCCTGGCGCTAGTGCCTGGCAGTACGTCTGTGTGGGGGGTCGGCGGCAGGGGCGCGTATCCGGACGGGAAGGGCATGATCTTCCTGGACGGCCGCGTTCCGCGCTGAAGCCATCGGAGGCGCGCAGAGCGCCAGCGTCGCCGGCGTCGCGGTGCTGCTCATGACCTGCGGCCTGCCGGCCTGCGGGGATCGGACAGGCCGGTCATCCGTTCCACCGCCATCCAGCCAGGTGACACCCCGACGATTGCCAGGTCTGTGTCCTTGATCTCCTCCGCCAGCGCGGTCACGAGCCGGCAGACGGCATTCTTGGCCACGTCGCAAAAGACATTTCCGAGATAACGGCGCCCGCGCGTGAATGTGGTCGGCACTGCAAGGCCGTACCCGGCGTCCATCAGGAGCGGCAGCCCGAGCAGGCAAGTCGCGAGACGGGAGCGCAGTCCGGCGCACCTGCGGGTGCTGCGCGAGGCCGGCCTGGTGCAGGAGCGCCGGGCGGGCAGCCAGCGGCTGTACCGGGCGCGTCCGCAGGGGCTCGCAGAGGTCCGGCTGGTGCTGGACAGCTTCTGGGACGAGGGCCTGGACGCGATCAAGCGCGCGGCCGAGCGCGACCAGGGGGACACATGATGTCATCGCACACCGGGGATCTGGTCCGCGAGGTCCGAATCGCCGCCGCACCGCGGGACGTCTTCGCGTACTTCACTGACCCGCGCAAGCTCGTTGTCTGGAAGGCGACGACCGCGGAGTCCGACGCCCGGCCCGGTGGCCTGTTCCAGATGGATGTCACCGGCCGCGGCGACATCGCCCGCGGCGAGTACCTGCAGATCGATCCGCCGCACCGGATCACGTTCAGCTGGACCTGGGACAGCTCGCGGATGGCGGTCAGCGTCGTGGAGGTGACGCTGACTCCGGACGGGGACGGCACGCTGCTGCGGTTGGTGCACCGGGGCATCCCGGACCCTGACCAGGTTGCCAGCGCGGCCGGCTGGGCGCACTACCTGGCCCGTCTCGCACTCGCGGCAGCCGGCCACGACCCGGGACCCGATCCCTGGGCCGGCCAGGCCCAGGTCCCGCAGGATGTCCGCTGACGGGCGCTCGGCGCTCCTCGGCACATTCCCGCTTCAGAAGAAGGAGATCACCGTGATCGTCGTACTTTCTGAGACACCGAACATGACGAGCGAGCAGTACGACCTCGTCGACACCGAGCTCGGGCTCAGCAAATCGCTGCCCGACGGATGCCGTCTCCACGTCGCCGGCCCCGGCCCGGACGGCTCGACCTGGCGCGATGTCATGGTCTGGGACAGTCCGGCCGAGGCGCGCCAGTTCATGGACACGCACCTGCGACCGGCCGTCGAACGAGCTGGCGCCTCCCCGGTCTGGGGACCGCCGGCGAACTGGCCAGTCCACAAGCTGATCACTCCACCGACCGGTCAATGACGCAGCCGCCAGCCGGACGAAGCCGGACGGACCGCTACGGTGTGATTTCGTGGCGACGCGACTGGTTAGCAAGAACACCGGCGTACTGGCCGATGGGCGCGAGATCATCTACTTCGACGAGTCCCTCGGGCAGTCCCGCGCCGATGTCCAGGACATCAGGGACCTGCCCGCGCTCGCTCCAGCCGGCCCCGTCGTGGTCAGCGACGATGCCGGCCTGCGCTGGGATCCGCTGCTCGGCGAATGGGTAATGCTTGCCGCGCAGCGCCAGGACCGGACATTTCTGCCGCCGACAGACCTGTGCCCGCTGTGTCCCTCACGCCCAGGTCGGCTGACCGAGATACCTGCCCACAGTTACGACGTGGCGGTATTCGAGAACCGCTTCCCGTCACTGCGCGGCGCCCACGCCGGTGCCAGCCCGGAAGGCGATGCCGGACCCGGCGACGTCACCGCAGCGGGAAAGCTCGGCGCGCAACGTCCCGCTTTCGGCCGCTGCGAGGTGGTCTGCTTCACGTCCGATCACGATGCCTCGTTCGCCAGCTTGACGCCGCAGCGCGCACGGACGGTACTCGAAGCATGGGCCGACCGGACCTCCGCGCTCGGCTCGATGGCCGGCGTCGCGCAGGTGTACTGCTTCGAGAACCGCGGCCAGGAGGTCGGCGTCACCCTGAGCCATCCGCACGGCCAGATATACGCGTTCCCGTTCGTGACGCCGCGCACCGAGCGGATGCTGGAGCAGGCCCGTAGCTATCGGCGCGATGGCCGCCGCAACCTGTTCGACGACATTGTGGCCAGCGAGATTGCCGCGGGCACCAGGGTCGTAGCGCGTAACGAGCGCTGGATCGCTTTCGTGCCCGAAGCGGCGCGCTGGCCGTTCGAGGTGATGCTCTTTCCGGCAGCACGGGTGCCTGACATTCCCGCCCTTGACGACGCGGCCCGAACCGCTTTCTGCGACCTGTACCTGGATGTGCTCCGTCGCCTTGACGCGATGTTCGGGATCCAGATGCCTTACATGGCCGCCTGGCACCAGGCTCCGGGCGGCGACCTCTTCGCTCGTGCGGAGTTCGGCCTGCATCTGCAGGTCATGGCCGTCCGCAGGGCACCGCGAAAGCTGAAGTACCTGGCCGGAACGGAATCGGGGATGGGGGCCTGGATCAACGACATCGCCCCCGAGGCCGCCGCACGTCGGCTGCGGGACGCCAGGTGAGCAGCACCGATCCCGGATCGCAGCGGGATGCGTGGTGAGCGCCACCGATCCCGGATCGGCCGCGGCGGACGGTCTCCCACTGGGTCAGCTCACCGCCTGGTTCGCTGACTGTTTCGGTGGTACCGCCGACTGTGCCTGGTGGGCTCCGGGCAGGGCCAACCTGATCGGTGAGCACACGGACTACAACGACGGACTTGTGCTGCCATTCGCGCTGGATCGGGGCACGCTCGCGGTGGCGGCGCGGCGCGAGGACGGCATGCTGGTCGTGCGCTCGCGCCAGGCAAGCGGCCCGACCCTATCGATCCGCATCGACGACCTGCGGCCTGGTGCGGTCACTGGCTGGGCGGCTTACCCGGCCGGCGTGGCGTGGGCGCTGCGCGAGGCCGGGCATCGGCTCACCGGCGCCAGTCTGGCCATTGACTCGGACCTTCCGCAGGGAGCTGGGCTGGCGTCCTCCGCAGCGCTGGAGTGCGCAGTCGCGCTGGCCATGAGCTGGGTGCACGGCCTGGTGATCCCGAGGCCCGAACTGGCCGAACTGGCCCGCCGCGCGGAGAGCGACTTCGTGGGCATGCCGTGCGGGATCATGGATCAGTACGCCTCGCTCCTGTGCGAGGCCGGATGCGCGCTGCTGCTCGACTGCCGCACCGGCGTTGGCACGCAGGTGCCGCTCGATCTGGCGGGCGCGTGCCTGATGATCATCGACACCCAGGTCAGGCACGTGCTGGCCGACGGCGCGTACGCGGCCAGGCGCCAGGAGTGCATGGAAGCTGCACGGGCGCTGGGCGTCGCGTCGCTCAGGGACGTCGCAGATGCCTTGGCGGGCACAGGGCTGGCGGGCACAGGGCTGGCCGGTGCGGGGCTGGCCGGTGCGGGGCTGGCCGGTGCGGGGCTGGCTTGCACCCGGCTCATCGATCCGGCGCTGCGGCGCCGGGCCCGGCACGTGATCACGGAAAGCCGCCGGGTCGAAGATTGCGCGGCGGCACTGCGCGCCGGTGACGTCGCGGCGGTCGGCGCGCTGCTGACCGAGTCGCACCGATCGCTGCGCGATGACTTCGAGGTCTCCTGGCCAGCAGCCGACGCGGCAGTGGCCAGCGCGGTCGCGGCTGGCGCGCTCGGGGCCAGGATGATGGGGGGCGGTTTCGGCGGGTCGGTGATCGCGCTGGTGCCGCAGGTGGACGTGCCGCAGGTGCGCGCCGCTGTCGGGAAGCAGTTCGCCAGCCGTGGCTGGCCGTTGCCACAGTTCTCGGACGCCGCGCCCGGCGGTGGCGCGCGCCGCATGGACTAGCAGCCCAAAATCGCGGAGGTCGCAGCGCAGACAGCCGACTTAGCACGGGTTTCAGTAGACTTAGCATTGATTGCAGTCATTTTCCCGTACGATTTGTGGTAAATGTCGCCACCAAACCGATGCTATGTCGCTGGACGCCCGCCGGTCACCGAGACGTTAGTGGTTGTGCCTGGGTATGGGCGCGCCGCTCGCGCCGACAAGGAAGTCCAGGTCCGCTCCCTGGTTGGCCTGCAGGACGTGATCGACATACAGCCGGGCATAACCCCTGCTGTGCGGGCTGCGCTGTGGTACCCACTCGGCCAGGCGCTGCGCCAGCTCCTCGTCGCTCACCTGCAGGGTAAGCGTGCGGGCGGGTACGTTGAGCTCGATCCAGTCGCCGGTTCTGACCAGCGCAAGCGGGCCGCCCAATACTGCCTCTGGTGCGACGTGCAATACGACGGTGCCGAAGCCAGTGCCGCTCATCCGAGCGTCAGATATCCGGACCATGTCGGTGATGCCGCGCTCGAGCAGCCTGGTCGGCAGCACGAAGTTGCCGACCTCCGGCATGCCCGGGTAGCCCTTCGGGCCCGCCCCGCGCACGATCAGCACGGTGGACTCGTCGACCGGGAGGTCCGCATCCCCGGCGACCTGGTGGTACTCCTCGATCGAGTCGAACACCAGCGCCTGGCCGCGGTGTGTCAGCAGGTGCGGTGACGCGGCCGATTGCTTGATCACCGCGCCGTCAGGGCACAGATTGCCGTGCAGCACAGCGGTTCCGGTGCCGGGAGGCTGCAGCGGCTCGTCCATGCTGCGGATGACATCGGCATTCCAGCACTGAGCGTCGGCGATGTTCTCGGCCAGCGTGCGGCCGGTCACGCCAACGTGATCGGCGTGCAGCAACCCGCCCAGTGCTCGCATCACCGCGGGGACGCCGCCGGCGTAGCAGAAGTCCTCCATCAGGTAGCGCCCTGACGGCATCAGGTTGACCAGCGTCGGTACCGGCCTGGCCAGTTCGTCGAAGTCGTCGAGGCGCAGCGGAACGCCCAGCCGGCCGGCGATGGCAAGCAGGTGGATGACCGCGTTCGTCGATCCGCCGATCGCCGCGTTGACGACGATCGCGTTCTCGAATGCCTGCCTGGTCATGATCAGGGACGGGCGCAGGTCCTCGCGCACCTGTGCCACGATGCGCTGGCCAGCGAGCTGCGCCGTACGCAGCCGCCGCGAGTCAGCGGCCGGCCAGGCCGCCGAGCCGGGAAGCTGCATGCCGAGGGTCTCGGCGAGGCACGCCATGGTCGAGGCCGTGCCCATCGTCATGCAGTGGCCGCAGGACCTGGCCATGCCGCTCTCAGCGCTGACGCACTCTTCCTGCGTCATCCGCCCGGCAGCGAGCTCCTGCTCGAACTTCCACACGTGCGTGCCCGACCCGACGTCAGTGCCCCGGAACTTGCCATTCAGCATCGGGCCGCCGGTCACCATGATCGCGGGCAGGTCGGCGCTCGCCGCGGCCATCAGCATCGCGGGGGTCGTCTTATCGCAGCCAGACAGCAGCACGACGCCGTCGAGCGGGTTCGCTCGGAGCAGCTCCTCCACTTCCATGGCCATCAGGTTCCGGAACAGCATGGCGGTCGGCCGCATCAGCGTTTCGCCCAGCGACATGGTCGGGAACTCCAGCGGGAATCCGCCCGCCTGCCAGACACCGCGCTTGACTGCCTCTGCCACGCCGCGCAGATGCGCGTTGCACGGGGTCAGCTCAGACCAGCTGTTGGCGATGCCGATGACTGGCCGGCCGTCGAATACCTCGGGCGTGAATCCCTCCGCCCTGAGCCAGGACCGGTAGATCATGCCGGGCCGGCCCTGCGCGCCGAACCAGGCAGAGCTGCGCGAACGGCCGTCGGTAGCGGCGTGATCCGGTTCGGCTGTCATCGTGACCTCTCATTCGTTCGGTCTCGCCCGGCCTCGCTCGGTTGGTTCCCGCTCGGTGCTGCTCGGTCCCGCCAGATCCCGATCGATTCGGGTTCTGCTCGATCACGCCGCGCGGCGTGACCAGCAGGCATCGGACTTGGATTGACGACTTACTCCCGTTGATCTAGCTTATGGCGTTACAGAGCCTTATCGTTTGACGATGTGAGCGCTCACATCAGCCAGCAAGGCAGCGGCGATCTCGGCGGAGACACGCGCTGCCAGCCAGCCTCAGTTCTGCACGCCAGCAATCTCCGGGCAGCGCAGCCAGGTGCGCACTAGCCGCAGTACCGGGCCGGTGCCGATGGGCAGCCGAACGCGACTGGAAGACAGAAAGGCAGGTCCGCGATGGCGATTAGCCATGCGGCGGCGGGTTATTTCCGCACAGCGGTGCCGCGCGGACGCTGGCGCGGCCACACCGGCAGCCCTGCCGGGAGCGTTCCGTCTCAACGAAACTAACTGGAGGTTCGCGATGAAAAGAGTCGACCCCAAGGTCGATGAAGCAATCCAAACACTGAACATGAAGGACGGACACACCCGCCGGACGCTGCTGCAGGGAACCACGCTGGTCAGCGCGACGGCCGCGGCGTCCGCATTGCTGGCGGCGTGCAGCTCGTCAGGCAAGGCCAACGCGGCGGGCAGCGCGATCGGTAACTTCCCGAAGACGCCGGCCTGGCAGTTCTGGTTCGTCAACCACGTCACCACGAACCTGTTCTTCGTCCCCACCCAGTCCGGGTTCGCTGACGCGGCGGCGCTGCTCGGCATCAAGAAGCCGAAGTGGGGCGGGTCGACGACTGCGCTGGTCCCGCAGATGGTCTCGTACATGGACACCGCGATCGCGGCGAAGGCCGACGGCATCGCGACCGTAGTGACCACGGCGAACTCGTTCACCACCCCGATCGCCAGCGCCATGTCCGCCGGCATCCCGGTGATCACCTACAACGCCGACGGAATCTACCAGTCCGACGGCACCCCCGTGATCGGCTCCAACCGGCTCTGCTACGTCGGCCAGGCGCTGTACCTGTCCGGTCAGCAGCTTGGCGAGCGGATCGTCTCGCTGGTGCCGAGCGGAGACGTGGTCATCTGCATCGCCACGCCCGGTCAGGGCAACATCCAGCCCCGCTATGACGGCGCTGTCGCCGCCATCAAGGCATCTGGCAAGCCGATCACCGTGCACCAGCTAGCAACCGGCGCCCTGACGGCGCAGGAACTGGCGGCTGAGAAGGCCTACTTCGTCGGCCACAAGAACACCAAGGGTGCATTCGGGGTGGACGCTGGGTCGACCGAGCTGCTGTCCCAGGCGCTGGCGGCCACCAACCTCAAGATCCCGGCCGGCGGATTCGACCTCACGCCGGGCACACTGAGCGCCATCAACTCCGGCGCCCTTGAGTTCACCATTGACCAGGAGCCGTACCTGCAGGGCTTCCTGCCCTGCCTGTACATGTACCTGTTCAACCTGACCGGCGGGCTGATGCGCCCGCCGGACACCGACACCGGCCTGACATTCGTCACCAAGTCGAACGTTGGTCCCTACCTGACCTCCAAGAACAGCTACGAGGGGTCAACCGGAGCAACCAAGCCGACGCTGGTGCCGCGGACAGGCCCGATCCAGAACCCGACTGCCACCACCAGTACCTGAGAAGTTCACCAGCAATGACGCCCGGCGACCGTTTACTGGCCTGCAGCAGGTCAGTTCCGGTCGCCGGGGCGCACGATGGCGGGATAGCAAGCAGAACGTGGGAAGGGAGAGGCCGAGGTGAGCGATACCGCTCAGGGCGTAGCCGAAGCTCTCGGTTCGCCGCCTGGTGGCCGGGTACCCGCAAGCAGCCTCCTGCGACGGCTGAGGGCGGCAGCAATCCTGGCGACCCGGCAGCGCGAGGCGACCGTCCTGGTCGTGGTCGTCCTGATGGTCGGCTACTTCGGGTTGGAGCGCCCATCTACGTTCTTCAGCTCGGAAAACTACCCCATCCTCAGCCAGATCGCGGGGCCGATCGCCATCATCGCCATTGGCGAGGTGCTGCTGCTGATCTGCGGTGAGATCGATCTGTCGCCTGGCTTCGTCTACCTCTTCGCGCCCTTCCTGATGCACTACCTGATCGACTACTACAGCTTCCCGGTGATCCCTGCGATCGGAGTCGTCCTGCTGATGGGCGCGCTGGTCGGCTGGGTCAACGGATTCCTGGTGGTCAAGCTGGCGGTACCGTCCTTCATCGCCACCCTGGGAACCGGTTTCATCCTGCTCGGGATCACGCTCACCACGTCCAACGCGACCCAGGCCAGCATCCCGGTCTCAGCGGTGGGGATCGGCAAGTGGATTGGCAGCTACTCCTACGCCGAGATCGCCTGGGCGATCGCGCTGGTGGCGGTCTTCCACATCGTCCTGACCCGGACCCGGTGGGGCCTGCACACGATCGCGACCGGCAGCAATCAGCTAGGCGCCCGCGAGGCGGGCATCAATGTCGCCAGGATCAAGTACGGAAGCTTCATGATCTGCGCAGTGCTCGGCGCGTTCGTCGGCCTGCAGATTGCGTTCCAGACGTCCGTGATCGACCCGAGCTCCGGCGGCTACGGGCCGATGTTCAGCGCGGTGACCGCCGCGGTCATCGGCGGGACCGCGATGCTCGGCGGCTCGGGCACCATCATCGGCGCCTTCCTCGGCTCGGTGATGCTCGCGGTGCTGACCGACGGCTTCGATGTCATGGGGATCAGCGCCTACCCGATCCAGTACATTACCGGCGCCGCGATCCTGATCGCGATGATCGCCAACGTCCAGCTCGCGCGGCTGCGCGGCTCGGGGAGAAAACGATGACTGCTCCAGAGCCGCACCCCACTGCTCCAGAGCTGCTCTCGACGGCAGTCGGCGAAGACGCACTGCGGGCCGAGCACGTGTCGAAGCGGTTCGGTCCGGTGACCGCGCTTGTCGACATCGAGCTGCACCTGGGCCGGGGCGAGATCCTCGGCCTGATCGGCGACAACGGGGCCGGCAAGTCAACGCTGCTGAAGATACTGTGCGGCTTCCAGCGGCCCGACACGGGCCGCATCCTGATCCGCGGGGAGGAGATCGCGCTCAAGTCCGTTGACCACGCCCGATCCCTGGGCATCGACGCCGTGTATCAGGATCTCGCGCTGATCAACCAGCTCAGCGTTTACCACAACATGTTCCTCAACCGGGAGCGCGTCCGCTGGCCGCTGCTGAGCAACCGCTCGATGCGCAACGCCGCCCGGCAGTATCTCGATGAGATGGGAGTCTCCATCCCGTCAGTGGACTCGCAGGTCGCCAGCTTGTCCGGCGGGCAGCGGCAGGCGATCGCCGTGGCCCGCGCCGTCTACTCCGACGCGAAGATCCTGCTCCTGGACGAGCCGCTGGCCGCTATGGGCGCCAAGGAGGTGGCGGTCATCTTGGACCTGATCCGCGACCTGAAGCGCC
>OCZU010000696.1_pt1 | contig 22630 bp, 22 predicted proteins | sample 1539001 | NCBI WGS metagenome assembly OCZU01 (sample SAMEA3539306, study PRJEB22396) | soil metagenome | biome: tundra; feature: field; material: soil | place: USA | collected 2010-05 | depth 0.15 m | reverse complement strand
ACGCACAAGACGGATGTTGGCGGAGTCAAACTGAACTTGCAGGATGAAGCGGCGGTCCGCGCTGCCTATCGCACCATCAAGTCTTGTGTTACGGAAAAAGCTGGCCCGGATCAGTTCTCAGGCGTTACCGTGCAGCCGATGGTAAGGCTCGATGGCTACGAACTAATCCTCGGCAGCAGTGTCGATCCCCAGTTTGGACCGGTAATCTTGTTCGGCTCTGGGGGCCAGCTTGTCGAAGTGTATCGAGACCGTGCCCTGGCCCTTCCTCCGCTGAACACGACGCTCGCAGAAAGAATGATGGAGCAAACACGAATCTTCATCGCCCTGAAAGGAGTCCGTGGACGCAAGCCGGTCGACTTGGTGGCCCTGGAACACTTGCTAGTCCGCTTCAGTCAACTCGTGCTCGAACAGCGGTGGATTGCGGAAATTGACATCAATCCTCTGCTGGCTTCACCGGAACGCTTGTTAGCTCTCGATGCCAGAATCGTGCTGCACGGTCCGGCAGTGGCACTCGATCAGTTGCCCAAGCCCGCCATCCGTCCGTATCCTTTAAAGTATCTCTCGTCCTGGACGATGAAGGATGGGAACGAGGTTACCCTCCGCCCGATTCGCCCCGAAGACGAGACCCTGATGGTCAAGTTTCATGAGACGCTCTCCGACCGCAGCGTCTATTTGCGCTACTTCTGCTCCTTGAGCCTGAGTAGGCGTGTGGTGCATGAGCGGCTGTTGCGCATCTGTTTCGGTGATTACGATCGGGAAATGGTGCTGGTCGCTGAGCGTAAAGACCCGGTTACGGGAGAGCGACAGGTCATCGCCGTCGGGCGCATGAACAAACTTCACGCCAGGAATGAAGCGGAAGTCGCCGTGCTGGTTTCCGATCAGTATCAGAAACTTGGACTGGGGAACGAACTGCTCCGCCGTGTAGTCCAGATCGCCCGGGATGAAGGGTTGGCCCGCGTGTCCGCGGAAATGCTTACGGACAACGTAGCCATGCAGGTCATCATGAAGCACCTGGGGTTTCGTGTTCGCGCGGGCGAAGATCTAACGTCGGTCCGGGCCTTCCTGGATCTGTGAACGATCTCACGATTGTGGCCTGTCGATCCCAAGCGGGCGCGGCCCTGCACTCACATCGGCACCCTCGGACGCGCCGAGGCCAGCCCTATTCCTTCGGGCTCCGCCGCCACCCCGGTACACTCGGGTTCCAGCGGTGCACGTCTTTGGGGATGTCCTTGCCTGGCTCACCTGCAGGGACAAGTTCGCCCGACGCGGACTTCAACAATTCCGCGACGTACCCTTCAACCTGTTGGCGGATCTTCGGATCGTTCAAAGCCGCCAGCAGTTCAGGCTTGTCGATGTGTGCGTAAGCACCGCACAGAGGACACTTCACTAGATCGTCATTTATCACGGCCGCTCCCTGGGAACGATCGCAATCGATTCTTGGACTTTTGCGCAACGTTCTCTGTGCGTCATTACATTCTCAGTAGTCTCGGCGGGCAGTGATAAGCATCTCACCGATCCGTGACGGTGATCACAACGGGATACTTCACCACTCTACGGTTTCTCATGACAAGAAGGCGTGTTTCGAGAGACGTTGCATTCTTCAACATTGCCTGTTGTGAGATTCATCTGCACAGTAGCAAGCTCTATGTAGTTGATTGCAAGTCATTATTCGCTTGTTTACGTCCGATCAGCACAAACACGTGTTTCAACCCAGTTGCGATTTTGATCAGCGCTGCGTTGAGAATCTAGTCTCAACCTCCGGCACCATGCCATTGCGCGTCGTCCATCCGCTTGATTCAGCGTGAGATCGCGGCCAACAAACCAGTCTCCCGCAATCTACCTCGTCGTGGCATAGCAATTGCCTTTAGAAAAGTGTGAGTGGCTTGCAAGACGGCCCTCCGGCGAGGTGACTTATGACAGTCCTACTGGTTCTCTTCACATTCGCGACCTTCTTAATGATTGACTACTTCCGCACCCGCCACGCTGCTGTTCAACCCGTACTGCAAGGTGCCGAGGCAAAGCAGGACGCTATGCCACGCTTGCAGCCGGCCCTGGTGGGCGGTTTCGAGGTTCCAGAAAATCTGCGCTATCACCCCGGTCATACCTGGGCATTGAGCGAGAGCCCCAACCTGGTGCGCGTCGGCATGGATGATTTCGCCTCCAAGCTGACCGGCAAGCTGGAGAGCATCACGCTGCCGCAACGCGGCCAGTGGATTCGCCAGGGCCAGAAGATGTGCACAATCCATCGCGACGGTTGCGCCGTCGACATGGTCTCGCCCATCGAAGGCAGCGTGTCTGACATCAACGAAACGGTCGTGCAGGATCCTAAGCTCGCACTCCGTGACCCCTATGGCGACGGCTGGTTGCTCACAGTCCAGGCGCCCGATGCCAAGACCAGCTTCCGGAACTTGTTGGGTGGTTCACTCGCCCGCTGGTGGACCGAAGAGTCGGCAAGCCGCCTGCAGCGCCGCATGCCGATGGCAATGGCAGGTGCGATGGCCCAGGATGGTGGAGTAGCCGTAGACAACATCTCCGCCCAGATCCCAGATAAAGAGTGGCTGCCTTTAGCGAAAGAGTTCTTCCTGTCATAACTCGACCTCGCGGTCTGCGAGGCGAAACAGCCTCGCTGCTCGTCGAAACGAGGACCGCCGAAACACAGGCGCCCGGATCCTAGGCTCAACCAGCCAGGACACCGGGCGGCCGGTGTTTTGCGCCTTCATCGTCAAGAGGGTATTCGGATCGTCCACGAGTCAGTAGTTCTGCACGGGCTGGAATTGCGTTATCGGCATTACCGCGGCGCGGCAGGCGGTGCACAGAGCGCTTTCCTTGATGTCGATCCACTCTACAGCGTGTGAGGAGGCCATGACGCAACGGTAGTCATCACAGTGAGTCAAGTTGAGAGTGTGTCCCACTTCATGAACCGCTTCCTTGATCAGGCGCTGCCGAAATAGTTCATGGTCGGGCGGAAGGCCATAGAACTCCTGCCGCAGTCGGTGCGCCGAGAGCACAGCGCAGGGGCCACCCATCTGCGCCTCGCCGAAAACGAAAGTAAGAATCGGGATATAGAGATCGACGGCCGCGATGCCCAGCACTCGCCAGGAGTCGGCAGTAAGAAAACTCTGCATCCGTTGCAGGATCTCCGAGGAGTGGTACTGCTGCCGCTCTCCATGGAACGCGACCTCGGGATCCAGGCGGGCAGGAAGCACTTTGCAGGGGACGAAAAGAATTTCTTCGACGGCAGGACGCAGATCCGTCAGCAGCCCGTCATCCACATTCCCGATCGGCAGCAGTTGCAGCAGCTTCATCGCATGCCTTCATCGGGCGACTTCATCGGACTTCTTGTCTCGCTCCCCCGAAGTGCGAGTCCAGCCGTATTTCTTCAGCTTGTGGTAGAGGGTGACTCTGTCAATGTCGAGAACGTCGGCGGCATGACTCTGATTGCCTCCACACTCCTCCACCACGCGCAAGATGTGGGCACGCTCCATATCCTCAAGGGTCTTGCTTGAGCCGTTGGAGGCGCCTTGCGGCTTGAAGATGAAATCCTGTTCGCGCAGTTCCGGCTCCTGCCCCACTACCATAGCGCGCTCCACCGCATTCTCCAGTTCACGAACATTCCCCAGCCAGGGCTGCTGCTGCAATTGATTCATAGCTGCAGGTGAAACTCGAGTGACGCGCTTGTTCATCGCCAGCGAGAACTTGCGAACGAAGTGATCCACCAGCACGGGGATATCTTCCCGGCGTTCGCGCAACGGCGGCAATTCGATGCGGAAGACGTTGAGCCGATAAAAAAGGTCAGGACGGAACTTACCCTCGTCGATCAATGTTTCCAGGTCTTTGTTAGTTGCGGCGATGCAGCGGAAGTCGACCTTGATGATTTGATTGCCGCCCACGCGAGTGATTTCTCGTTCCTGCAACACCCGCAGCAGATCGGTTTGTGTCTTCAGGGTGATGTCGCCGATCTCGTCGAGGAAAACCGTCCCACCCTCGGCAATTTCGAATTTGCCTTTCTTGCGGTACTGCGCTCCGGTGAAGGCGCCCTTTTCGTGTCCGAAGAGTTCGCTTTCGAGCAGCGTCTCAGTTAAAGCGCCGCAATGGATCACCACCAACGGATGAAATCTTCGCGGGCTAGCCTGATGGATCGCACGCGCCACCAGCTCCTTGCCGGTACCACTCTCACCCGTTATCAGCACGGTAGCGTCTGTGGGACCGACGGTCTCAATGGCATCGAAGATCTTGCGCATGGGGGCGCTTAGCCCGATCAGTTCCCCCGGGCGTGCAACCTCGGCGACGGTCTCGCGCAAAAGTACGTTCTCCTGCGCGGTCCTCTTGTGGGTCAGGGCATTCTTCACCAGGTGTGCGATCTCATCCGGGTCCAGGGGCTTGGTCACGTAGTCATAGGCGCCGTTCTTCAGCGCTGCAACCGCGGTCTCGACTGAGGCGTAACCGGTCATGATGATGACGATCAGTTCCGGATCCACTTCATGCATACGACGCTGCAGTTCGATGCCATCAGTGCCGTGCATTTTGATATCCACCAGGGCCGCGTCCCAGCGTTGTTCCGCCAGCCGGGTGAGTGCATCGCTCGCGTTTTCTGTCGTAGCCACCTCATAGCCTTCTTCGCGGAACCATTTGCCAAGCGAGTCGCGCACGCTCATTTCATCGTCTACGATCAACAGTTTTCCCTGTGTACTCACGTCATTCACCTCACCTTCATCGCGGCATCGCCGACGGCCGCCAGCGAAGCCTCAGGAGCTTGACTTGGCAGGGTTACGGTGAAAGTCGTACCTCGGCCCAGCTCCGATTTCACTTCGATGCGTCCGTTATGCCGCTCTACGATGCCGCGACTGATCGCCAGGCCCAGCCCGACTCCGCGGCCATTCTCTTTCGTCGTCATAAAAGGTTCGAAAATCTGTGGCAATACGTCGGGAGCGATGCCTGCTCCGTCGTCGCGCACTCGGATCTCGACTTCCTTCTCATCGAGACTCAGCTGCGTTTCGAGCCAGAGATTACCGCCGCGGGGCATGGCATCGATGGCATTCACGATCAGTGCCAACAGAACTTGTTCAATCTGCGCCGGATCAAAGGACATGCGCGGCAGATTTTGCGCAAGCTTCAGTTGCAGCTCGATTCCGCCGATTTCCAGTTGATGCCGCACCAGAAGCAGAGAACGGTCAATCACTTCACGCAAGTCGGTCGACTGCACGTTCATGGGCGCGGTGCGCGAGAGACTCAGCAGATTCTTGATCAGTTCGCCGCAGCGCCGGCTTTCTGCTGCGATCAGATCCAGACATTGCATCGTCTCCTCGCGCTTCTCCTGCTCTGCCTGGCCCGTCCCTACCCACTTTCGAAGCAGCTTGGCGTAGGTCAAAATGCCGGAGAGCGGGTTATTTACCTCGTGCGCCACCACCGCCGCCATCTTGCCAAGAGAGGCCATCTTTTCTACCCGCAGCATATGCTCATGGGCGCTCCGGAGTTCCTTTGTCTTCTGCACGACCCGATCCTCAAGAGTCTTCGCCCAGGTGACGATTTCTCCATTCGCCGCACGCAACTGCAGACTCATGCCGTTGAATGAATTCGCCAAGTCTCCAACCTCGTCGTGGGATTGCACCTCGATCTGGTACCCAAGCTCCCCGTGCGAAAGATGTTCTGTACCGTCTTTGAGTATTTTGATAGGCTCGCCGACCACGCGCCACACGAAGAGCCAGCTCAACACGGCCACAAACAGCATTGCTCCCGCCGTGTAAGACAGCATGCGAGTGCTGCTGATCGCAAGTTGCGCATCAGCTGTCGCCAGCGAAAGATTGGTGTCCAGAACGCCAAGAACTTGCTGGCTGGAGGGATGCGCGTGGCATTCCGCATTGGTGCAAGAGGGCTGATTTTCGATGGGAGTAATAATTCCCAGCACCCGATGCCCGCCGCCATTGCGATAGATACGAAACCGGTCGGGACGATTCAGCCGCGCCAGCGGCCGCGATTGATTGTGACAGCCGTAGCAGGCTTCTGCCGTCTTGTCGAGGACGTGGCTTACTTCCGCCGGATCGGTCGAATAGCTGACCCGACCTTCCGGGTCAAGGATGCGCACCTTGATCATGCCGGGCTCGTCCGCGATGGTTTGGATCGCGTCGTAGAGTCCCTCGCGGTCGTTGCGCAGCATGTAGTAAGTGGTGCTGCGCTTGATTACGTCGCTGACCCGCTCGGCGCTGGCCAGCGTCGCTGCTTCCAGATGCTGCCGGTGCAATCGAATATTCAAATATCCGAGCAGGGCGAAGATGACTACCATCACCGCCAACAAAGACCCAATCAATTTCGCACTGATGCTGTGAGTCAGCCGCTTCCATCCCAGATCGTCGCGAGTTGGCTCAATCTCCGGCATGGCCTAATACCGCCGTGGCCACCACAGGCCGGGGTTCAGTTCGGAGGCGCTGTTTTTCTGAACGCCCTTCTTCAGGGAAGATAGGCAAGTACTTCACGGCCACTCCGAACAGGCCAAAGCCCATCGCGATAATCATTAGGGTCACCGAGAACTCCGTCCACTTCGGCATGTAGTGATGCCCAACGTAGGTTTCAAAGCCTATGAGGCTGACATTGAGGCGGTTGGTGATGAAGCCGAGCAGACTGATGACAGAGGCCAAATACAAGCCGTCGGGTGAGAGTCTGACCTTCTTGAAGCTGAGCATGGTGATTGGAATCACGAAGGCCAGCATTAATTCCAGCCACAGAAAATACGCTTCGTAGCTGGGTTTCACGACTTGGCCCAGCATGCCGCGGTGGAAGTAATCCTCGAAGCGCAGCAGGGCATTGACCCAGAGAGCCACCAATAAGGCCCCGCCCAGTTCGACCAGAACCGGGAGTTCAAGGTGGCGGCCGAAGGCTTTCGCACTTTGCGTGGACTCGAAGATCGTCATTGCCAGACCAACCGCAATCGCCGAGCCGAAGAACAAGAACGGCAGCGCGGGCGTGTACCAGAACGGATGCAGCTTGCTCGGCATGATCAGGTAGAGCGATCCGAGCGAACTCTGGTGCAGTGTGGAAAGCAGGATGCCCAAAACAATGAGCACTGGGTAGATCTTTTTTATCCACTTGATTGGAGTATTCAAGTTGAAGCGCTCGAACACGCTGGGAAGGAATTCGAAAAACAGCACTGTGGTGTAGGTCATCACGCACATGCCCACCTCGAACATGACCGAATGCGGGTTCATGTAGATGAGCTGATGCCAGATGTACCAGGGACGGCCGAGGTCGAATAATAGTCCAACGATGAAAAGTATGTAGCCGAGGAACGCCGTCAACACCGCGGGGCGCATAACGCTATGTAGTCGCTTGACGTTGAACAGGTAGACCGCACCAACAATGCAGAAACCGCCCGCCGCCAGCATGACCCCGCACAGGCAGTCGAAGCCGATCCAGAGCCCCCAGGGAAACTGGTCCGTCATATTTGAAACGGCGCCCAGACCGTCGAAATAGCGAACGAATGCGGAGTACACACCCAGAACCATGATCACAAGGAATACAACTTTCCAGAAGGTCAGCTTGATCTTCATGGCGCTCTTCCGTTCTCTTCTTCTGTTTCGCCGGCGGCTGCTTCAGCGGCAGCTACTTCCTCGCGGCGATGCGAAATCCAATAAATGCCTCCCAGCACCAATGACCACGCCGGGATGAAGTCCGGAATCCACGTCATCACTCGCCCGGTGTATTCCGGTATCGGAGTGTCCCCAATCTTGGCGGACGCCGGATAGCCGTATTCTTCAACTTTCATGCTGGAAAGAATGAGGACGCAGGTTCCGCCAACTTCGTTAAGGCCGTAAATGCGGGGCAGGTAAGTGGTTGGATTTTGACGAATACGCTCCTGCGCCTCCTTAATGAGATCGTCCCGATCCCCGAACTTCGTGGCGCCAGTCGGACAGATCTCCGCGCATGCTGTCTGCTTGCCGGCAACCACGCGGTCCGGGCACATAATGCACTTGCGGACCCGTGGATTCAGCGAGCCCCATTCGTACTTTGGCTGGTTGAACGCGCAAGCCACCATGCAATACCGGCAGCCAATACACTTCCAGACGTCGTATACGACTGGGCCGTCCTTCGTCTTATGGAAGGCGCCAACCGGACAAGCCGATGCGCAAGCGGGATGCTCGCAGTGCATGCATAACCGCCGCATGAATTTGTCATTCTTGGTCATCACCACGGTGTATTTGTGTTCCGATTGCACCGATTCCGCCGCTACTTTGTCGTCATACGGCAGCTTGTTCTGCTGCGCGCAGGCAGCCTCACACTGTTTGCAACCGATGCAAATCGTGGCGTCATAGAGCAGAGCCTTACTCATGAAAGTCACTCCTCGCTGCTCCCAAGCGGGACTTCCTTTCCGCGGCAATGAAGTACGAGGTAAACGCCCGCTGTGGCAAACCAGGCTTGGGAACCGTACAGAACAGCCTTGGCGGGCGGACTGGAGAAAAAAAGCCGGGTCCGGAGTGGTGAGCATCCGGACCCGGGCGGGCTGTTTCCTCTGGCAAAGCAAACAGGGGAGGAGATTTCCGGCTGGCAACGAATCGGCAGTTTTTCCGGTCTGTTTGCCGAATTGAGCGGGACCTCTTCATACTCACCCTCATGCCTCTTCATCCGCTGCCCGGCAACCGCTGGCAGCGGTGGTGCGCAACGGAGGAACAGCCAATCGCTTACTTCTGCAAGCTACGAACGTACGAAACAACCATTTTCACTTGGTCAGGGGCCAGGCTTTTGATCGTGGCCGGGTGCTTCGGTTTCTCCGTAATCGACTTGGCCAGACCGTCGTCCGAAGCCTTTTTGGCCTCGTCCGAAACCAGGCTCGGAATCTTGGCTGCAGGCTTGCCCGCTGCATCCGCTCCGTGGCAGGCTGCGCACTTTGCTTTGTAGATAGTCGCTCCGTCATCGGCGGCCCATGACAGATTGGGGATCAGGATGAACAGCGCCACCGCGATTGTCATTACCAGCATCACCAGCTTTGTCGTTTTCATGATTACGTAGTCTCTCCTTGTGAAGTTTTGTAACCCGATGAAAGCAGCGCCCGCTCTCGCATTCGTACGTCCATTGCGAAAGTGAACACTGAAATAACTCTCCAGGAACCGTATGTAAGAGAACTCAGCAGCTACTTGGCTGGCTAGTTGAGAGTTTCAATGGTCGGGGATAAAGGCGCAGTGATCCAGGTCACCCAAAACCGTGACTCCGGTCGGGAGGTAATCGGCTCAAGGAACCAGCCGCGCCCCTGGGTCACGCCAGCAAGTGACTGCGGTCACAGAGTTTCCGGTAAGCCGGAAGGACAATGGGCAAGAGCGATGTGAAGCTGCCGGTGCTCATGATTGATCTACTCGCGGTCGCCTTTCTTGGACTCGACGGGATTCTGCTGATCATCGCGAAGAGTCTGGAGCGTGCCACGCCCGAACGTGCGAGAAAAGTGTGCACCTCGCGTTCTACGACTTTCCGCGTCGCTCCTTCACCAATCCGAGACCTCGCTAGGCTGCGTGTCGAAGAGACGCCTGCTCGGAACCCATCTGTAAAGGAGAAATTTCATGAGCACGCTAGTACTGGACAAAAAAGCCGACCTGGCTGGCCCAGGAATCGGCGATTACAAAGAATTAGAGAAAATTCTGCCCCGTGATTACCGCTCCTTGCTAACTCCGAAAGAGACGCAGCAGGCCATCTTCCAGGTGAAACGCTATATCGAAGACAACCTGTGCAAGGAACTCAACCTGATGATGGTCGAAGTGCCGCTCATCGTGGACGTGGAGAGCGGCGTCAACGATATGCTGGATCGCGACGGCTCCCGCACACCGGTTCAGTTCCATATCTCGAACGATCGCAACCTGCATCCCATCGACGCTCAGGTCGTGCAAGCCGCGACCAAATGGAAACGCGTCGCTCTCAAGCAATTCGATTGCAAAGTGGGTGAGGGCATCTGCACCGACATGCGCGCCGTTCGCAAGGACTATTTCCTGGATCACGACCATTCCGCGTACGTGGATCAGTGGGACTGGGAGCGCGTCATCATCCCGGAGCAACGCGATCTTGACTTCCTGAGGGCCATCGTTCGCAGCATCTGGAAGGTCATTGTCGGAGCGGAGAAGTTTGCGCAATCGTTGTTCCCGCAGTTGAAAGACTTCCGCTATCCGGACTTGCCGGAGGAGTTGATCTTCCTGCATGCCGAGGAAATTCTTGACATGTATCCCGACCTGCCGCGCAAGCAGCGCGAGACCGCGGTGCTGCAAAAGTATCCCGCGGTCTTCATCATCGGCATTGGCTGGCCATTGAAGGACGGCTACCCCCACGAGATGCGCGCCACCGATTACGACGACTGGGTCACCGACACTCATGATCAGACCGGCAAAGAAACCCATGGGCTGAATGGCGACATTCTGGTTTGGAACTCCGTGACCAATCGGCGCCATGAGCTGACGTCGATGGGCATCCGAGTCACCGCCGAAACTCTGAAGAAGCAGCTCACGATGGCCAAGCAACTGGACTTCCTGCGATTGCCCTATCACCAGGCGATCCTGAACCATGAGATTCCGCTCTCCATCGGTGGTGGAATCGGGCAGTCGCGCACCTTGATGCTGTTGCTACGCAAAGCCCATCTCGGGGAAGTCAGCGTCACGGTTTGGCCGAAGATCCTGAAGGAGATGTGCGCCGACAAGAATATCTACGTGCTGGAGTAGGGCATTCCCCGCGGCAGGACCGAAGAGGGCAGTCAAAGCGCGCAGCCGCTTCGTGAATTTATCCTGAGTCCCGGCTAAGGTTTGCTGAGCGGCTTACACTTCGACCACAGACTCTGACCGTAGAGCCGCGGCTGTCAGGTAGCTCCTCACCGCCGTCGCCAGACGGCCTATGCCTTCGCGTATCTGTTCCGGGCTGGCGTTCGAAAAGTTCAATCGCATATGCCGCGAGCCTTCGCGGCCGTCTTTTTCCCGCCCATCGGTGGCATAAAAGGAATTGCCCGGCACGAACGCTACATTCTGCTCAAGCGCTGACTGGAAGATCGCCTGCATGTCCAGTCCTTCGGGCAGAGTTACCCAGAGGAATAGCCCGCCCTGAGGATGAGTCCAGGTTACTTCTGAACGGAAGAACTCTCTCAGAGCCTGCAGCATTACGTCGCGCCGTTCGCGATAGACCCGGCGAATCGGCTTGACGTGCTTGTCGATAAATCCGTCGCGTGCAACTTCGTAGGCCACGAATTGCGTGAAGGTTGAGGTGTGCAGATCAGCGCCCTGCTTGAGTTGTGCCAGCTTGCCGATGATTTCAGGAGGGGCGACGATCCACCCCAATCGAAGTCCGGGGGCCAGCGTCTTCGAAAATGTGCTCAGGTAAATCACATTGCCAATGGAATAGCCGTCGTCGCGGCGCAGGTTTTCGCGGTCAAGCACGACCAGTGGCGGCAGGTGCTCGCCTTCATAGCGCAACTGGCCGTAAGGGTCATCTTCGACAATCGGAATGCCATACTTGTCGGCCTGCAAAACGAGTTCGTGGCGCCGTCCCTCCGACAACGTGGTTCCGGCCGGGTTCTGAAAGTTCGGCAGCACGTACATGAACTTGGGAGCCGAGCGCAGTGTGTTTCCAATAAGCTGGTGCGCAGACCGTTGTCGTCGATCGGAACAGATAGATACTCCGCACCATATATGTTGAAAGCCTGCAGGGCGCCCAGATAAGTCGGCGCTTCCACCAGTACCCGATCCCCACGATTGATAAACAGCTTGCCGATCAGGTCCAGCGCCTGCCTGCGAGCCTGAGGTAATCAAGACGTTCTCTGCCTTCGCCTTGATCCCGTAGCGCGCCCATGTTGTCGGCAATCAGTTCGCGCAGGGGTTCGTAGCCTTTGGTTGTCCCATACTGCAAAGCGGAAGCTGCCTGCTGAGTAAGGACCTTGTGGCAGGCCTCTTCAAAGCGTTGGATGGGAAACACCTCGGGCGCAGGCAGGCCGCCGGCAAAAGAGATCATTCCGGGTCTTTGCGTGATCTTTAACAGCTCGCGGATTTGAGAACTGGTGATGCCCCTGGTGCGCAGGGCGTAACGAGATGTCCAGGCTGTCGACATTGAGATTCTCCGTCGCTCGCTTCCAACTCTAAGCGAAACCGTCTGGCTGACTTACCGCTCCGACATGCGCCTGGTCATCGATAAACAACCGACCTGCGGTGAGGGCTTTGCGGTCAATTTCCAACAGATCAAGCTTTCTCACCTTGTCCTCGAGTACGTTCAATGCAGTTGTGGAAGCCAGGCATTCGGTTTCTTCCAGCAACGCGCCCATCATCACTATGTTGGCAGCTTTCGCCGAACCGAGTTTGTCGGCGATCTCAGCAGCCGGAATCGCGACTGCCTGTACGCCCGGCGCAGAGAAGTCATTGGGAAGGCTGGTGCCGTTGTAGAGAATGAGTCCTGCGCTCACGACCTCGGGTGCGAACTTCCGCAGCGAGTACTCGTTCATGGCCACCAGCACATCGGAGTGCGAGACCAAGGGCGACCCGATCCGTTCTTTCGACAGGCACACATGGCAATGCGCGCTGCCCGACCGCATCTCCGGTCCATACGACGGCAGCCAGCTCACTTCCAGTGCTTCCCGCATGCCCATTTCGATGAGGAGTTGCCCCAGCAGCAGCACGCCCTGTCCTCCAAAGCCTGCAATTTTGATTTTGACCTCTTTGAAGTGGTGGGCATGTTTCGGTTCGGAAGTCTCGTGCCCATCAGCTTTCGAGGTAAGCTCAAGCACGTCAGGCACGGTGCGTTGCGGCGGCTCATTGGCTGAGGGAATTTCCGGCCGCCGGTCACGGAATACGTTTAACGGAAAGGTTGGCGTCATCTTATCGAGAACCCAGTGCCGCGCTTCCACAGGATCCTTGCCCCAAATTGTTGGACACGGCGACAAGATTTCTACAAAAGAGAAGCCCACCCCGTCCCGCTGGACCTCAAGCGCCTTGCGGATCGCCTGCCGCGCCTTCATGATGTTCTTGTTGTCAGAGAGCGCCACGCGTTCGATGTAGGCTGGGGCTTCCAGCGTGGCCAGAAGTTCTGCCATGTGCAACGGGAAGCCTTCATTCGATGGCCGCCGGCCCCAGGGAGAAGTCGTGCTCTTCTGCCCGACCAGAGTGGTGGGCGCCATTTGCCCGCCAGTCATGCCGTAAATGCCGTTATTCACGAAAAACACGGCGATCTTTTCTCCCCGGTTAGCGGCGTGCACGATCTCGGCGGTGCCGATTGCCGCCAGGTCGCCGTCTCCCTGATAGGAGATGACAACCTTATCTGGACAAGAGCGTTTGATTGCCGTGGCGCAAGCGGGCGCACGGCCGTGCGCCACCTGCACATTGCCCAAGTCAAAGTAGTAGTAGGCAAACACCGAGCAGCCCACCGGACTCACGAAGATCGTTTTGTCCTGCAGCCCCAGATCCTGCAGAGCTTCGGCAATCAGCTTGTGCGCTACTCCGTGCCCGCAGCCAGGACAGTAGTGGGTTTGGTGCTTCAGTTCTGATTTGCGCTCGTAAAGGTCATAGAACACCGGCGACCTGGAGCGGACCGCTTCATATTCGTCGTTGCTAACTTCGGGACTAAGCTCGAACTTAAGTTCGGGTGCCATTGCGCTGATCACGCTCTCGTTTGCCATTTTCGTTCCTTCTTGAAAGCAACTCCTGCCGGACCTGGTCTCAGACCGCCACGGTCATCCGGGTCAAGACCTGTTGCTGCAGCTCGGCGACCGAGGGTACGTTGCCTCCCACGCGGCCGTAGAACTCCACTGGCACTTTGCCGTTCAGCGCCAGGCGCACATCTTCCACCATCTGTCCGTTACTTAATTCGACGATCAGCACCTTTTGCACCTTGGCCGCCGCCTTCGCCAGAGCCCTGGATGGATAAGGCCAGAGAGTGATGGGGCGGAACAGCCCTGCTTTCAAGCCTTCTTTGCGGAGCGCTTCCACAGTTGAAAGCAAGACGCGGGACACAATCCCGTACCCAACCAGCAGCACCTCGGCATCTTCGGCGTGGCAGAGCTCGTAGCGCGGCTCGGTTTCTTGGGCGCGGACGTACTTGGCTTCCATTCTGCGCTGGTGGTCTTCCAATTCATCGGTTTCGAGATAAATCGAGCTGACCAGGTTGGTCCGTGTCTCTGGCGTACCTTTTACAACCCAGGGTTTTTCAGGCGGCTGAATCTCGCGATATTCAAGATCCAGCGGCTCCATCATTTGCCCGGTAAAGCCGTCGGCCAGCACCACTGCCGGATTGCGGTATTTGTCGGCCAGATCGAATGCCAGCATGGTGAGTTCGGCCATCTCCTGTACGGATGCGGGAGCCAGCACTATATTCCGGTAGTTGCCATGACCGCCACCCTTCACCATGGCGAAGTAGTCGCTCTGTTCGGGCGCGATGTTGCCCAGTCCCGGTCCGCCGCGCATCACATCTACGATCACGCAGGGAAGCTCCGCGCCTGCCAGATAGGACATTCCTTCCTGCATCAGACTGAGACCGGGACCAGAAGATCCAGTCATGACGCGGGTTCCAGCCGCCGCTGCCCCATAGACCATGTTGATGGCGGCGACTTCGCTCTCGGCTTGCAGAAAAGTTCCGCCGACCTGCGGGAAGTAGAGCGCGGCAGCTTCGGCGATTTCGCTGGCGGGAGTGATCGGGTAACCATAGTACGCGCGGCACCCGGCGAGGATCGCGCCTTTCACCACCGCGACGTTTCCTTTACAAAGCTGCCGCATGCTGGCCTCCTTGCGCCGCCGCAAACGCCTTACCCTTCGCCTTTATGCGGTAGACCGTAATCGCGCCCGGTTCCGGGCAACAATAAAAGCAGATTCCGCAGCCCGTGCAATCCTCCCCCGTGTAGCGCGCAGGATGAACCCCGTACGAACTCAACTCCGGCGCCAACTCCAGGCACTTGGGCGGACAAGACTCCACGCATAGCCCGCATCCTTTGCATTCCTCGATATCCACCGTGACCTTACCGCGTGCTGGGCCCGCCATGTTTCACCTCGTTGCCGCTGTCTCTGCTAGAGGACGTTGCAGCCACTTGGTCTTCTCGCAGAATTCATAAAGGTCTTCCCGGAACTTGGGATGTGCAATGTCGATCAGCGCCTGCGCCCGCTCCCGAATCGTTTTGCCGTGCAGATACGCCACCCCGTATTCCGTCACCACATAACGGACCAGGCCGCGCGAAGTAACCACGCCTGCGCCGGGACTCAACATGGGCACAATACGCGAAATCGTGCCATCTTTAGCGGTGGACGAAATGGCGATGATCGGCTTGCCTCCCTTGGAGCGGGAAGCCCCGCGCAGGAAATCCACCTGTCCGCCAATGCCGCTATAGAACTGGCTTCCGATCGAATCGGAGCAAACCTGGCCGGTAAGATCGATCTGCAGCGCGGAGTTGATCGCCACCATGTTGTCGTTTCGGCCAATTAACGCGGGATCGTTGGTATAGGCCGTCGGGTGGAACTCGAATATCGGATTGTTGTCCACGAAGTCGAACAACTGTTTCGTGCCGATAGCAAATCCGAGGATGATTTTCCGGGGCCTAAAGTTCTTGCGCCGACCCGTGATCACACCGGCTTCGATCAGAGGAATCACGCCGTCGGATACGAGTTCGCTGTGCACGGCGAGGTCCTTGCGATCCATGAGAAACGGCAGCACCGCATCGGGGATTCCCCCGATACCGGTCTGCAATACCGCACCGTCCTCAATCAAGTCTGCGACGTTGCGAGCGATCACCTTGTGCATGGCGGTGATTTGCGGCTGCTTCATGGCGCACAGAGGCCGGGAGGAGTCCACGATGGCATCAAGCTCGGTCACATGGATGAAGCTGTCTCCGTAGGTGCGCGGCATCTGATCGTTGATCTGCGCGACCACGTAGCGGGCACATTTTGCGGCCGTCAGCGACGTATCCACGCCCACGCCGAAGCTGCAAAATCCGTGCGGATCGGGAGGCGAGAGTTCCAGCAGGGCCACATCAATCGGCATGGCGCCGCTCTCGAAGAGTTCTTCAATCTCACTCAGATAGATGGGGGTGTAGTCGGCCCGGCCTTCCCTGATGGCCTCGCGAACATTGGGACCGATAAACATTGCGTTATGCCGGAAGTGCCCCGCCATCTCTGAAGCCACATAAGGGGCCGCTCCCATGGTCATCATGTGAACGATTTCTACGTCGTGCACAAAAGGAGCGCGGCGCATCAGCGCCTCTACCAGAGTCTCAGGTTCGGCGCATCCAGGCTGAATGTAGACGCGCATTCCCGACTGTACACACCGCAGCGCCTCGTCTGCGGTTCGCAATTTGTTCTTGAAATCAAGCTCCCAGGACATTGTCCCCCCTGTCCAGCGAAGTTCACCCTTCCCTGATACCCCCGGGTTTGCGATGGATGGTGGGTCATCGCCGGCCCCTTAACTATTCATTGTCGGCTTCGGCACTCAGTCCAGCTATGCTAGGCGGCACTGCTGCCTGTGATCTGAATCACAGGGGATGGTGCTAGAGGGCCCACACTAAAACCAGAAGCCTAAGTTCTGGAAGCTCAGCAGGATGCCTCTGTTTTAGCAGCGGCTATTTACCGCATGCGCTTTGGCTCCGGTTCCCGGTCCACAACCAGTTCAGGATACAGGCGTCGAAACATCTCGCTGACATGGCAATTCCAGCAAACCGGGCGGTGGGTCGCAAAGATCTCAGGAAGCTGCTCAGGCCGCAATTCTCTCCACTCAACCGTCTTGTGGTCCGGGCCGAGCAACCCTGGTGCGTGATCCAGATGATGAAGTTTGCCGAAAGTCTTGTGACAAATCGCGCACTGTTTTGCTTCGTACCACTGCGAAACAATATGCCAGACCAGGCAGTTCTCCGGATCTGTTTCGATCTGCTTCAGGCATTCCTGGCCGCAATCCTGGCGCTCCGGCCAGCGCGAGCATTGCTTCAAGCGCAGCGTCGGTTCGGATAGAAAAGCGCCGAGCGCAGCCTCGCCCGCCGCCACGTCGACGGCGGCCGGCTTGCGGGTTTCGGGGCAAGTGATGATGCGCTTGCCCCGATATCCGAAGAAAGCTCGAACCCCAGGGATGGCGCGGAAGACGAACAACCCCACTGCGATCGCGAGAACGGCTATGGCGACTAAAATCATTCCTGTCACAAGCCACCTCTCATACGACACCTCGCTACGCGGGCACGGTTAGCACCGGGCAGGGCGCGTGCGCTGCAACCTCGTGCACAGTCGTCCATGGCAGGTGGCTTGTGAGATCGGCTGGACGAGCACCCAGGACGATCAGATCGGCTTCCCGCTCCACCGCCGTGTTCACGATGCACTTTGGCGCCGAACCGAACTCCATCACGATCTCGGGCGGATATGCCAGCGCCGTGGCCTTTGGCACCACGGACTGCAACTGCTCGACTCCGGTTTCGATCGGCCCGGGCCGGTCCTCCAGGTTCGCGTAGCTTTCGATGACGTGCATCAGGGTCAGACGCGCCTCAAACTCCTCCGCCAGCGCAATTGCAGCCGACGCAACCCTGAGCGAGGCCGAAGTAAGGTTGGTGGCATAGAGAATGCACCGAAGTTCCAGTTCGACGGGCGCCAGTTCTCTGCCTTTGGTTTGAAATTCCGGCAGCTTGGCTCGACCCTCGACCTTTGGCCCGACAGTGAGAACGGGGCAGGGAGCGTGCCGGAGAATATCCTCCGCCACGGAACCCAGCAGCAGCTTACCCAACCCGGTGCGGCCGTGAGTTCCGACGACGATCAGGTCAATCCTGTTTTCCACGACAATGCCGCTCAAATTCGTCCAAACCTGACCGTGCCGCACATAGGTGCGGTGCGGAATTTTGCCCAGACGAAGTGCGAGTTGCTGGATCTTTTCCTGCGCCAGATTATGGGTATCCTCGTAAATCGTGCCCACGCTCACGTAGTCGACGCCACCAGTCATAAGCAGCAAGTTCGTGTCGGACAGGACGTGCGCGATGTGCAACGTTCCGCCGAATCGCCGGCAGATCGCAGTTGCATAAGGAAACGCCGACTCGGACGTGGCTGAAAAGTCCGTGGCGTACAACACATTGTTTACGGAGATTGCGGAAGGTTTCTTCTTGACTTCGGGCGTGTCTTGCTTGAACTCCAAGACTGTCATACGACACCTCCACACCCGATATCAGTGTCACCCTTTGGAAGGCTTTAAGCTATGGCCGCTGTCACATCAGCCTGTGATTGCGGTCACGAATCGCTTCGCGAAAATACTTCCCTGTCGAAGGATGAGCGGGAAGTGCGGTGAGAGGGGGAGCTGCTTGGTTGAACGCCAGGCAGGACAGTACTTCCCCGGAGGGTGAACAAAGCTGAACTTGAGACTACTTAACTGCCACAAACTGGTGCTCTTGCTGCCTTAGACGCTCTACCTGCTCTTGGTATTCCACTGCCGCGAAGTAGATTGCACGATCGAAAAACTGCTCCAGCATCTGCAGCAACTCCAGCTCTCCCATGATCTCCACCGCGCGGTCCACCACCGCTTCACTCTTCAGGAAGTCCCAGAGATTCTCTTTCGTGAGGACGATAGCCTGAATTACTTCCGCCAGTGGCACGTTCTGCCGTGCCCGCCGTGCCCCAATCTCCCGATATCGCTGCTCGATATCAACTTGGTTTTTCCCCAACAGCCACTCGCCCAGATGACGATGGATCTCGTACACGCGTTTCCGTAATTCATGGGCGGGAATGGTGCGGAAGCTACCCACGTAGGCGGAGGACAGCACCTTACTTCTCCAGCCCCGCGCCCAGCGTATCGGCATGGGTTTCAATCAAACGCACCAACCTGTAGGAAAACATCATGATCGCCTCCTTCCTCGATTCCTCAACCGGATAACGTGAAAATCACTGTGATGGTCGTCTCCACTTCAACGGGTTGCCCGTTCAGCAGATAAGGCCGATAGCGCCACTGTCTCACCGCCTCAATGGCCGCCGGCACCAGCATCGGGTGCCCGCTCACCAACTGGAGATCCTGGATACTGCCGTCTCTGCTGATGATGGCCTGCAGAACAACATTGCCCTGAATCCGGCCGGCCCTGGCGATAACTGGATACGGCGGCTCCACTTTGTGGATCAACAATCCACTGGTTACCCCTTGCGAGATGCGAATCCGCTGCGGCACGACCGGCTGCAACTTGGGTACATACGCCAGACTTGAAGTGGCGTTGACAATACCTCCGATCACTCCCCCGAGCTGACCGCCAGGAATCCCGCCCGGAACGCCTCCCACTACGCCACCTGCGCCAGGCATCGGCGGCGGTGCTTCTTCTTCTTTGATCATTTGCACTCTCTCCGGAATCCTCGTGGGTGTCCGAAGTTGCCCGCCGGAGAGCAGGTCACTTTGAATCTGTTTCATTATCTTGGCGGCCTGTTGAGCCGCCGGCGGGGGCGGAGGCGGCGGGGGCGGAGCGATCAGGAAAGTTAACAGCTGTGACTTCGGCAGTTCCTGTGTGAAATACAGCGGCAGCAAGAGCAGCACCCCGATCATCAGGCACTGCAATCCAAACGATAAGAGCGTAGCCCAGGTCTGTCGGCCCTTTTGGCCTTCATATCGCAGCAGGCAATCTGAAAATATCGGCCGGACCTGCGCCGGAACTGTCATCAGGCGTTCCAGAGACTGTACCGGCACTGGCCGCCGCTGCACCTGCGGAGTTTCCTTGACTTTCGCCTCTCGAATCTCGATTGTGCCTTTCATGGCGACTTCCCCTCTCGCCCCCAGCGGTCCGCTCTCCGCTTTGTCCGGTTGCCTGCTGGCGTACGACCGCGAGGCGACTCCGAGTTCTTCATGTTGATTGTCGATCACAGCGACTTGGGACAGCCATGACCGGCAGCACCACTGCATGTGATTAACATCACTTCCAAATTGATGCCGTGTGGGAAGCAGCGTTTGTGAGCATCTGTAGGCGCTCGCGCCCGGGACGTGGCATTGTGAAGCCCCAAGGCGAGCAAGCTACGAAGCCGGTACCCAATTCCGACGCTCGAGAAAAGTCGGCGGTTCGTAGGTTTGCCCAGACGCCAGACGCTTCTCCTCCCGGCGTGTGGACCACAACAAGATGGGGCCCAGCGATGCGGCTATGAAGCGGGCGACGACCGGAAATTCCTCTTCGACTTCGCGGCGCAGGGCGTGAATCTGATTACTGACGCTGCGATTAACCTTCTTGAAGTCTCGCTCCATCACCCAAAGGGCGGCATTATAAGCGCCGCTGAGCTTATTCACCTGCCGCATAAACCGCTTTCGGACGCGTGGATCGGGATGGTTCTTGTAGCGCCGCCAGCCCAGAAGCATGGTCTGGCACAGGCGATAAAGACTCGGTCCATTGCGCTCGAAATCGCGCCAGAACGCCCAATCCAGGAACCTCTTTGAATCCTCGCGGGAGATCGCGTCGTGCTGGAAATTGAATTTGTATTGTCCGTGGGCGTCGGCAAAGTTGGTGAGCAGACGACCCTGTGCCGCCATCTCTTGGTAAAGCGGTGTGCCGGGAACTGGCGTGTAGAGCATGAACTGATGAAAGTCGGTCTGGCAACCAACCGCCGATTCGATTTCTTCCACCATGTTGTCTGGCGTGTGGTGCTCAAGTCCAATGATCGTCGAGCCTTGCACTCGTATGCCATGCTCGCGAAGTTCCCGCGTGAGTTGCGTAATGTCGTGACCCTGCAACTTGCCATAGCTGGACCTGGGAGATTCCAGGCCCATCCACACCCAGGAAACACCGAGTTCGACCAGTTCCAGCATGGTGTATTTTCGAATCGCATTGGCGGAAGCAAAGACCGAAAGCTCCCAACTCTTGCCGGCCTGCTTCATACGCTCCAGCAAGCGCATGGCACGCGTGCGGTGAAGGAGGAAGTTCTCGTCCATCACAAAGAACGAATCTACTTTGAGCTCAGATTCGATCCGGCAAGGGCCCCCGCCTGCAACTCTTATCTCAAATTGAAAAGGAGAACCATCATGTTTGCACGTATTCTTGATTTTGAAGTGAAACTGGAAAAGAAAGAAGAGTTCGTGAAGGTCGTAAAGAACGAAATCGTGCCCATCCTCGTGAAGCAGACCGGCTTCCTGGAGATTCTGCCCTTTTTCCCCGAGAAGATGAAAGAGGAGAAGGCAATCACCATCAGCCTGTAGACGACCAAATCGGATGCCGAGCGCTATGAGAGAGAGTTCTATCCGAAGGCTTTGGACATTCTGAAGCCGTTCCTGACCACGCCGGTCAGGGTGAACTACTACAAACTCGAGACCGCAGTCTGCGAGCACTTCGTCGAGGCGCTGGCCGTCTAGGCAACGAACGCCGGCCCGAAACCCCGGGGCAAATGCTCCGGGGTTCCATTTTCTTCGGCAGGCTAGCGCTTCGCCGCTTCAGTGTTTCTCCGCGGGCGCGTATGTTGATGGGTGGCCAGTAATGCGGATATGAACTACGATGCCGTTCTGGTTGTTTCTTTCGGCGGACCGGAGTCTCGTGAGGAAGTGATTCCTTTTCTTGAGAATGTGTTGCGCGGGCGCAATATTCCGCGCGAGCGCATCCTGGCTGTAGCCGAGCACTACTACCACTTCGAGGGCAAGAGCCCGATTAACCAGCAAACGCGTGAACTGATCTCCGCCCTGGAAGCGGAGTTGAAGCGAAACGGACCCAACCTGCCAATCTATTGGGGAAACCGGAATTGGCAGCCGTTTCTGGCCGACACCATGCGGAAGATGAAACAGGATGGCATCCGCCGGGCCGTGGGTTTCGCGACCTCGGCCTATAGTTCCTACTCCGGCTGCCGGCAGTATCTTGAAGACATTGCGGAGGCGCAAAGAGCGGTGGATCCCGGCGCTCCTGAAGTGAACAAGCTGCGGGCATTCTTCAACCATCCGGCATTCGTCGAGGCCATAGTAGAGCGAGTACGCGACGCATTGCAGGCTATTCCAGCGGACGCGCAGGGAAACGTCCAGATCATTTATACCGCGCACAGCATTCCGCTTTCTATGGCCAACACGAGTGATTATGTGAAGCAACTGGAGGAAGTGCGACTGCTTGTTTCACTGGCGCTTGCGCAGAAGAACGATGCCTTGGTGTATCAGAGCCGCAGCGGCGCTCCGGGACAACCATGGTTGGGGCCAGATATTCTCGATTACCTGCGTGAGGTGAAGGCAAGGAATCTGGCGTCGGCGGTGGTACTGGCACCGATCAGCTTCATTTCCGATCACATGGAAGTGTTGTACGACCTGGACGTGGAAGCACGGCAGCTATGCCTTTCGCTGGGCTTGCCCATGACGCGGGCGGGAACCGCGGGGGTGCATCCGAAATTCGTTGGCATGATTCGCGAACTGATTCTGGAGCGGATGAATCCGGAGTCGGAGCGACGGGCAGTGGGATCGCTTGGGCCACGGCCGGATACATGCGCGAAGAACTGTTGTCCGGCGCCGCAGACCCCGGGACGACCGCTAGCGACCTAGCGTGCTAGGAACTCTGGTTAGTGGAAGTCTGTTCTTACTGATTGGGCAACATCTCCTGAGCACCGGAACGCAGCAGGAGATTGAGGAAACGCTCGGTGCCTGGCTCCGGGTGACGATCCACCGGCTTGAAGCCGAAAAGATGAAGCGAGTGGCACCCGCCGATTCGCCTCGCTAGCCCGCATTATTCGTGAAGGTGAAGAGATCTGAAGACAAAAGAAGCCTCCTC
>OCZU010000695.1_pt1 | contig 22673 bp, 15 predicted proteins | sample 1539001 | NCBI WGS metagenome assembly OCZU01 (sample SAMEA3539306, study PRJEB22396) | soil metagenome | biome: tundra; feature: field; material: soil | place: USA | collected 2010-05 | depth 0.15 m | reverse complement strand
GGTCGGCATCGCGGCCGTTGCCGTATTTGCGGTTTCCGGCGCCGAATTACAGCTGCCGATTCTCGCGGGCTGCCTCGCGGTCACGGTTTGGGCCGCACTGCGCTTCGGCGTCGCAGCTGCGTGGACAACGATCCTGCTGATCGCTCTGTCCGCCACCGGCAGCTTTATCGCGGGGCACGGCGTGCTCGCGCCCACGCGCTTCGGCGAGGGCAGCGGCGCGCTCTGGGGCTTCGTGATCCTGCTTGCAGCGACGGCGCAGCTGCTGACGACATTGCTTGCCGACAGCGATCAGTCCGAGCACAAGCTAAGACAGCTCGATGCGCGCTACCGCAGCCTGTTTGAAGCTTTTCCACACCCGCTGTTCGCGGTCTCACACGCCGGCGGGCGGATTCGTGTCGCAAACCGCGCGGCGCGCGAGCGCTATGATTACAGCGAGAGCGAATTCGAAGCGATGTCGCTCGCCGACCTCGAAGTCGACGAACACGCGCCGGATAGCGCGCGAGCGCCCGCAGAGGCCTCCAAGATCACGCACCGCCATCGGAGCAAGTCCGGAGAGGTCTTCGACGTCGAACTCACGCGCACGCCCGTTGATCTCGATGAAGAGCCGAGCGCGCTGTGTTTTGCGATCAATGTCACCGAACGAAACCGGCTTCGCACCCAGATGATCGAAGCGATCGACCGCGAACGACGCCAGTTCGCGCAGGATTTTCACGACGGGCTCGGCCAGATCCTCACGGGACTGCTGCTAGGCATAAACCCGTTAGTGCATTCCGCCAAACAAAACGAGCGGGCCTCACCAACGGCAATCGATTTCCTCTCGAAGGCTGCGCGTGAAGCGCTACGGGCCTGCGAGCGGATCCTGCGCGGCCTCTCCCCGCTGCAAGAGACCGGCGGCGATTTGCTCGCCGCCATCGCGCATCTTCCGGACCGGCTGCCGCCCGATGCCCGTGTACAAATTACCGTATCGGTGGTGGCAACGAGTGCCGTGAATTTGCCGCTCGAATCACGCGAGCACCTCTATCAAATTGCGCAGGAGGCGACCAACAATTCGATCAAGCATGCGCACTCTAGCCGAATCTCGGTCAGCGTTTCGGTCAGCGCCGCCGAAATCGAATTGCGTGTGGAGGACGACGGCACCGGCTTCGATCCTGCGCGCGTGCGACGCGGCATCGGGCTCGACTCGCTGCGCCTGCGTGCCGCAGCGCTCAACGGGCGACTGCGCATCGTGCGCAAGGGCCGGCGTGGAATGGTCGTGGAGTGCCACTGTCCGCAGGACGAGATCCCGACGGCCGGCGCCGAAATCGCACGAGCGGGGATGCATGCATGAATCCACACAATCTTGAAGGGGTACTCGAGGCCGCCGGCGGTACGGTTGCCATGTTGCGCAATTCCCAGCTGGGCGCCTATGTATACCCGGTCGTGGCGCCGGAGTTTTCCAATGGCGCGACGAGCAGCGCGCCTGGCGCGAGACCGCGGTGTTGTTCGATCAGTCGCACCACATGGTGGATTTGTTCATCGAGGGTCCGGGCGCACGCAAGCTGCTCTCGCATTTGGCGATCAACAGCTTCGACGGATTCGGCGTCGACAAGGCCAAGCAATTCGTGCCCTGCAATTACGGCGGGCAGGTTATTGGCGACGGCATCTTGTTCCATCTCGCGACGAATCAATTCGTATTCGTCGGCCGCGCGCCAGCGGCGAATTGGATCACGTTCCATGCGCAGACCGGCGGCTACGACGTTTATACCGGCGAGCAGATGAAGGCGTACCGCGAATGGTTGCCCGCGACGAGTTATGAGGCGACCGGCTCGCTCGGCGGCAGCTTCGCCTCGAGGAACATCGAAGACTATTACCTCAATACGTACGAACTCGGTTATGGCCCGTTCGTAAAATTCGACCACGAATTCATCGGCCGTGAGGCGCTGGAGAAGCTCGACAAATCGGCGCAGCGCAGGAAGGTGACTTTGGCTTGGAACGCCGACGACGTCGGCAAGGTGTTCGCCTCGCTGTTCCACTCCGGCCAACCGCACTACAAGTACATCGATCTGCCGCTGTCCAACTACGCATCCTCGAATTACGACCGACTCACGGTGGGCGAGAAACTCGCCGGCTTCCCCCTGTTCACCGGCTACAGCTATAACGAGCGCTCGATGCTGTCGCTGGCGATCGTGGATCCGGATATCGAAATCGGCAACGAAGTCAAAGTGGTTTGGGGCGAGGAGCACGGCGGCACGAGGAAAACGACAGTCGAGCCGCACCAACAGATCGAAATCCGCGCCACCGTCAGCCCGTTGCCCTATTCCAAAGTGGCACGTGAGGAATACGCAAAGGGGTGGCGCACGGAGAGCGCCTAGTCTCGAGCTGCGGGCCATACACTAGGCAATATAAATGTCGGCGGCCGCGGATCGGTGCACCAATAAGGAACAGCACCTTTTGTTGAGCGCGTGGCCGCACCGCGCCATCGAAGCTCGGCGTCCTCGGGCCATCGATCGTCATCCTTCTCACCCCCACAAAGCAGTAGAAGCGCCAGCCCTAAAAGCTAATAATGTGTGATGATGTGATCCAGGGGTATGCGTAATATTGGAGTGTCTGCGTGGGCGCTCTGTAGAGAAAGCGGTGCAGCAAGCGGCGCCCTGCGCGATTGGCAGGGAGAATAATATGGCTCAATATAGCAATGGGTACGGCGTCGTACTGGTGATGACCGAAGGCCGGATGAGCCCTAATAACCGCGTCATTTCCAAAAAATCTGCGGCTGCCGCAATCGCTGCACTGTTTGCGGTCGGTGCTTTTGGACTATATGCCAACGCCGTGCGTGCGGAGGATACTCCTTCCGAGTCCGCCGCCGAGACCGAGGCCTTGGAGACCATCACGGTCACGGCGCGCAAGCGCGACGAGTCCTTGGCCAAGGTACCCGTCAGCATCACGGTGTTCACATCGGAGTCCCTGCAGGCCTACAACATTCAGTCGTTCAACGACTACGCCACGAAGACGCCAAATGTCGCCTTCACCTACGGTGGCGGACCGACCGGCATCGCCGATGCCAGAACGATCTCCGTTCGCGGCATCACCGGCCAGAATCTGTTCGGCACGGCCGGCGCCACGGGCTTTTACATCGACGATACCCCGGTGCCCGGATCGATCGATCCGCGCGTGCTGGACATAGACAACATCGAGGTGCTGAAGGGACCGCAGGGCACGCTGTTCGGCGAGAGCTCCCTCGGCGGCAACGTCCGGTTGATCACGAAGAGGCCGGACCTCAATAACTCTGGTATCGGCTACATGGCCGAGGCCGGCGCCACCTCCGGCGGCGGCAGCGCCGACGGCGGCGCCAGTTTCATCGGCAATGCCGTAATCGTTCCGGATTTTGCGGCGCTGCGCGTCGTGCTGTTCGCGAACCACGATGCCGGCTACCTGTCGCGCACCTATCCGACCGCGCCCAACGGCGCGGGCGCAAGCGATCCGTTCGTGTCGGTGCCGCGCACCAGCGTGGACGATCAGGGCGCGATCACGACCGGTGGCGGCTCGGCCGCGCTGCTCGTGCGCGCTACAGACAATTTCGATATCAAGCTGCGCTTCATGTTCCAGGATCAGTACGATCATGGCTTTCCGGCAGCGTTCGCTCCGCTGCCGGACTTCACGCCGGACTACACGCTCAACCGCGCGTTCAACGTGCAATCGCATGCCTCCGATGTCTGGAGCATGCCGACGCTCGATTTGAAGTACACGGGAACGGGCTACTCAATCGTGTGGGCCAACAGCTATTTTTATCGCCACACGCAGGACGTCGAGGATTCGAGCTACGGTACCCAGCAGGTCCTGACGGGCCCGGTCTACCTGGTGACCGGGCTGCCCGCCCAGCCCTACCTGTGGGACGGCGAGCATTATCACGACCAGGTAACGAGTGAGGCCCGCTTATCTTTCGACCCCATTCACAACATCAGCGGAACGATCGGCATCTACTACTCGAACACGCATTCGAGATTTACGATTCCCCCGACCTATGCGAACGGCCTGAATTCGCCGGCGACGACCGCCTGTCCCTTTGGAAGTCCTGCGCTCCCCTGCACGTTGACGACTCCGGCGTGGCCGAATGACGAGATATGGCAGCAGACCAACCCGGCCACTGAGGAAGACAAGTCGGTCTTCGGCGAGTTGTACTACAAATTCCTCGACAAATGGACGCTGACGCTCGGCGGACGCCAGTACTGGCTCAATCAAACGACCGACTATACCGCGAATGGTTTTCTTAACGGCGGCCCTACGCCGAGCCAGCCTGAGGCCAACAGCCAGTCAGGTTTCAATCCCAAGGCCGGGCTGTCGATACAGATGACGGACGCGACGATGGTTTATGCGTCGGCATCGAAGGGGTTCCGCGCCGGCGGTGCGCAGGCGAACTTCCCGGGTTGCTCGTCGAGCCTGCCGGCGGATGTCGTCACCCACGTGCAGTCGGACACGTTGTGGACCTATGAGATCGGTACGAAGATACAGTTGCCCGACCCGGCAATCCTGATCTCCGCGGCCCTCTACAACATAGAATGGAGCAATCTGCAGCAACAGGTCGCCCTAGCATGCGGCTTCTATCTTCAGGTCAACGGCGACAAGGCGCGAATCAACGGCGGGGAAATCGAGGCCACGGGGCGCCTGACGCACGAACTGCAGTTCCGCATGGGCCTCGGCTACGAGGACACTTCGATCACCGATCCGGGGAACCTGGCCCAGGTCGGCGTTCTGCCCGGCACGCGTGTCAGCGGGGTACCGGCCTTGACAGCGTCGATCGGCGGCGTGTACACGCGCGCGCTGAGCGCGAACATGGACGGCTTTCTGTCCGCGGACTACAGCTACACCGGCAACAGTGTGTCGCTGCTCGTGGGCGGAGGCGGCCTGGAGGCGACGCGGCCGGGTTTTTCGCTCGTCAACCTGCGCTTTGGCATCACCCAGGGGCCATCGGAAGTTTCGCTCAACGTCCACAATCTGTTCAACGCGAAACCGAACCTCGGTGACATAGGCTATGTCGGCTATGCGCAATACAACGCGGCCAGCAACGTGATTCCGCAAGCGGCGACCTTGCAGCCGCTCACGATGCTGCTGCGCTACCAGCGCCACTTTTGATTGAGCGCATAGATTTCAAGGTCCGTGAATTTTCCCTCAAGAAATCCGATAGGATGCCGTTGATCTGTCGAACGCGATCCCGCTGATCAGGCGGTAAGGACGATCACACCCACGGGCTTGCCTCGGATTCTTGTGCGTTGCGAATCTCGGCAGAGCGCGAACGAATATGTTGTCGAACACCGATAATTGGCAGCGATCCTGGCGCTGGCGCTCACCATGGGTTGCCGGTTCGCTATTGTTTCTGGTCTACGTGACGACCGCGATAGGCACGACGCTGTTTGTCCAATACGTGGATCCAAGCTTGCGCGTCATGTCGGTCGCAGTGCCGTGGCTTGCGGTCGGCATCGGCGTGGCCGGTATTCTGCTCGGCGGGACCCGCCTCTGGCCTGCCCTGTTCATCGGTTCTTGGGCGGTCTGGGGCGTCTACCTCGGCCACTCGGTGATCTCGGTCACGATCGACGCGTTCGCAGAAGCCGGAAGCATCGTGCTCATCGTCCGCCTGCTGTCCATTTGGGGCTTTGCACGCGACTTTGACCGCTTCCGCGATCCCATCATCTTGCTTGCGGCAGCAACGATTGGGCGGGTACTTGCAACGTCGCTCGACTGGGTCGGCGCCTTTGGCGCGGCTTATTTGACGCCGGAAGCCGTCGCGGCGATTTATCGCCCGATGCTGACCGGTGCGGACGGCGCCTTTCCGGTTCTGACCCCGGAGGCTCTGCGGGCCAGCATCGGCTGGACGCTGAATTCGATCGCCGGCATCGTGCTCGTGGTGCCGCTCGTGAGCGCAAAGTGGAACCGCCTGCGCGAAGCGTTCGTCCGACGTCCGATTTCATTTCTCAGTTTCGGTGTTTCGCTGACTGCATGGACCGCAGCTGCGCTGAGCCTGCCGTTGGCGGCGGCGCCTCCCTTGTTGATGACAGCGCTGATGCTCGTGGCGTGGGCGTCGATTCGATTAGGCACATCGGTCGCCGCATTCGTCACGCTGGTCATGTCGCTCGTGGCGACAATCGGTGTCGATCTGCAGATGGGGCCGCTCGCGAGCGACAACCCGCTCGAAAACATCGGACTGCAGTGGGGCTTCATCACCTTGCTCGCGCTGACCGGCCTCATGCTCACTGCGCTGCTTGCGGAACGGCGCCAGGACCTCGAACGGCTGACCGATGTTGCCAGGCGTTACAAACGATTCTTCAAGTCCAATCCATCGCCGCTGTGGGTCGCCGAGCCGAATGGCGGCCGCATCCTGATGGTCAACGATGAGGCGATACGCCGGTACGGCTTCAGCGAGGCCGAGTTCCTCGCCATGACGGTCGGCGAACTCACGGCGGATCCCGTCGCGAACCAAGATTCCCGATCCGGCGACGGCACACCGACCACGCGAGCACGTGCATTGCGGCATCGCACACGCAGCGGCGCAGCCATCGACGTCGAGTTTCTGTCGACCTCCGTTGAGCTCGACGGGCGCCCTGCGGAGCTGTGCTATGCCGTGGATGTTACCGACCGTGTCGAATTGCGTTCGCGGCTGCTCGCCGCAGCGGATCTCGAGCGACGCCACTTCGCGCAGGAGCTGCACGACGGGCTCGGTCAGTTGCTCACGGGCCTCAACCTCGGCGTGCACGGCGCAATTCAAAACGCGGCGCGCGGCGCGGCTGTCGATACCGCACTCGTCGATTTCCTCGTCGACGCGAGCAATGACGCGGTCAAAGTCTGCCGGGACCTGACTCGCGGCGTCTCGCCGCTCGAGGACGCCGGCGGCGACCTGCTCGAAGCCTTGCGTCGCCTCTCCGATTCGCTGCCGCCCGGCTTTAGCCCACGACTCGAGGTCGTGGTCGATTCGCAGGCGCCGCTCACGCTATCGCTCGAGCGCAGTGAGCATCTTTATCGCGTCGTACAGGAGGCCGTCAATAACGCACTGAAACACGCGAAGGCTACGCACATCCGCGTGCTGATCATCGTGACGCCGGAGGCGGTGTGCGTCAGCATCGAGGATGACGGCATCGGCATCCAGGATGCGATCCGCCCGACGAGCAGCCTTGGCATGCGCTCCATGGAGCTGCGCGCAACCGCAGTCGGCGCGATCGTCGAGGTGAGCACAAGTGCCGCAGGCGGTACGCTGGTTCGTTGCGAGTGTCCGCAACAAGAGCAGTTTGAAAGCCAGCGGCGCGCGCACTCCGAGGCGCACGATGCCGCTCGCGAACCGGCGATCACGACCGTTCAGCGTAATACTCCGTCCTCGTTGGCCCCTCAGGGGGTGCGCAGCTACGTCGCGCGCTGTTTGCTGCTTGCCCTCATCTGCTTCGCAAGCATGATGGTAACGCAGCTATTGGCCACGATCATCGATCCTCGCGTCGCGATGTACTCATCGAGGCTCGCGATCCCGTCGCTGCTGTGGGGACTCAGTGCAGCCGGCTTGATTTTGGGCGGACCACGCTTGTGGCCCGGCGTCGCGGCTGGCGCGATGGTCGGCGCGTCGATGCTGGTGTCCCTCCCGTGGCGATACGCGGTCTATTACGGCGCGGATACTGCGGTAGTGGCGCTGATCATCCAGGTGTTACTGATGCGCTGGGGTTTTCGCCGCCGTTTCGACCATTGGCAGGACCCGGTTCTGCTATTTGCGGCGGCGATCGTCGGCGCCAGTGCGAGCAGCACGCTGAGTCTTCTGGGCCTGTTGACCTATCAATCCTTAAGACCCGGCGAATTGAACCCGGCGCTCGTTGCGATGATGACGAACGCCGCCGGTGCGACCCCGGTCCTGACCGGAGCATTTCTATCAGCGCTCGGGCGGTGGTGGGCTGACGGCGTCGCTGGAACAGTGATTTTCGTGCCGCTGCTGGTCGCGATCCCGCCGATCTCCCACGCACTGCGAGGCCGCCGAGCCGAGGTCGCGATCTGGTGCGTGGCATTGCTGGGCTGGGCGGCTTGCATGCTGTTGCTCAATGAGGTCGGCACCGCTTGGCCGTTGCTGACGATGGCATTGGTGTTGCTCGTTTGGGCCGTCATGCGCTTCGGCGTCGCGATGGCGTCGGCGGCCATCAGCGTCTGCGCCTTGGTCGCGACCCTGAGTTATACCTTGCAACGCGGTGTGCTGATTTCGGGCGCGGCCGACGACGGCATCGGAACGCTTTGGTGGTTCTTGCTGTTGCTCGCCGTCACGGGCATGTTCTTAACGGCGCTGCTGAGCGAACGCAATCGCACGCTGGCGGAGATTTCCTCGATGGCGCGGCGTTACCGCGGACTGTTCGAGCACGATCCCCACCCCTTGTGGGTCGAGGACTTCGCGAGCGGTCAAATCCTCATGGTCAACGAAGAGGCCATTCGTCACTACGGGTACTCCAAGAGCGAATGGTTGGCGCTGACGGCTGAACGCTTGACGGCGTATCCCACCGCCCACCCGGGCGCTCGCGCCGATTCCGCGCCGAGGGCCGCGATGACGCGGCATCGTCTGAAGAGCGGCGCCGTCATCGATGTCGAGCTGACGTATGCTGCGGTCGACATGGACGGCCGGAGCGCCGTGTTGTGTTTTGCGGTCGATGCGACCGAACGCAACGCGCTACGCCGCGCGTTCCTGGAGGCCACCGACCTCGAGCGCCGGCGCCTTGCCAGCGATCTGCATAAGGGGCTCGGCAGCGCTCTCGCGGAGCTCAAGCGCGCCGCCAGAGAATGCAAGGTGATTGCCGGCACCGGTCAGATTGATCCGGCCGCGATCGAGCGCTTCTTACAAGCCAGCCGGCGTGCTTCGGGGCTCTGCCGGCAGACGGCGCACAACGGAGCCACGGGCGACAGCCGCTCCTTAGAACTCATCCAGCAGCTTTTTTGACATCCGGGTAAAGTCCGATGAGCTTACGCAGCATAATGACTTCCCGGGTCGTCACCGTCGAGATGGACGATCGTCTGGCGGTCGTCAAAGAAATCTTCGACTCCTCGAAATTTCATCATGTATTGGTCGTCAACGGCGACGGTGAATTGGCGGGTGTTCTCTCGGACCGTGACTTGCTCAAAGCATTGAGCCCGTATGTCGGCAGTCCCTCTGAGAATTTGCGGGATGCTGCAACGCTGAACAAGCGCGTGCACCAAATCATGAGCCGCAAGCCGATCACCTTGCCTCCGGAAGCAACGATCGCCGATGCGGTCAAGCTGCTGCTCGCTCATCGCATTTCATGTATTCCAATCGTCAACGCCGAATTCAAGCCGATCGGCATCGTCAGTTGGCGCGATTTGCTGCGGTCGTTCGACGTCTGAGCTTCAGTCGCTCATCGCGGCTACGCGGGGACCGACAGCTTGACCTCGTTGAATTGGATGACGGGTGCAACGTCGGTGTACTTCGGAATGTCGACGGCCAGCTCTGCCGCCGCGGAAGGCCAGACCGCCAGGAATGCCTCGACGGTGTCGAAGTAAAATTGGCATCCGCCGAAGAACGCCGGCGGTTCGCCCGGTGCCGCTCCTTGCAAGCCCGCGTCGACCTCGGTCTTGCGCAAACCCCGGCTCAGCAAGCGCATCGCCAGCGGCATGTGGCGCGTGACATAATATTTCATGTCGAAATGAGTGCCGGGCTTGTTCGGATACAGAACGCTGACCTTGATCATGCAATACCCCCTTTAATTGCGCCGAAACTAGCCCCAATCCCCGCAACTGTTCGCCAACAGACAGATGGCGCGGCTCCCAGCGCGATAATGCATGATCTTGTCAATTCTCACTACCAATGCCGCACTCAACGCGCGACATAGCCGACCGCTAGGTCTGCTCTGTGCACTGATCGCGACGATCAGCGCTGCGCTGAGCGGCGGCTGCGCGGGCCTTCCGCCCGGCGCCGACCATCCGCGGGTTGCCTCGGTCGCACTGGTAGATCCGAAGGGAACAAAGCTCGGCCGTCAGTTTGCCGATTCGGCAGAAGCGCACGCCGCGATGTCCGGATTCCGTATTCTGCCCGTCGGCGTCGACGGATTCCTGACGCGCGTGCAGATGATCGAGGCGGCCGAGCGCACGCTCGATTTGCAGTATTTCATTTTTCGCGGCGACGAGACCGGCCATCTGATCACCGAGGCCCTGATGCGTGCCGCGGCTCGCGGCGTACGCGTGCGCGTGCTCGTCGACGATGGGGACACGCAGGACGGAGACGAACGACTGCTCGCATTGGATGGCCAGCCTTCGATTGAAATCCGCGTGTTCAATCCGTTTGCCTATCGCGGTCACGTAGAACTGATTCGGGCTGCGGAGTTCCTCTTCTATAGCCGCCGGCTCAATTACCGTATGCATAACAAGCTGCTGGTCGTCGACAACGCCATCGCGCTCATCGGCGGGCGAAACATCGGCAATCAATATTTCCAAATGGATCCGGAATCGCAATTCGCCGACGACGATGTCTTCACCGCCGGTCCGGTCGTTCAGCTGCTCTCGGCCCGGTTCGACGAGTACTGGAACAGCCCTCTGTCGATTCCGGCCGCGGCGCTCGGCGCAGGCAATCACTCGGCCTCCGCACGCGCGGCTCCCGCCAAACCGTTGCGCGGACTGGATTCCAAGGGTATCGACTACGTTGCGATGCTGAAGTCCGATGAACCGTATGCCGGCATGATCTCCGGCCGGCTGCCACTCGCATGGGCGAATTCACAGGTGGTCTGCGACAGTCCCGACAAGAAGGACGTGGAGAACGGCGCGCGCCGCGGGCGATTGATGGCGCCGCAGGTGAGCCAGGCAGCCGCACTCGTTCAGACCGAATTGCTGATTATCACGCCCTATTACGTGCCGGCCAAGCGCGAGATTCAGCTCGTCGAGACTCTGCGAGGGCGCAACGTGCGCATCGCGATCCTGACGAATTCACTCGAGTCTGCGCCATCGCTGCTGGCGCAGGCGGGCTATTCAGGCTATCGCAAGCCGCTGCTCGCGGAGGGCGCGGAAATTTACGAGTTGCGCGCGCTGCTCGGCAGCACGCGAGGCAGCGGACAAACAGCGCGAATCTCGCGCTTCGGCAATTACTCGCTGCATGCCAAACTATTCGTTTTCGATCGCGAGCGGATCTTCATCGGCTCGATGAATTTCGATCAGCGATCCAAGCGCCTCAACACGGAAATCGGCTTGATCATCGACAGTCCCGATCTCGCCGGCCAAATCGTCGCACGCTTCGACGCCATGACGCGCCCCGAGAACGCCTATGTCCTGTCCTTACACGACGCGCGCAGCGGCACCGGGCGCAACATCGTCTGGGACACCGTCGAACAAGGCAAGCCCCTGGAATATGCGAGCGAGCCCGCACGCAGCTGGTGGCAACGGCTGACGGTCAGGCTGCTTACGCTGCTGCCGGTCGATCGAGAGCTATGAACGGCTTGCGCCGATCCAGGTGCTCGTCGATCGTCAGTCATTTGTGCTGTGCGCGGTCGCAAGATCCGACTTCGCGCTGCCCGCGATCGGCGCAAGCGTGATCGGGACCACTTCGACCTTGGTTACTCCCTCGCGTTTCGATAAGCCGATCTGGTCTGCGGTCGCGGGCGAGAGGCCGACGATCCGCCCCTTCACGGATGGCGCCGGTCTTCAATGGTGACGATTGCGCTCTTGCCGGTTTCCAGATTGGTAACCATTGCAGTCGTGCCGGGCGGCAGCGTTTTGCTGGCTGCGTTAGCATCATCGGGGTTCAATTTGGCGCCGTCCGCCATGGTTTTCCCGGCGAGCGTTTGCGCATAAAACGATGCCTTGCCGGTGCGTTTGCAGCCCGAGCGGTCCAGGTGCGCTCTGGTTCCAGACATGACCGGGTGCAACGGCGCGGCGTGCGGCGCAGCTGCGCTGGAAGCGGCACTTTGGGCAGCGGCGCCCGTCGCGGAATCATGCGCAGCGGCACTCGCCGTGGCACCGGCAATTCCGATCAGCAGCCCTATTGCCGCACGGCTAAATCAGAAGATCGCCGTGCGCGTGTTCATGCTCCAACGGTGGCGCTCATGTGTGCACGGCCAGCGATGGAACCGCCGCGACGGGTTCGGCCGCCTGTATTTCGAGCAACTCATCGAACAGGGCACGATAATGCACGACGGCTTTGCGCAGCTCCTCGGTGCTGGCTTCGTTGCGCTCGCTGCTCACGGTAACGGCCTGTGCAGCGCGGTAATGGAGTACGACACCCGGGTGGTCGACCGAGATGTCGGCGGCACGATGTTCGAAATCGGCCATCGGATAGCCGCGTTTCAACATTAATTCGCGCACCAGTTGGTCCGCTTGTACGACGACACCCTGAGGATCATCGACGAAGCGGCCCTGCAATTCCGTCCAAGACTTGCTGAATCTGGCTGCGTCAGTGGCCGTCAAAGCAGCGATGTTGAGGCCCTTGACGCGGTGTTCACGCGCCTTGAGATCCGCCTCGGCCTTTGCGCGGCCACCGAGTTCATCGACTGCTCGACCATATTCCGCGCCGAAGCGATCCTGAAGTCTCTTCGATTGCTTCTTCCGGTATAGGATCCAAGCGGCAACCGCGATCAACGCAGCGGCAATCACGCCGACAATGAGAATCAGTTGGGTGTTTTGGGTTTCCATGTCTGCCGCCTCGTGTGTTGATCCTTAATGGCTTGCCGGGCTGGTATCCCCAGGGGCACCCTGGCTACCCGTTGCGCCGGTATTACCGGTATTGCCGGTATTACCGGTATTGCCGGTATTACCGGTATTGCCTTTATCACCCGTCGCGCCGGGATTGCCGGTATTGCCCGTTGCGCCAGGATTGCCGGTATTTCCCGTATAGCCGGTATCACCCGGTTGGCCCGTATTGCCGGTATTGCCGGTATTGCCGGTATTGCCTGTTGCGCCTTGCGGTCCGGGCGGACCAGGCTGTGAGCAAGCGCCAATGGCCAGCACAAACATGGATATGAGGACAACTTTTGAATAATTCATTATGGCTCCTGAGTCTTCGATAGTTAGAAATCGCACGATCCTGGCTCAATGATCCGCAGATCGCTTGATGTTCCGCGATGATGCGCCGAGCATCGGCGCTTCACTGTCAGCGGTTGAGCTTAGGTTGACGGCAGCGTGTGGTCTGTACGGGGACGTACACAATCGCGCAAATCGGTCAGATTTTGATTTGGTGCCGTGCGGTGCCGGCGGACGATGGTTCGGGAGCGCGCGCAGAGCCGCTCACGCAGCGTCGGCGGCGACCTTGATCTCGTCGGCCGCGCCCGTGATCCCGCCGGCCGCAGCCTTGATGTCCTCGGGCTCATACCCGAGATTCGGCGCGAGCCAGCGCTCGGCCTGCGCGAGGCTCAAGCCCTTGCGCTGCGCGAAACTGACGACCTGGTCGCGGTCGATTTGCCCGACACCGAAGTAATGCGCCTGCGGATGCGAGAAATAAAAGCCGCTGACGGCGGCGGTTGGGAACATCGCGAAGGACTCGGTCAAGCGTATACCGGCGTTCCGTTCGGCATCGAGCAGCGTCCAAATCGCGGCCTTCTCGGTGTGATCGGGGCACGCGGGGTAGCCCGGTGCCGGCCTGATGCCCCGGTATTCCTCGCGGATCAACGCGGATGCATCCAGGTGCTCGGCGGGCGCATAGCCCCAGAATTCACGCCGCGTACGCTCGTGCAGGCGCTCGGCAAACGCCTCGGCCAGGCGATCCGCGAGCGCCTTGAGCATGATACTGCTGTAATCGTCGTGCGCCGCCTCGAAGCGGGCGAGGTGCGCGTCGATGCCGATGCCCGCGGTGAGCGCGAAAGCGCCGATGTAATCGGCAGGGCCGCCCGCCGCCGGCGCAACGAAATCCGCCAAACACAATTGCGCCTGTTCATGTCCCTTGAGCTTTTGCTGCCGCAGGTAATGCAGTCGCAACGCGATCCGATCCCTCGATTCGTCCGAATACACTTGGATATCGTCGTCGCCGCTACTCGCGGCCGCGAATAGGCCGACGACTGCACGCGCGCGCAGCCACTTCTCGCGCACCAGCTGCTCGAGCATGCGTCTCGCATCGGCGTACAAGCTGCTCGCCGCGGCACCGATGACCGAATCCTCCAGAAGATCGGGAAATTTCCCGGCGAATTCCCATGCGTTGAAAAACGGCATCCAATCGATATAGGGGACCAGCTCATCGAGCGGATAGTCGTCGAATGTGCGCAATCCGCAGAAACTCGGCTTGGGCGGCGTATATGAGCTCCAGTCGATCTGGAATTTCTTGGCGCGCGCCTGAGCGAGCGACAGATGCGGAGCTTTCGCGCTCTTGTTGCGATGCTGTTGGCGCCGCCGCTCGTTATCGGCCTTGATTTTCGCCACGTAGCCGTCGTAGGACTGTTTGGTCACCAGCTGCTGGCAAACACCGACCGAGCGGGAGGCATCCTTGACGTAAATGACGGCACCTTCGTATTGCGGATCGATCTTCACTGCGGTATGCGCCGGTGAAGTCGTGGCGCCGCCGATCAACAGTGGCTGTTTGTAGCCGAGGCGCTGCATTTCCTTTGCGACATGCACCATTTCATCGAGCGAGGGCGTGATGAGACCCGATAGTCCGATCAAACTCGCGCCCTCGCGTGTGGCCGCCTCCAGAATCCGCTCGCACGACACCATGACGCCGAGGTCGACCACCTCGAAGTTATTGCATTGAAGCACGACGCCGACGATGTTCTTGCCGATGTCATGCACGTCGCCCTTGACGGTCGCGAGAACGATCTTGCCGGTCGAGCGGCTTGTGCTGCCCTTTTCGAGTTCGATGTACGGGATCAGCACCGAAACGGCCTTCTTCATCACGCGCGCGGATTTCACGACTTGCGGCAAGAACATCTTGCCTGCGCCGAATAGGTCCCCGACGATATTCATGCCGTCCATGAGCGGTCCTTCGATGACGTCGAGCGGCCGCTTTGCCTCGAGACGCGCCTCTTCGGTATCCGCGAGCACGAATTCGTCGAGGCCTTTGACGAGCGCGTGCGACAGGCGCTCGGCGACCGGCAGCTTGCGCCACTCGAGGTCATCGCCGCGCCTGACGCTCGCGTCGCCTCGGTAGCGCTCGGCAGTCTCGAGCAGCCGCTCGGTCGCGTCCGCGCGGCGTGCCAATATCACGTCCTCGACGCGCTCGCGCAGATCCTCAGGGATATCCTCGTAGATCGCGAGCTGACCCGCATTGACGATGCCCATCGTCAAGCCCGCACGAATCGCGTGATACAAAAACACCGAGTGCATCGCCTCGCGAACTCGATCGTTGCCGCGAAACGAAAAAGAGACGTTGCTGACGCCGCCGCTGATGTGAACGCGCGGCATGCGGCGCTTGATCTCGGCGGTCGCCTCGATGAAATCGAGGCTGTACCGGTGGTGCTCTTCGATGCCCGTGGCGACCGCGAAAATGTTGGGATCGAAGATGATGTCCTCGGGCGCGAAGCCGATGCGCTCGGTCAACAAGCGGTATGCACGTTCGCTGATGGAGACTTTGCGTTCCAGCGTGTCCGCCTGGCCGCGTTCGTCGAACGCCATGACGACGACGGCAGCGCCGTAGCGCATGATCTTGCGCGCCTGCGCGAGGAAACTATCCTCGCCCTCTTTGAGGCTGATCGAGTTGACGATCGCCTTGCCCTGAACGCATTGCAGGCCCGCCTCGATGACCGACCACTTCGACGAATCGATCATGACCGGCACGCGTGCAATATCCGGTTCCGCGCCGATCAGATTCAAGAACCGGATCATTGCGGCCTGGGAGTCGAGCATGCCTTCGTCCATGTTCACATCGATGATCTGAGCGCCGTTGGCGACTTGCTGGCGCGCGACGTCGACCGCGGCGCCGTAATCGCCGGCCTCGATCAGTTTTCGAAACTTCGGCGAACCCGTGACGTTGGTGCGCTCGCCGACGTTGACGAACAAACTGCCCGCGTCGATTGTCAGCGGTTCGAGACCGCTCAATCGGCAAGCAGGCGCGATCTGCGGCAGCGTGCGCGGCGCGATGCCCTTGACGGCCTCGCCGAGCGCGCGGATGTGCTCGGGCGTGGTGCCGCAGCAGCCGCCCACCATGTTGAGAAAGCCGCTCTGCGCGAATTCGCGCAACACCGCGGCCGTCTCGGCAGCTGATTCGTCGTATTCGCCGAATGCATTCGGCAGTCCGGCATTTGGATAGGCGCAAACGTAGGTGTCGGCGATGCGCGCGAATTCCTCGATGTAGGGGCGCAGCTGCCTGCCGCCCAGCGCACAATTGAGGCCGACCACGGTCGGTCTGGCGTGTCGGATCGAATTCCAAAACGCCTCGGTCGTTTGTCCGGAGAGGGTGCGGCCCGACGCGTCGGTGATCGTGCCGGAAATCATCAGCGGCAAATCCAAGCCCAATTCGTCGAGCACCTCGCGCACGGCGAACAGCGCCGCCTTTGCGTTCAAGGTGTCGAAGACGGTTTCGATGAGCACGAGGTCGACGCCACCCTCGATCAAGGCGCGCGTCGCCTGTGCGTAGCTCGCGACCAGCTGCGTGAAATTGATGTTGCGAAATGCGGGGTCGTTGACTTCGGGCGACAAGGATGCCGTGCGGTTCGTTGGTCCGAGTGCGCCGGCGACGAATCGCTGCTGCCCGGTTTCGGCGGTGACCGCATCGGCCACTCGCCTCGCGATGCGCGCCGCGGTCGAATTCAGCTCCGCAACGACCGATTCCATGCGGTAATCCGCCTGCGATATCGCGTTCGAGTTGAAGGTATTGGTGGCGATCACATCGGCGCCGGCCAACAGATAATCGCGATGGATGGTCTCGATGAGCTCCGGTGCGGTGATGACGAGCAAGTCATTATTGCCGCGTAAATCGCTCGGCCAGTCGGTAAACCGCGTGCCGCGGAACTGCGCTTCGCTCAAACGATGACGCTGGATCATCGTTCCCATGGCTCCATCCAAAATGACCAAGCGCCGGCGCAGCAGTGCGCGGAACGCCTCGGCCCTCGATGATGGGACTTTGGGGCTCATCAAGCGACCTGCGCGTCGGCCGCGGCGACGGCCGCCGTGCCGGCCCTCGGCCGCAAGCCCATCGCATGGCAAATCGCAAACGTCAGTTCGGCGCGATTCAGCGTGTAGAAATGAAATTCCTCGATACCGTGATCGCGCAGCCGCTGCACCTGCTCGATCGCCACGTGGGCTGCGATCATGCGCCGCGTCCCGGGATCGTCGTCCAGGCCGTCGAAACGCTGCCGCAGCCAATCCGGCACGTCGGCGCCGCAGCGCGCCGCGAATTTCAATAATTGCGGGAACCGCGTGATCGGCAGGATGCCGGGAACGATATTGGCGTGAATGCCGGAGGCGACGCAACGATCGCGATAGCGCAGGAACGTGTCGGTTTCGAAGAAGAATTGCGTGATCGCACGAGTTGCGCCCGCGTCGATCTTGCGCTTGAGGTTCTCGATATCCGCGGCCACGGTGCCGGTTTCAGGATGCCCTTCCGGGTAGGCCGCCACCGAGATCTCGAATTGACCGGCCGTGGTCAAGCCCCTGACCAAATCCGAGGCAAAGCCAAACCCATTGGCTTGCGGCACATAGTTGTCCGCTGCACCGGAAGATCCAGCGGGCGCATCGCCGCGCAATGCCACGAGGTGGCGAACACCCTCGCGCCAATAATCCGCCGCGATCCCAAGCACTTGCGCCCGCGTCGCGTTCACGCAAGTCAGATGCGGTGCGACGACGAGATCGGTTTCACGCAGAATCCGCAGCACGCATTCGTGGGTACGCTCGCGTGTCGAACCGTCGGCGCCATAGGTCACCGACACAAAATGCGGTTGCAGGACTCCAAGCCGCTGCACCGCGTCCCATAGCTGCGAGGCCATGGCCGCGTCGCTGGGCGGGAAAAATTCGAACGAGACGGCCAACGAATTCGACATCGACGATACCCCCGGTCACTTTTGCCTGGTACTGCAGCATGCAAGCGCCTACGTTATGATTCAAACTCATTATCTTCATGCTGGAGATGAAACCGGCTCATGACGACGACTGCGCTGGAACTACGCCACCTCGAAACCCTGCTGGCCCTGGCCGAATGTGGGAGTCTTTCCAAGGCCGCGGAACGCCTTTGTCTGACGCAGTCCGCGCTTTCCCATCAATTGAAGGCCCTGGAGACCTACTATGGGTCGGCGCTCGTCGAGAAAAACGTGCGCCCCATGCGCTTTACGGCCATTGGCCAACGTCTGCTCGAGCTGGCTCGCGGCGTCTTGCCGCAGGTCGCCGAAGCCGGACGCGACGTAGCCCGGTTGGCGCAAGGCCATGGGGGGCCCCTGCGTATTGCAGTGCAATGCCACAATTGTTTCGATTGGCTGATGCCGGCCATGGATGCGTATCGATCACTGTGGCCGGAAGTAGAACTCGACATCATTTCCGGATTCGTCGTCGACCCGCTGCCGCTGCTCGACCGGGCGGAAGCGGAACTCGCGGTCGTGCATGACCGGCCCGAGGTACGTCCGAACGTGGTGTTCAGTCCGCTTTTCCGCTATGAAAGCGTGAGCTTGATGAGCCCGCGGCACCGGCTCGCGACTAAGCCCTGGTTGGAGGCACAAGACTTCGCCGACGAAACGCTGATCACCTACCCGGTACCCGACGAGATGCTCGACGTCATGAAGCACTGCTTGCTGCCGGCCAAAGTCAATCCGCGGCGGCGCACGGCCGAACTGACGGTCGCCATTCTGCAATTGGTCGCGAGCGGTCGAGGGATCGCGGCACTACCCGCATGGACCGTGGGCAACTATATCGAGCGCGGCTATGTCGTGTCGCGGCCGATCGGCCGCAACGGCCTGCACTGCGAGCTGTATGCGGCGACGACTCTCGGCGGCGCCGATACAGCCTATATCAGAGAATTCATTGCGCTGACGCGCTCGCAGAGTCTGACCGAGCTGCGCGGCGTGTCGGCGCTTTGATTATTTTGCTACGGCGCCGTTCCTCGTCTTCTCGATGAACGCAGCGACGTTCGCATGCAATTCCTTGAGCGCAGGCTCGTGCGCGTAGACCATGTGCCCGGATGCGTAGAAATGCATCTCGATGTTGTCCTGCAGAGAAACTTGTATGGGCAGCTGGTGTAGTTCGTAGACAGCCGCGAAATACGGCGTGGCCAGGTCGTAATAGCCGCCGTTGAGCTGCACCTTGAGATTCGGGTTCTGTTGCATCGCCACCGCCAGATCCGGCATGACGTTCATCGAACCCGGGATTTTAAACGGCGAACCCGGCGGTTGGTGCATAAAATCCCAAGATTTCCACAAGTCGATCTCGGCCTTGTAGGTCTTTTTCTCGCCGAATTTGAGCGTCGTTCGCACATAGTCGTTGAATGCCGAAACGTAGGCCGAGGAGATCGCGGCCGACTGCGGATCATAGTCGGCTTCCTTGCTCATCGGATCGATCGTGGGACCTGCGAAGCGCGTGTCGAGCCGGCCCGCAGTCATGTCGCTGCCCAACAGGCTCTTCTCGAACTCGCCGCCGTTGACGCGCAAATTGGCCCTCTCGATATACTCCACAGGCAGACCCGTGTACGCATGCAGCTTCGCCGCGATCGCAGACTTGCGCTCCGCGCTCAAGCTCGAACCGGTCATCAGCGCTTGCGAATACTCGTTGACCGCGAAATTCTCGACCTCCTTGAGAAAAGGTTCGAGCGTCGCGGACGGATTCGCGAGCCGGTGGTGATACCAGGCCGTCGCCGCGTAGGTCGGCAACGCCAACACGTACGGCATGTCGATGCCCGGATTGAATTGCGGTCCGTCGACGCTATCATCGCCACTCAAGAACTGCGAGAGCAAAATGACGCCGTTCAGGTCCAGCGATTTTTCGTTTTCCAGCACATAGGAGAGCACCGCGGAGCGCGTCGTACCGTAGCTTTCCCCAAACAGATACTTCGCCGAATTCCAGCGTCCGTGACGCGACAGGAACTCGATGATGAAATTGGCGAACGCATGCGCGTCTTGATCGACGCCGTAAAACGCTTTTTCCTTATCCGCGCCGCGCAAGTGACCGAAGCCCGTGCCCGGCGCGTCCACGAACACCAGGTCGCTGGCACCGAGTAGCGTGAATTCATTGTCGACGAGATGATATGGCGCCGCGGGACTGTGGGTATCGTCGGCGGTGACGACGCGCTTCGGACCGAATGCGCCCATGTGTAGCCATACGGTCGACGATCCCGGGCCGCCGTTGAACAGAAACGTGATGGGACGGTGCGAGTCTTCCTTATCGCCCCTGAAATAGGCGACATACGACATGCTGGCTTCCGGCGGCTGCGGCGGCGGCGGCGTTCCAGCATGTTCGCCCGGCGGCGGCGCATCGTCGTCCTGCGGATCCTTGACGTGTACGACCAAGACGCCGGCTTCGGCCTGATAAGCCATTGCCTTTCCGCCGATCGTTATCGACCCCGAAGTCGATTGATGCTCGTCTTGCAGAAAGCGCTGCGATTCGGTCGGCTCCGGCACCGCCGCAATCTTCAGATCGGGCCGATCGGTGACCAGCCGATCGGTGGCCGGCGCTTTATCTGCGGCAGCTATCGATCCAAAGCTGCATGCAATCAACAACGACGTGCCCATCAGAACGCGAACGTTCAATATCATCAAGTATCTCCCGGGTTTACGGCAATCTTGGGTTTGGGTTTGGTATGGACTAGATGTTGCCGTGAAAGCCAAGCGACGCATACTAATCCAGCCCGCGCGCCGCCACAAACAATTACCGGACATAAGGCCGCGTCGCGCGAGCTGCACCGCCCGCTCAGTGGACAGAAGTGGGACTGATGCCGGCGGCCGAGGCTTTGAACAGCTGCGCAACGTCCACTGCATCGAACACATAAGCGCGGTTGCAAAAGTCGCAGCGCACCTCGACCTCGCCGCGTTCGGCGAGCACCGATCGCGTTTCGACTTCGCCGAGTCCCTGCAGCATCCCACTGACGCGTTCACGCGAGCAGCGGCACCGAAAATAAACCGGCGAGGGTTCATAGAGCCGCAGATCGTCCTCGTTGAAAAGCCGGTGCAGAATCTCCGTATCCGCCAGCGTCACGAGTTCCTCGGGCGTCAAGGTCTCGCCGATCAGCTGCACGCGCCGCCACGCGTCGTCGACGGCCGCGGCGTCGTGGACGGCAAGATTGCCGCCATCGCCGGGAAGCCGCTGCAACAGCATGCCGGATGCTCCATCGGCGTCCGCATGCAGCCAGAGCCGCGTCGGCAATTGCTCCGAATCCTCGAAATACAGCTGCAGCGATTCGGCGAGGCGTTCGCCGGTGATCGGAACGATGCCTTGATAGCGTTGGCTCTTGTCGTCGGTTTCGAGCGTGACGGTCAGGTTGCCGGGCCCGACCAGAGCGGCGATGCTCGCATCGCCGGCAGCGATGGTGTTCGCCGGTTCGCGGTAGCGCGCGAGTCCGCGCACGCCGAGGCCGCTCGTGCATTGCGCGAGCAGCAGATGCACGGGCCCCTCGCCCTGCAACTGCAGCGACAGCACACCCTCGAACTTGATCGTGCCGGCGAGCAAGAGGGACGCGGCAACCGCTTCCCCGAGCGCATCGCGAACCGCCTGCGGATAGTCGCGGTGCTCGACCAGCGCGCGCCAAGCCGCGTCCAGGTGCACGAGGTGCCCGCGAATCGGGTATCCCTCGAACATGAAGCGGTGCAGGCAATCGCGATCGCGCATCCTCAAGCGCTGCCGCCGAGCTTGAGCTTGAGCAGCTCGTTGAGCTGCGCGGGGTTCGCCTTGCCCTGCGTCGCCTTCATGACTTGCCCGACGAAGAAGCCGAATAATTTATCTTTGCCCGCGCGGTAGTCGGCAAGCTGTTTCGGATTGGCGGCCATCACCGTATCGATGACGGCGTCGATCGCACCTATGTCGGTGATTTGTTTCAGACCCTTGGCCGCGATGATCGCATCGGCGTCGCTTCCTTCCGACCACATCGCTTCGAAGACGTCCTTCGCAATCTTGCCGGAAATCGTCTCGTCGACGATGCGCGCGAGTAATCCGGCCAAGGCTTGCGGCGCGACACGCGAGGCCGTGATGTCCAAATTGTCGCGATTGAGCGCGCTCGACATTTCGCCCATGACCCAGTTGGCCGCGAGCTTCGCATGCGCCGCGCCGGCAGCTGCCACGACCGCCTCGAAATAAGCGCCGAGTTCGCGGCTCGCCGATAAGACGCCCGCATCGTAGGCCGACAGTCCGAACTGCGCCGCGAATCGGCTGGCCTTCTCGTCCGGAAGCTCCGGCAAGGTCGCGCGCACCTGCTCGATGAACGCCGCGTCGATCTCGAGCGGCAACAAATCGGGATCCGGAAAATATCTGTAGTCGTTGGCTTCTTCCTTCGAACGCATCGAGCGAGTTTCATGCTTGTCCGAATCGTAGAGCCGGGTTTCCTGAATCACGGTGCCGCCGTTTTCGAGCAACTCGATCTGGCGCGCAACTTCGTATTGAATCGCCTTTTCGACGAATCGAAACGAATTCAGATTCTTGATTTCGGCGCGCGTGCCGAACTTCTCGCGGCCGCGCGGCCGCACCGACACATTGGCGTCGCAGCGAAACGAACCTTCTTGCATATTGCCGTCGCAAATCTCCAGGTAGCGCACCAGCGTGTGCACCTTCTTCATGTACGCGACCGCTTCCTTCGCCGAGCGCATGTCGGGCTCGGAAACGATTTCGAGCAACGGCGTGCCCGCGCGGTTCAAATCGATGCCGCT
>OCZU010000693.1_pt1 | contig 22702 bp, 17 predicted proteins | sample 1539001 | NCBI WGS metagenome assembly OCZU01 (sample SAMEA3539306, study PRJEB22396) | soil metagenome | biome: tundra; feature: field; material: soil | place: USA | collected 2010-05 | depth 0.15 m | reverse complement strand
TCTGGATGAGCGCAGCCTGCGCCACGACGTCTGGTTTCTCGATGCGGTTACGGCCCTGAACCACATGCGGGCGGCGCAGACGCTGGGTATCCAGACTTTTGCTCTGTGGCGGCTGGGCGGCGAGGACCGGACGCTGTGGCGCGTTTGGGACATTCCCGGCGACGTTGGCGCCGCCGCCAAACTTCGTGACGTGCCACCCGGCCAAGACGTGGACATGGAGGGTCAGGGTGAAATCCTGCGCATAGAAGACCGTCCAACCCACGGCACACGTGACCTTACGATCGATGCCGACACCAAGCTGATTACCGACGAGAATTTTCAGTCGCTACCGGAACCTTACCGCGTGGCCCGTTACGGGTACAGTCCTAACAAGGTGGTGCTCACCTTCGACGATGGCCCCGATCCTGAGTGGACGCCCAAGATTCTCGACGTGCTCAAGCGGGAGCACGCTCCGGCCACGTTTTTCCTCATCGGTATTCAGACCGACAAGTTCTCCGGCCTGGCCAAGCGCATTTACAACGAAGGCCATACCATTGGGAACCATACCTTCACGCATCCGGACGTAAGCAACATCTCCTCGACGTATATGAAGGTGGAGTTGAATCTCACGGAACGGCTCTTCGCGAGCCTGGTGGGAGTTCGCGCAAAATTGTTACGTCCGCCCTATGCGATTGATGAGGAACCTGACACCGCGGATGAGGTGCGGCCGCTTGAGTTCGCGCAAGATATGGGCTACATCACGGTCGGCAACCGGATCGACCCCAACGATTGGAGTGACAAGCCGCGGCGCCACACCGCGGAAGAGATCTCCGCCTACGTTCTGGCGCACCTGCCGCCTTGCGGCCCGAATGATCCGCGTTGCGGCAACATCGTCCTGTTGCATGACGGGGGCGGCAACCGCGCGGAAACCGTGCGTGCCCTACCCATGATCATTGAGGGCATCCGGGCCCGGGGATACGAGGTCGCGCCGGTTTACGAGTTGCTGGGCAAGACCCGGGCCGATGTCATGGCGCCGCTGACAACCCGCGATCTCTGGGCCGCGCGCTTGGATGGGCTGGGCTTCTGGCTCTTCGAGGTGGGAATCGCGGGGATCACTGCGATCTTCTTCCTCGGCGATCTTCTGATGACCGGGCGCTTGCTGTTTATCGGCACGGCGGCGGTCTACGACCGCCTTCAGGAGAAAATTTTCGGAAGGCCCTCCGAAGTAGCTTCGTATAAGCCCAAAGTTGCGGTTCTCATTCCAGCTTACAACGAGGAGAAGGTGATTGAGCGCACGGTGCGCGCCGCGCTCAACTCGAACTATCCCAACCTGCGTGTGATCGTGATCGACGACGGCTCCCGCGACCGTACACTCCAGGTCGCGCGCGCCGCCTTCCCCCGGGAAGCGGCTGCGGGAAGAGTACTTATCCTTACCAAGGCGAATTCCGGCAAGGCCGAGGCTCTTAACTATGGCATCGAACACATTGGCGATGCCGAGATCTTCGTTGGCATCGATGCCGACACAATCATCGCGAGCGACGCCATCTCGCGCCTGGTGCCGCATTTCATCAATCCTAAAGTCGGCGCCATCGCCGGGAACGCCAAGGTGGGCAACCGCGTGAATCTTTGGACGCGCTGGCAGGCTCTCGAATACATCACCAGCCAGAACTTCGAGCGCCGTGCCCTGGATGTTCTCGGCGCGGTTAGTGTGGTGCCGGGGGCGATCGGGGCGTGGCGCGTTTCCGCAGTGCGAGAGGCCGGCGGCTACCAGCTCGACACCGTCGCCGAAGACGCCGATCTCACCATGGCTCTGTTGCGCCGCGGCTACCGGGTGGAATACGAGGACATGGCTCTGGCCTACACTGAGGCTCCCACCAATGCGAACGGGCTGATGCGTCAACGTTTTCGCTGGTCCTTCGGCATTCTGCAAGCCGTGTACAAACATCGAGGAGTCTTCGGGCGCAAGGGAGCGCTCGGTTTGGTGGCGTTGCCGAACATCGTCATCTTCCAGATTCTGCTGCCGCTGGTGTCGCCGCTCATCGACATCATGTTCGCGGTCGGCGCGATCGCATACGCCATTGACAAACACTTTCACCCTGATTCGGCCGACCCAGCCAGCTTCCACAAGCTGGTCGCGTTCTTCTTCGTGTTCCTGGTGGTTGACTTCCTGGCGTCAGCCCTTGCGTTCGCCCTGGAGCGCCGCCGTGACGACGACAAGGAAGACGTCTGGCTGCTGAGCCAAGTCTGGCTGCAACGCTTCGCCTACCGACAGTTGTTTTCTGTGGTGTTGTTCAAGACGCTGAAACGGGCTCTGGAAGGTCGCAGGTTCGCCTGGGACAAACTGGAACGGACTGCCGCGGTGAAGTATGTGCCGTCGGAGAATCGGGATTCGGTGAACGTGCCTTAGCAGCTCGGCGACGTGCCGGTCTTACCCTACTGGAACAGTAACCCCGCGAACTCCGTCAGATTTCTCCGCCATACCATCCAGGTGTGCATCCCCGGCGTCTCGATCTCAGTCGCCTTCACTCCCTTGGTTTTGAGCCACTCGCGCAAACTGCGGTTGACCGTGATCAGATGATCCTCGGTGCCACACGCGATCCACAGCAGATGCAGTTGCTGATTTGCTTTTGCGTCGAGAGAGGGAAAGTCCTTTTGAAAGTCGGTAGGAATACCGCCGGAGCTGAAGGCGCCGATCCAGGCAAACTTGTCGAGGTTGTTCAATCCGGTGAGCAGAGATTCGGAGCCACCCATGGAAAGCCCTGCAATCGCCCGCGCATTGCGATCTTTCGTGACGCGGTACTCGCTTTCGACTCGCGGCATCACCTCCGCGAGTAGCGCTTCACGAAAGTTTCCGAAGTTGCGATCGCGCATGTCGGTATGGCTCCACGCATTCCAACCCAGGTGCACGAACTCCATGGTGCCGTAGCCCAGCGGCATCACCACGATCATGGGCTTGGCTTTGCCCTGCGCAATGAGATTGTCGAGGATCACGTTCGCATGCCCGACCGCTGTCCACCCGCTGGCGTCGTCACTGAAGCCGTGCAGCAAATAAAGCACGGGATACGCTTTCTTCGCCGCCGGATCGTAGCCCGCTGGAGTGTATACGTAGTAATCGCGGTCATCGCCCGCAACCGCAGACCTGTAGAAGTGGTGATGAATCTCACCGTGCGGAACATCGTTCAGTTCCCAAGGAAGCGACAGGGGGCCGGGAACATGGACATCATTTTCCGTAGACAGCAGATTCGGCTTCAACAGCGGATTCTCCGGATCAATCAGCCGCACGCCGTCGGCGACAAAAGAATATCCGTAGTAGTCCGGAGCCAGCGGGGCGGTCGTAAAGCTCCAGACGCCTTGATCATCCTTCTGCATCGACACAGGCTCGGTGCCTTCACGCGCCAGCTTCACTTCGAGTGCATTCGGAGCGCGGAAACGGAAGGTAACGCTGCCGTCGGAATGCACTTCAGGTGAGACCAGCGCTGCTGGCGGTTGAGGTGGGGGAGTCTGCGCTGGCTTGTCCTGGGCTAAGGCCGCGACTCCGAGCATCGTGAGGGCGCAGAAGCACGATTGCAGAGGGGATAGGAACGATCTCATTGGGTATCCTTAAATGAAGTGGAGTCCGATCGTGTGGCTCGATCTCTTACAACCATCGGCAAACAGCGTCGACAAGCCCTTAAGAGTGGCTCTTGCCTGCGGCCACTTCCAGTCGCGTCTCGGCCTTGGCCAGCGCGTCCAGAGACCGCTCCACATCGACACTGGGATCGCCGCTCGCCAGTCGTTGCTCGGCGCGTTCTTTGGCTTTACGCGCGCGCTCTACGTCGATTTCTGACGGACGCTCCGCGGTCTCGGCGAGAATTGTCACTTTGTCGGGCAGCACTTCCGCGAATCCCCAAGCCACCGCAAGGTGCTGCTCCTCAGCGCCGGCGTGGAAGGTGATTTCGCCTACCGCCAGTTCGGTGATCAGCGGCGCATGTCCCGGCAGGATGCCGAGATATCCGTTCTTGCCCGGGATCTGAACTTCCGCCGCCGCCGTGTCCACGACTTTCTTTTCCGGCGTGACGATCTCGAGTTGGAAAGTGTCTGCCAAAGTTGTCAGTTCCGATTCTCCCGAGCATTTAGCAATTGGCAATTAGCATTTGGCACGAACATCTTTGGCTAAACTCTAACTGCTAATTGATTCACTCCCTCTACGCCGCCGTCTTCATCTTCTCTGCCGCTTCCAACACTTCTTCAATCGGGCCCTTCATATAAAACGCCTGTTCGGGGATGTCGTCATACTTGCCTTCGACAATCGCCTTGAAGCCCTTCACGGTGTCGGCAATCTTGACGTAACGTCCCGCCGCGCCGGTAAACTGCTCGGCCACGTGGAACGGCTGTGACAGGAAGCGCTGAATCTTGCGCGCGCGCGCCACAGTAAGCTTCTGGTCTTCGCTCAATTCGTCGATACCGAGAATCGCGATGATGTCCTGCAGATCCTTATAAGTCTGCAGCGTCTTCTTCACCATTTGCGCTACGTCGTAATGCTCCTCGCCGACAATGCGCGGATCGAGAATGCGCGAGGTCGAAGCCAACGGATCGACCGCGGGATAAATTCCAATCTCAGTCAGCGCGCGAGACAGCACGGTCGTCGCGTCGAGGTGAGCAAACGTCGTCGCCGGCGCTGGATCGGTCAAGTCGTCGGCAGGAACGTAAATTGCCTGCACCGAAGTGACCGAACCTTTCTTCGTGGACGTAATGCGTTCCTGCAATTCGCCCATTTCCGTGGCCAGATTCGGCTGGTAGCCCACGGCACTGGGCATGCGTCCCAGCAGCGCCGACACTTCCGAACCCGCCTGCGTGAAGCGGAAAATATTGTCAATGAAGAGCAGCGTGTCCGCGCCTTCTGCATCGCGAAAGTATTCCGCGACGGTGAGTCCGGTCAACGCCACGCGCAAGCGTGCCCCGGGAGGCTCGGTCATCTGGCCGTAAATGAGAGCGGCCTTCGACTCCGCGGGCTTGCCCGGCTTGATCACGCCGGATTCTGTCATCTCCAGCCAAAGATCGTTGCCTTCGCGAGTGCGCTCGCCCACGCCTGCGAACACCGAATAGCCGCCGTGATTCTTGGCGACGTTATTGATCAGTTCCATGATGACGACGGTCTTGCCCACGCCCGCGCCACCAAACAACCCTATCTTGCCACCCTTCAAGAACGGTTGAATCAGATCGATGACCTTGACCCCGGTCTCGAACATCTCGGCCGTTGTCGCCTGTTCGTCGAACGCTGGAGCCAGGCGATGGATGGGCATTCTCTCTTTGTATTCGACCGGGCCCAGTTGATCTACCGGCTCGCCGATTACATTCATGACGCGTCCGAGGGTGCCGCGGCCGACGGGCACGGTGATCGGTCCGTCCTGGTCAATGGCCTTCATGCCCCGCACCATGCCGTCGGTAGCCGACATGGCGATGCAGCGCACGCGCCCTTCGCCGAGGTGCTGTTGCACCTCGAGAATCACGTTGATGGGGCTGGGCACGGTAAAGCCGTCGCTTACCACACGCACCGCTTGATAGATAGGCGGCAACTTGCCTTCGGGGAACTGAACGTCCACCGCCGGCCCCGCAATTTGAACCACACGTCCTACATTTTCAGCCATATGTCTTTCTCGTAGAGACGTACTTTGTTGCGTCTCACGTCTCTCTTTCCCGCGCATGACGAGACGTTGCAAGCAACGTCTCTACGCTACATCGCGGCGGCGCCGCTCACGATCTCGATGATCTCTTTTGTGATCTTCGCCTGCCGCGCGCGATTCATTACCAGGGTCAGGGAGTCGATCATGTCGGTGGCGTTGCTGGTAGCGGAATCCATCGCGGTCATGCGCGCCGCATGCTCGGCCGCCACAGACTCCAGTAGCGCGCGGAAAATCTGGATGGATACATATTTCGGCAGCAACGCCCGGAACAACTCTTCCGGCGCCTGCTCGTAGATGTAATCCACCTGAGCGGTGCCGAACTGCGCGGCCGCTTCACTCGAATGCTCGCTGGAGTGCAGGCCAACTCCCGCGCTCACCGCCACTTCTTTAGCTTTTTTCTTTTCTTCTTCCGTCATCTCCTCAGCCAACCGGACGGCCGGCTCGCCGATTTGCTCGATGGGAAGAATCTGTTCCACGATGAGCCGCTGCGCAATCACCGACTTGAATTCGTTGAAGACGACGTAGACCGCATCAATCTCCTCGCGCTGATAACTCCCAATCACGCTCTCCGCCAGTGCCCGCGCTTGTGAAAACTGCAACTTCCCGAGAACACCAACGTGTTCCCCGGTAATTTGGATTGCCCCGGCACGCTCCCCGGCCCCGGGTTGAGTTTCCAGCGACTCTTCAATCTCAGCCAGGCTGCGGGTCTGCGCTGTCGCCGCCGGATAGCGCCTCCGCAAGAAATCGCGCCCTTTGCGGCCAATCGCCTCGATGTCGATATTCTTCCCAGCCTTCATCTCGAGGAACCGGCTTGCAGCTTTGGTGACGTTGGCGCTGAACGCGCCTGCCAAGCCCTTGTCGCCAGTGACAACGATCAGCAGAATGTTCTTCTCCGCCCGCTGCGCCAGCAGGGGATGCTTTGGCTCACCCGTCTCCGGATCGTAAATCTCCGCCCGCGCAACCAGCGACTTCAGCACATTGGTCAGCATCTGCGCATAGGGACGCGCCGCCAGGGCGCGGTCCTGCGCCCGGCGCAGCTTGGCGGCCGAGACCACTTTCATCGCCTTGGTGATCTGCCGCGTGTTCACCACGCTGCGGATACGGCGACGAATGTCGAGAATATTGGGCATTGTCTTAGAGACGTAACCTGTTACGTCTCGCACCACGAGCGCCGCACGACTATTTCGCTACTGCTTCCCGCGACGCCACGAACTGCTGCTTCGCCTGCTTGATCACATCGCCCAACTGCGCTTTCAGACCATCATCGAGAATCTTCTTCTCCATAATCGTGCGCAGCAGGCCGGTGTTGGTCGCGTCCACGCACTTATAAAGTTCCTTCTCGAAGTCGCGTACCTGATTCACCGGGAGATCGTCGAGGAATCCGCCGGTGCCCGCGAAGATGATCAGAATCTGCTTGGAGAACGGCAACGGTGAAAATTGGTTTTGCTTCAACAGTTCAACCAGCCGTTGCCCACGGTTCAGTTGCGCCTGCGTGGCCTTATCGAGGTCGCTGCCAAACTGCGCAAAAGCCGCCAGTTCACGATACTGCGCCAGCTCCAGCTTTAGAGTTCCAGCAACTTGGCGCATGGCCTTGATCTGCGCGCTGCCGCCGACGCGGCTCACGGATAGACCTACGTTCACCGCGGGGCGCACGCCCTGGTTGAACAAGTCGGTTTCCAGGTAAATCTGTCCGTCGGTAATCGAAATCACGTTGGTCGGAATGTAAGCCGAAACGTCTCCCGCTTGCGTCTCGATGATGGGCAGCGCGGTCAGCGATCCGCCGCCATTCTTATCGCTCAACTTGGCCGAGCGCTCCAGCAGCCGCGAGTGGAGATAGAACACGTCTCCGGGATACGCCTCGCGTCCCGGTGGACGCCGCAGCAACAGCGAGATCTCGCGGTAGGAAGCCGCGTGCTTCGAAAGATCGTCGTAAATCACCAGCGCGTGCCGCTTGCTGTCGCGGAAATATTCGCCGATGGCAGTTGCCGCATAGGGCGAAATATATTGCATGGGCGCCGGTTCTGAAGCCGACGCCGCCACCACGATGGTGTATTCCATCGCTCCGGCGTCTTCCAGAATCTTCACCACCTGCGCAATCGACGACCGCTTCTGCCCGATCGCGTTGTAAATGCAGACTAGGTCGTTGCCTTTGCTGTTGATGATGGTGTCGAGAGCGACCGCGGTTTTTCCGGTCTGCCGGTCGCCAATAATCAACTCGCGCTGCCCGCGGCCCACCGGAATCATGCTGTCGATGGCTTTCAGTCCGGTTGCCATGGGCTCGCGCACCGGTTGCCGGTCGATCACGCCCGGCGCCAGTCGCTCCAGGGCTATGAACTTGTCCGTCGAAATTGGACCCTTGTCGTCGATGGGCCGGCCGAGCGAATCCACCACGCGCCCGATCATGGCATCGCCCACGGGCACGCTCATGATGCGGCCCGTGCGCTTTACTTCGTCGCCTTCTTTGATCTCGGTGTATTCGCCGAGCAGCACCACGCCCACCTGGTCTTCTTCCAGGTTCATGGCGATGCCGGCCACGCCGTGCGGGAAGGAAAGAAGTTCGCCGGCCATGACTTTGTCGAGCCCATACACGCGCGCGATGCCATCGCCCAGCGTGATGACCGTGCCGGTCTCGTCCACGGAGATCTTCGATTCGTAGTTCTCGATCTGCTCGCGGATCAGTTTCGTAATCTCGTCTGCTCTAATCTGTGCCATAAAATCAGCATCCACCCTCTGGCTCACCGCCATCAGCATTTAGCAATTTGCAATCAGCGCTCCCGGCACCCAACGTCTAAGAGTAAATGCTAACTGCCAATTGCTAATTGCTGCTTATCTCTTCGCGGAGCCGCTGTAATTGCCCCATCACCGAGCCGTCGTAGATCGTGCTGCCCACGCGGACCACGGCACCTCCCAAAAGCGAAGCATCCTGTCCGTATCGCGCCCGGACCTTCTTGCCTGTCAGCTTCCCGACCTGAGCCTCGAACTCGCGCTTCTCGGCAGCACCTAACTCGCGGGCGCTGGTGATCTGCGCCTCGGCGAATCCCAGCCGCGCATCAAGCTCTTTTTCCAGTTGCCGGATGATCGGTTCGAGAAAATGCACCCGCCGGTGATCAATCAAGACCGCAACCAGGTTCCTGACTTGCTTTGAAATCCCATCCCGCTGCGCAATGACATCCAGCACCCGCCGCTTCTGGTCGGCGGGAATCGCGGGATTCTCCCACACTCGCCGCAGCTCCGAACTCTCAGCCAACAAGCTTGCGATCGTGCGCAATTCCGCGATGGAACGATCCGCATCGAGATGAGAACCCAGCACTACGTCCGCGAAAGCCCGAGCATACGTGCTGGCGACCGAAGCCATACTCTAGTGCCCGTCCTTCCCGGGTCCCGAAGCCTCAGACGTACCCAATTCCCCGACAAACTTTCGCACCAGCGCCTGATCGGTGGCGGCATCCACACGAATTTGCTTCTGCGCCAACCCCACGGCCAGATCAGCAGCGTAGGCTGTGAGATCGCGGCGAGCCGTCTTGGCCGCCGACGCGATTTCCTGCTGCGCCGCCTCCACCATCTTCCGCGCGTCTTCCTGAGCCGCGGCCTGGATGCGCGCTTCCTCCGCCCCGGCTTCCTTCTCGGCGGCGTCACGCATCATGCCAATCTCGACATCCAACCTCATCAGGCGTGACTCAATCTCAGCCAGCCTCCGCCGCGCTTCATCGCTGGCCTTCTGCGCCTCCTGCATCGCTTTCTGGATCGCCGCCGTACGGGCGCTGAAGGCGCCCGGCAAGTACTTGCGGCCCACCCAGAAGATCAAACCCGCGATCACCGCAAAATTCAACAGCACGCTCAGCAAGTACGCATTCCCCGTACTCAGTCCCGTCTTCCGCGCAATGAAGCGCACCGACGGCGATTGCTTGAACTCTGCCTTATCGTCCTTTTCTTCTCCCGCAGCTTCCCGCGTCTCGTGCGCCAGTTGCTGAGGAAGACTCGGCAGCCTCGCCGAGTCCTCGGACCGCTGTTGCTTCTGCGGTGTTGCCGGCTGTTCCTGCGCGCGGAGCGATCCTATTGTCCCGGCAACCCCCATTACGAGAAGCGCCAGCCAACTCGCCCGGACAACTTTTCTGAAGGAAGTACTCTCCTTCGACATCGGCTTCCTCGAAATCGCGCCCTTCGCCATCAACGTCCCGCCCCGGCCGGCTCCAGCACGCGGCGCATGATCTCCACGGCCAGCGTCTGCGCCTCCGCCTGTAAACCACCCAGCGCCGCGTCACGATCCTTCTGGATGTCGGCCTTCGCTGCCTGCACCTGCGCCTGGGCCTTGTTGCGTGCTTCGTTCAGAGCCGCGGTTCGCGCATCCAGCGCCACTTTGCGCCGGGACTCCTGTGCGCGGAACACCGTTGCCCGAGCCTCGCGGAGCCGCTGCTCGTATTCCGACGTGCGCGCCTCCGCCGCGGCGACGTCAGCCCGCGACTTCTCGACCGCACCCTCCGTCTTGCGGCGGCGTGCCTCCAGCACCCGGCGCAGAGGTTTGTGCACGATCGTGGTGTAGAGGACGTAGAGCAGAGCCAGCAAAATCACCGTGGGCACCGCTCCGAGCAGTAATTCGCCTAGTTGTCGTAGCGTTTGATCCATTGAGCGCTGCTAAACAGGGAAATGAGGGCTATGAAAACTGATAAGTCTAACGTCCGAAGGAGTTTATGTCAACGCAAGAGGTTGAATTTGAGGCGATTTTCGGCCTGATCGGAGGGTCTCAAGATAGGCCAAATCCGGCCGCCGGATCCCTGCCTGCCTACCATGCAGAAATCTGCAACTAACCCTTGACTTCCAGCCAAACAGGACTAGCATTGGATTATCACCTCCGATCCAATTCAGGATCGAATGGGCCGATAGCCAAGGAATGTCACCGCTTCTTGGTTGCCGGCCCATTTAAATTTCCTGGCCGGAATTACTTTCCCTCCGTGAAAACAACTTTTCCTCCGACCATGGTCGTCACCACTTTCGCCTTGCTAATTTCCTCCGGCTTCCCTGAGAAAATATCCTGGGAGAGCACCGCGAGATCGGCCTCCTTTCCTGCTTCGAGCGTTCCAAGCCGATCATCGGAAAATCTTGCGTAAGCCGAACCCTGGGTATACGCATTCACCGCTCGTTCCACAGTGAGCCGCTCCTCGGGAACGTAGGAGTCTTTCGTCGCAACCGTTCCGCCCTGGCCCGCGCCGTCGAAGGTCCCTCCGGGAAAATCGTTGCCGCCCTTGGCCGGCCGCCAAATCTGCCGTGTGACGGCCTCCTGGATCGCCACCAATGGGTTTGGCGGCCAGGTGCATGGCCAGTCGCTCCCGAAAGCCAGCCTGACTCCGCTTTTTTCCATACTCTGCCATCGGTCAGTTGTGGTCCGATCGTGCGGATCATAGTTCGAACCATTGTCGTCGCAGCAAAAGGTAGGCTGCATACTGGCAATCATCGAGTGTCTTGCCAGTCGCGGGATGTCCTGCGCCGGAACAAAGTCAGCGTGCTCCAGCCGAAGCCTCCGGTCCCGCGGCCCGTTGATCTTTTCAACCTCTTCGTAGGTATCCACAACCAACCGCGACGAGTCGGGGCGGTAAGTGTGCGTCATGATCTGGTAGCCGCGCTTGTCTAATTCGAGAACCAGTTTCTTGTATTCAGCAGGTTCATAGGTGAGAGGCGGGATTAGCCCGGTGCCTCCGTCGACGAAAAATTTCACCAAATTTGCCGAAACCCAATCGTCGTGGTAAAGCGTGCGCGCCTTTTCCAGATCGGCGAGGAATTCAGGCGTCAGGTGATGGTTCACGGCCACAGCTCCGAAGGCGGTCCGGGTGCGGACGGTAAGCTGGCCGCGGTCTCGCAGTGCGGCATAAAGCTGAATCTCCGCCAGATCCCCGGTTGCGTTCGTGACGCTGGTAACACCATAGCTGTTGAGGTGCTGCGATGCGCCCCGCAGCAATGCCAGCTTTTCCTCCAGCGAAAACTGGCTAGCCAGGGCCCGCTCCATCACCGCCATCGCAGCCTCCAGCAGAACTCCGCTGGGATGACCGCTGGCGTCGCGGATAATATTTTTCTCCTCTGCGGGATCGGTCACCGGCTGGTCCGTAAGTCCGGCGAGAGCCAACGCCCGGGCGTTCACCCAGAGGGCGTGTTCAGCCGTGTTGTGGACCACCACGGGCCGGTCGGAAACGGCGCGGTCCAGCAAATCGTGCTTGGGGGTCGATGGCGGAGTGGTGCTGAAGTCGGCTCGGACGAACAGAACCTTGTCGCTGGGATGGCTCGTGGCAAAAGCCTTGATTCTGCTGACCACACCTTCGGGATCATCTTCCGGCGTGATGCTCGACTCCGGCGTCGAGAGATTCAATCCTTCGAGTTCCAGCGCGCCGAACCACATGTGGGTGTGCGAGTCGGAGAATCCGGGCACCACGGTTCGCCCCTGAAGATCGATGACTTCCGTCTGGGCCGACCGTCGGGTCAGGATCTCCGAGTCTGTCCCCACGGCGTCAATGCGAGTGCCGGTGATGGCCAGCGCCTGTGCCCACGGAACTTTTGGATTGCCAGTATAAATGTGTCCGTGGATCAGAACGGTATCGCTGGCATGCAGCGCGGCCCCAGACAAGAAAATTGCAACCGTAAGGCACCAGCTGACAATGTGCCGATGTGCATGCATCATGTGCTCCAAACCGGAAGACCGGAAATTGACCCAGTGCCGAACGGCGAGTTGAACCTTCCCAATGCAAACGCCGAGTCTACTCCAGCACACAGGCTTCGCACCCCGAATGCGCCGATCACCATTCGAGTCTCCGACAGAGTGAGTCAGGGCAAGTTCGGATCCAGGACGGGGCAGCCTTCGCTTCGCGCCGCCGACAACAATGCCTTGTCAGCGCAAACGAAGACGGGCTCTTCCGCGCCAGAAATCGAACGCAACAGCAAATATCCTGCTAGTTGCATCGCGTCGAAACCCCTAAGCGGGTACCCATCGATCAGCGCCAGCGCCACGTCAAGCAGGGAGTCCGTGAAGGGTTGAACGACAAACCGACCCTCCGAATGCTTGCGAAAGGACTCGATCAAACTGTCCGCCTCGGAAGGAGAGATCTCGCCACCGCGTTCTTGCCGACGGATTGCAGATCTGAACTCGACCTGCGCCAGCGCGAGGATCGCAAACCTATGCCCTGCGGAACTGGCGGTAAGGCTGACCAAACGCTCCGTGCCAGGCTCAAACACATAGAGCTTGACCAGAGCGCTCGTCTCCAGATAGTAAAGCGCCACTTCTTCTTATCGCCTTTCCCGGAGAATGATGGCCGACAAGGGTTCTCCCTTGATGCGGATAGGATGAAAGTCCAAGTCCTTCTTCGGTAGCCCCAGTACTCTCTGCACTTCAGGCATCAAGCGATTTAGCCGGATACTCGTAACGGGAAACTGAGGAGACTTTGGATTTTGAACCTTTCCCGTCAAGACAAATCGCTTCTCAATCGCTGAACCGATCACGCTCTGACGCTCAACATCGGAGCGTATCGACGGAACATCCGCTGACGGAAGAATCTCGTCACGAAATTTCTTTAGCGAAACAAAGCTCCATCCCGGGGTGGATTCTGCACGATCCAAGGCTCTCAGTAACTCTGCTTCCGCCGGATGCACGGGAAGGCTGGCGCTGTGCGACGCTGACATATCCGTAACTACGAAAGCGGGTGTTGCCGTCTGTATCGGCTGTGCAACCGCGGGCGGGGGAACGGCTTCTGTTTCCGCGGAGGGTTCAAGCCAAAATTGTGCTGGCTCAGATTTCTCAGGGGACCAAGCCTGGGCAACCGCATTGCTGCGCTTCTTGCGTCCGTCGGAATTTAGAAGGGAAAGCCGGAGGCGGAAACTTTCGTGGATCGGATAACCGTGGCGCTTCAGAGCCGCCTTTAAAGGCTTGTCAAGTTCCTCGGCAATGCTTGATTCAACCTGCTCAATATTAATCTTGCTCATTTCAGACCCTCTAGTTTTAGAATAGGCGCTACTGGGACAGATATATAATATAGTGCAGAATAATCGACTGTCAAGGGAAATTTTCAGTCTACTCCACCACCCACTCCCTAACCCGTCGCACCACCGACTCCGGCGCTTCCACTTCCAACTCGACCGCTCCGTCCTTGTACGTGCGTGAATAGATGCGCGCCTTGGCTTCAAGCATGGCCAGCGTCTTCCCTTCTTTCTGCGGCACGCGCAGATGCACACGCCTGACTGCGTCTTCCTTGATCATCGCGTCGATGCGCACCAGCAGCCGATCCATACCTTTGTTCTCTATCGCCGAAACATAGACCGTCTTCGCATCGTCGCGTAAACTCCCGGCCACTTCTTCATCCAGCAGATCGACTTTGTTCATCACCCGCAGTCGCGGCCTCTTCTCCGCTTCCAGCTCTTTCAAAACGATCTCCACCTGCGCGTCCTGCTCCGCGGAAAGCCGGCTGCTGGCGTCGGAGACATGCAGAATCAGGGACGCCCGCTGCACTTCTTCCAGGGTCGCGCGAAACGCCGAGACCAGCGTGTGCGGCAGGCTGCGAATGAATCCCACCGTGTCTGACATCAGCACCTTGCGCTTCGAAGGCAGCACCACCGCCCGAATTGTTGGATCGAGCGTGGCAAACATCCGCGGCGAAGCCAGCACCGCAGCCTGCGTCAGCGCGTTGAACAGCGTCGACTTCCCCGCGTTTGTGTATCCCACCAGCGCCACAGTCGCCACCGGAGCCGATTCTCGCCGCTGCCGCTGCTGTGCCCGGATGCGCCGAACGTTTTCGAGTTGCTGCTCCACGTGCCGGACGCGCCGGGCGATCTTCCGCCGGTCAGTTTCAAGCTGGGTTTCACCGGGACCGCGCGTGCCGATACCGCCGCCGAGTTGCGACATCTCGACGCCGCGCCCCGCCAGCCGCGGCAGCATGTATTGCAATTGTGCCAACTCTACTTGCAACTGGCCTTCGCGCGTTCGCGCATGCCGCGCAAAAATGTCGAGGATCAACTGGGTTCGGTCAATCACCCGCCGATGAACAATCTTTTCGATATTGCGCTGTTGCGAAGCGCTGAGATCGTGATCGAAAAGAAGAAGGTCGGCATTCACCGACGCGGCCGCGCCCGCAATTTCCTCCAGCTTGCCCGCGCCGATCAAGGTAGCGGGATCTGGCCGGTCGCGCCGCTGCAGGATTTCGCCGACCACTTTCGCGCCAGCGCTCCCCGCCAGCGTGCGCAGTTCCGCAAGGGACTCTTCCGCGTCAAACTCCGGAATGCTGGGCTTGTTGGCGTTGGGCTTTCCCGAAGGCCCGACCTTGGCACCCGCAGCGGGGGCAGCGGATGCCGCATCCCGTGCCGCCTGCGCCTGTGGGGTAACATTGGCCTTCGCCCCACGCCCACGCCTACGCACGTCAATCCCCACCAGAAACGCAAGCTCCTGCGCGTCATCTTTATCTTTATCTTTGCGCACCGTCTCTGCGCCCAGAGGCACACGTCCAGCTACGGACGCGCGATCGCGGGTCTTCTTGGGATGAGAACTACGCAAGCCGAAAACGCCTTACCCTTCGGTGCCTGAGGCGCTCGCTGCCGAAGCCGCTGCCGGCCCCGAGGACGGAGACGACGATGGCGCCGCCGCCCCGGGCGCGGTTGTCGCCTTCGCCTCCGGATGTGCCACGTGCGCGCCATGCGGCACGGTTCGGCCCATCACAATGGTCGAGATAGCGTGCTTGAAGATCAATTGCTCTTGTCCGTTGGCCTCGAGCACCACGGAATATTTGTCGAAGGAACGAATCCGGCCCGTTAACTTCACTCCGCTCAACAGATAAATGGTGATGCTCAGTCTCTCTTTGCGGGCCGTGTTCAGGAAGGAATCCTGGATGTTCTGCGCCGGCTTGCTGCTTTCCATAGCCGATCTCCTTAAGTCCTTTGACCTGCGACACACCAACTTGCGCCCTCGGCAGTCGCCGCAAAGCGCTCAAACCATCAGCATGTTCCTCGCGGGCTCTCCGCTTCCGGAACACAGGGGGAAACCCTGCTTCCTCGCCGCCCGGTTTTCCCAGGCTTGCGCCGCCCAGCAGGTAGCTGCGAGTACGATACGGCGTCCCCCCGAGCTTTTCAACCCGGAACTTGCTAACAACACCCGGAACTTGCGGAAGCCGAGCTTTCTCACTAGGGTTCGCGTAGATGCCCATATCCCGTTCCTCCCCAGCCGGTTTGTGTACAATCCCCGGCGTGGGCAATTCTGACGCCTGCGTAACGCGCCACACCCTGCTTTCGTTACGCGTCATGCGCCAGGCGAAGATACGTTTGAAATCCCAGGGAGGCATCATGGCAAGCGCTGCTGTCGCAACTTTTCTTGGACCACAAATCAACTTTCCCCCAGACTTCAGCACGAACATGCTCATGCTGGTGCGCTGGATCCACTTTCTCGCCGGCATTACCTGGATTGGCCTGCTCTACTTCTTCAACCTGGTGAACGTGCCTTTGATGAAAGAGCTGGACGCGACAACCAAAGGTAAAGTGATGCCCGCGCTCATGACGCGCGCCCTGTGGTGGTTCCGCATGTCCGCGGCGCTGACGGTGCTCGCCGGAATCATCTACTGGGAAAACATTGTGACGGCTGACGTCCATAACGCCCAGGTTCTAGGTTCGAACCCTTCCCACGGAGTAGTGGTGGGTAGCTTCTTCCTCATCTGGACGATCGTCTGGGGAGTTCTCTACGCCTGCCTCATCCCCGGCAAAGGAATCTTTGATAAAGGGGCATTCGTGGGCGTGGTCTATGCCGTGGTGGTCGCGGTCGCCGCCTGGCTCTTCCTGAGCTGGAACAGCCACGGCTGGGAGAGCAACCGCCTGCTGTCTATCGGGATCGGCGGCGGCATCGGCTGGGTCATGCTGCTCAACGTCTGGGGAGTGATCTGGCGGATCCAGAAACGCCTAATTCAGTGGACCCGGGACAACGCCACCAACGGCACGCCCATCCCCGACAAAGCCAAAGGTATGGCGCGCCAGGCCTTCCTGGCCAGCCGAGCCAACGCCTTCCTGTCAATAGTAATGCTGTTCTTCATGGGCGCGGCTAGCCATTACCCGATGTTTGGGAAATAGGAAAAACGGAAGCTAGAAAAAATCAGGCCGGCCCGAGCGCCGGCCTGAATTTCTCAAACGACCTGCCGCTAGAACTCTATCCGCAGCGAGACCTGCAGGACGCGTGCCGCGCTGGCAAGGTTGTTGATCCCGGTGCCAACCGTGCTCGAGACGGTCCCGAAAAGACAAGAGACATTGGTAATGTCTCCACAGGGTGTACTGAAGTTGGGATGGTTGAAGACATTGAAGGCATCCCCACGGAGCTGGGCTCTTACCCGATCGCCAATGATCGGGAAAGTTTTGCCCAGTCCCATATCCATGTCGAAGTACTGTGGCCCGCGCAGATTGTTGCGGGCGCCGATGTTGAAACCAACGGGACCGGTATAGTCCGCGTTGGCCTGGGAAACATTTGCGTAGCCATTTAGGGCTTGGCCGTGACCGCCATTCAGGTGAATATGGACGTCCGACATCGGACCGACCAGAATGGCAGGGGCATTGTTGGCATAGCCGGCCACAAACGCGTTGGCGCCCGCAAAGTAGTCAAGCCCACTATGCCAACTGGGAAGGCCGCTCACCTCCCAGCCGCCGATAATCTCGTCGAGCCAGCGCGGCGCGGAGGAAGCAAAACTCCTTCCCCGGCCAAACGGCAAGTCGTAGATGAAGTTGCCGCTGAGATAGTGGGTCACATCAAAGTCGGAGTTGCCGCGGCATTCCCGCGGCCGCAGCACGTCGCAGATAAAACCATACCCTCCAATGGCCGGCGCGTTGGCTATCACGGAGACGTTATCGATCGAGTGTGACCACGTGTAGTTGAGGTCGAATTGCAAACCGAAGCCGAGGTTCTTATGCAGGGTGGTGAGCAACCCGTTGTAACTCGAGAACCCCTTATTGGTATAAAACGTATTCTCGGAGAATTGGGCACCCATACCAACATTTGCCGGCAGACCGAGGCCAAAAGGCTGAAGCGACGCGAGCTGCTGCGTCGCGTCCGCAAAATCGCCCCGAACAGCATAGGTGCTAAGGAGTTCGGAAACTACATCCGTGTTGTTCGCGACGCCTATATCGACACCCGTATTTGGTACCATCACATTTTCATAGAAAGGCTGGGGGGCGACCGTCGTGCCGGCCCGCAGTGCCTGGGTAATGTTTGCAAATGCGGTGGACATCAACTGGCCCGATACAGGATCCCGGAAATCGATCAGCTGGTTGGAATCGGCTTGAGCGAGCAGCCGCCTGCCCAGGCGGCCCACGTAGTTAGATCTCAGGATGAATCCCTTGGGGAATTCGTGCTGAAAGCCAAAACCGTACAGAATCGAATACGGGGTCTTGAGCTTCGGGTCGATGGTTTCGTTGAAGGCCTGACCATTGGCCAAGCCACCCGGAACAAAAGGATCTGCGGTTGTTCCCGAGCCGGAGACAAATGGGAGAAAGGGCTTCGTAATCGTAGGAGCGGCAGGGGGCGGTATCGGAGTGGTCAAACCGGTGAATCTGGTATCGTTCGTCAGCGAAGCGACCGGATCGCCCGTAGATCCGAATGGCTGCGTCGCGCTGGCCTGGAAAAGATAGTCGTACTGTGACTCCTGGTACTGCACCGCATTGATTACGGTTTGATCGTAGATGACGCCCGCCCCCACATTGAAGACAGTTTTTGGATTAAAGCTGTACGCGGCGGAAAACCTCGGCCCAAAGTTTAGATACTGCGGCTTGTAATAACCCGGGGCATGGTTGGCCTTTCCGCCAAGTGAGTAAGCGATTAGCGGGACCGCCAGGTTGCCAGACAGGCTGGCGGCACTCTGCGACACACGATCTCCGAAGTAGGTGTCGAAGTTAAAGTTTTCCACCGACTCAATCCCGTGCACCTCGTAGGGCACGCTGTAATTCACCCAGCGAACTCCGTACGAGAGCGTGAGCTTCGGCGTCACTTTCCATGTATCCCCAAAGTAAAGCTCCGTTTCGTAGTAACGATAGGTCCGGGTTTGACCGGAGCCTTGGGGAAAGGGGTTCCCCTGGGCGTTGTAGTTGAAGGTGGCGCCAATCGCGGAGTACGGGGCGAGCGCAAGGGCAAACGCGGCGTCGTATAACCCTATGGCGCTTGGGTTGCAGTTTGGAGGCGGCGCCGAAGCCGGGCAAATATCGGCGGGGCGCAACGGGTCGGGCGTTATACTCGTGCCCAGATCCGGAGTATTTCCGCCCAAGCCGATGGTTGGAGTGTTGTAATTGAGGATGGTATAGCCGCTAGGTTTGGGCCACTTGAACGTACCGCCAAACTGGAAGCTGTGCTGTCCCTTCTGCCAACTGAAATCATCACGAACCACGGGGATGGGATAGGTGCGGCCTTGTGCGTTAATGGCACGGCGATAGGGGCCATCAATGATGTCTCCTCCCGTCCCGTTTCCAAAGGCGGTCTGGTATTGCGTGGCGCCGGTGGGATTGAACGTGTTCGGGAAGTTGTAGTTTTCGAACACCTCCCCATAAGAAGCCTGGTTTACCTTGGTACTGCCGATGGTCCATACGTGCCCTACAACCCAGGTATAGCTTTGATCGAGGAAAGGAGAGGTTTCTGGATCGCCAGGGAACCAAATTGATTGTTGCGTGCCATTGGTTCTGGTGAAGCTGCCTTTCCCCCACAACTTCATCTTATCGTTTAAAGTGAAATCCACCCTCTGGACATAATCGTCCTCCTTGTAAGGAAAAGGCGCGTCGAAACGGAAGCCCGCCGTATTGAGAAGATCTCCGAACGCACCCGACAGGTCATTCGCGTGGGGATAGCGGGTGGAAAAGAGGCTCTGCAACGCTGTATTGAAGCCCACGTGCTGGGGATCGATCGCCGCCACCTGCGCCGAGGTCAAGGTTCCGACGCCACCGGCGGTGTTGTCGTATGAAAGAGTGCCGTTCCTGAAGGAGTCCAATGGAACCAAACGCTCCTCCAGATTTGAGAGGGTGTCGCGCCGTCCGTTGTAGTCGAAAAAGAAGAACAGTTTGTTCTTGAGGACCGGCCCACCGAAATTACCGCCGAACTGGTTACGGATGAGAGGAGGCCGGGGTACGTTGGAATTGTTATTGAACCAGTCGTTGGCTTCAAGGTCTGTGTCGCGATGGTACTCCACGATCGCACCGTGGAAGGAGTTGGTGCCACTCCGCGTCACCAGTTCGAACTGGCCGCCCCCACCGCCGGCTGCGGTGGGAAGAAAACCGCCGGCAACACCTCGGAACTCCTGGACAGAGTCCACGGGAGCGGAGGCCACAATAGCCCCAAAATTGCCCGTAGCCAAATCGTTGACGTCGAGGCCATCCACGGTAACGCGGTCCTGGTCCGTGCGTGCACCCGTAACCGCCCCGTCCAGCGTGACCCCGGGTTGCTGCACGAACAGCGCCGAGGGACTGCTTCGGTCCTCAACCGGCAAGTCTTGCAGAAACTGCACTTGAAAGTTGTTGCCTACGGTCGCATCCGTCGTGTCGAGCGTGACAGTTTCGTTGGAGGCTGACACTTCCACTGTCTCGGTAGTTCCTCCAAGACTCAATTGCGCGTTCTGTACGCGAGTGGTGTCCACGTTCAGGTAAAGACCAGAGACGACGGCGGCCTTGAAGCCTGCGTGCGTGAATTCGATTTTGTAACCGGGTCCCGGCTTAATTTGATTAAGCGTGTAAGAACCCGAGTCGTTGGTGACGGCCTTATACCTCACGCCGGTCTGTGGATTCTGGAGAGTCACATCGACGCCTTGGACGACGGCGCCGCTCGGGTCGGTGACCACACCGGTGATGGAAGCCACATCTTGTGCGGCCAGGAGAGTGGGCACGCCGAGGAACAGCGCTAACACCAGGGAAGCAAGCAGGATTCTGGTTACAACGGGACGAACGGCGGATTCCATTGACTTTCTCCTCAGTAGCCGGCCTCTAGAAGAGGCCCCTCAGTTTTGTGTAAGCAGACCTATAAATGCCAAAGCGAACGAGCAGGGTAGTTGCGTAGGCGTAACAGAAACTGGAAGCAGCTAACATACCAAAATACTGTCGGCTTAACAGACATATTAATCATATACATGCAAACAATCGTGTTTGCAGCATTGTACACACAAATCTGTTTTGCGGGAGCATCCTATGAAAATTTGTATTGTCTCCCGGCGGAACTCCAGGCCGAAGATCATGGCGCGTCGGCGATGTCGAGCCTGTCCCTGCTACAATCGGCTTTTCCGTGACCACCTCTCCGACAAGGCCCGAATTGCCAAAGACAAGTTCAGTGAAGGCGTCCTCCACTTGTCCAACACCACTTGAATCTGTACCCATGCTTGACTTGCAGCGGCAGTATGAGCAGGTGCGCGCCGAAGTGCTAGCCGCGGTGGGCCGAGTGTGTGCTTCGCAGCACTACATTCTGGGAGCTGAGGTTGAGGCGTTCGAGCGCGAGCTAGCTGACTTCTGCGGTGCGAGGGAGGCTGTGGGTTGTGCCTCGGGCACCGACGCGCTGTGGCTGGCTCTGGTTGCCGCCGGAGTGCAGCCCGGAGATCAGGTTCTCACTACGCCTTTCAGCTTCTTCGCTTCAGCCAGCGCAATCGCACGGGCGGGGGCGCGCCCGGTGTTTGCTGACATCGATGCGAGCACACTTAATCTTAATCCCGCTCAGGTGGAGCTGTTTCTGCGCAGCCGCCAGCGCGACAAACTCCGTGCGTTGCTTCCGGTTCATCTCTACGGCCAGTGTGCCGACATGGATTTCTTCCAGCGGCTGGCCGACGAATTCCATCTGTCTCTGATCGAAGACGCCGCGCAGGCTGTCGGGGCCTCCTGGCGGGCTCGCCGCGCAGGATCCATGGGCGTCTCCGCGGCGTTCAGTTTTTATCCCACGAAGAATCTCAGCGCCTACGGTGACGCCGGGCTGGTGACCACGAGCGATCCCGAGATGGCTGCGCACATGCGCCGGCTGCGCAATCACGGCAGCCCGCGCCGCTACGTTCATGAAGAGTTGGGATGGAATAGCCGCTTAGACGCGCTCCAGGCTGCCATCCTGCGCGTGAAGTTGAAGTACGTGGAAGGCTGGAACGAAGCTCGCCGCCAGCGCGCCACGCGTTACGATGACCTCTTTACTGCCGCCGGCTTGACATCAACAGGCGGGCAACCTGAGAACGCTGCCCCGATTCGGCTACCGCAGACTTTGGCGCCCGCTGACCATATTTTCCATCAATACGCTGTCCGCGCCTATCGTCGCGACGAACTGCGCGAGTTCCTCAGCGCACGCAAGATCGGGACGGAGATTTACTATCCCATCCCGCTTCACCTCCAGCCCTGTTTCGTATATCTCGGATATCGCGAAGGCGACTTTCCCGAAGCCGAGCGCGCGGCAAAAGAGGTGTTGGCGCTGCCCATGTTCCCCGAGCTCACCGAAGACGAACAACGCTGGGTAGTAAAGAGCATCGCGGACTTCTATTGCTAGCCAGAGTGCCAGCCGGACCGGTTGCGCTCTACGGAGCGCCGCCTAGCGCTGCCGATGCTTGATCACCCGCTTCGGCGTTTCCTTCTGCTCTCCAGGTGCGAGCACGCGGCGCACAATTGGCGAGTTCATCTTGTATTTGCGTTCACCGACGTTGCCGCTATCGTCTTTCACGTGCAGGAGAAAGACCGGCAGAGTGCCTTCCTTGTCGAAATTCTCACTCGTCACAGTTACCGGCAGCACGCCGTTCAGGCCGTGCTCGCGGTAGGCGGTTTCGTAGCGATGTTTTTTCACGTTCCAGGTGAAGACGCGAATCTGATCGAAGTCGTAGGGTAAGCCATCGTGCGGTTCGGTGATGGCGCACAAATACTGCGAAACGCTCTTGTCCGCACCTTCTTTACCCTGATCCTGCACTTGATCAAGCACGAAGAACGCGACAAAGCGCTGCCCTTCGGCGTATTGCGCGATATCTAGCGGAATGTCGAAATCCACCATGCGAGCCAGGACCCAACCAACACGGTTCTCCGAGTCGCGCACCAGCCACCAATCTTCAAGCACGGGGCCGGGAGACGCCTTCCCGGGCTTGACC
>OCZU010000692.1_pt1 | contig 22704 bp, 21 predicted proteins | sample 1539001 | NCBI WGS metagenome assembly OCZU01 (sample SAMEA3539306, study PRJEB22396) | soil metagenome | biome: tundra; feature: field; material: soil | place: USA | collected 2010-05 | depth 0.15 m | reverse complement strand
CGTCGCACTGACGCGCGGCGCCAAGGTTTCGCGGCTGCTGCAGCGCGAATTCGGCGAGATCCCGATCGAGGATCTGCGCCTGCCGTTCTTTTGCGTGTGCGCGAACCTAACGACGGGGCGCGCGATGGAACACCGCAGCGGGCTGCTGCGCACCGCGCTACGCGCCTCCGTCGCCATACCCGGAGTGCTACCGCCGGTTTTCGCCGGTGAGGCGGTCTTGGTCGACGGCGCTGCGATCAATAATCTGCCCGTCGACATGATGAAACAGCATGCTCCCGGTTTCGTGATCGGCAGCGACGCCGGCGCAGATCGGCCGTTTACGGCCGACTACGATTCGGCCAAGCAGCCGCCGCTGTGGCGGCTGTTTTCACGCACGCGCGGCGGCTCGCAGCGCATCAATATCTTCCAGATCCTGATGCGCGCGGGAATGGTCGGAGGCGCGTCCAACGAGGCGCTTCAGCGCGGATTGGCCGACCTCATACTCAAGCCGTCACTCGACGATATCGATTTGCTCAACTGGCAAGCATTCGATCGTTCCATCGAGCTCGGATACGAGCACACGCGCGCGACGCTGGCGGGTCTCGACCGCTTGCCGCGAATTCGGGCGACGCGTGAATCGGCGGCGCCGGCCGCGAACGCCCTGATTGCAAGGATCGAAGCGCGCATGCGCTCGAAGAAAACGGCATCCTGACGCCCGCGAGCGGGCGCGCAGCGGCCTGATGCACGATTACTTGCGTGCCGCCAGAATATCGTCGAGCCGCGTGCTCTGCGATCCATCCCGCTCGAGGTGCGGGAAGCGCGGTCCGCCGTGATAATCGAGACTGGTGACGAGGAAGCGCTCACCGCTCTTGATGATCAACTGGATCGGTGCGCGATCGCCCTTGGCCTCGAGGATCGCGTCCTTGAGCGCATCGGCGCTGTAGGCGGCGCCATTGACCGCAAGAATTTGCGCGCCTTCCGTGAGCTTGGCCTTGAAGGCGGGACTATCCCACATTGAGGTCAATATGACCCCCTCCTTGCTGTCGATTTCCGCGCCGATCGAGAAGATCAAGTTGAGGTGCTTGCGCTTTTCGTCGCCGGCCTTCTGAAAATCGCTCGGCGCATCCGTATAGACCAATCTGTAGCCGCCCCGCCGCAATCCGTCGAGAGGCGCCGGCTTGGCGACCGCGTCGAGCCGATCGCGCAGAAACGCCGTCCAGTCGTAAGGTTCCACGTCGCCCAGCGCTGTCACGACATCGGTGAATGTGTAGGTAACGGTGGTGGCGCCGCGGTCATGCATGCCGAAAAACGCCTTCGCAAAATCATCGAGGGACCGCTTGTCCCGCGAGCGCTCGCGGATCAGCGTATCCGCATCGAGCCAGATCAATTGCCCCTCGGCGTAATAGTCTTCGAACCGCTGCCAGTCGCGCCAGGACATCGGACGGCGCGGGTTGATGATCGGGTCGTTGGTCGTATCCTGCAACGCGCGCCAGTGCTCGCCGGTCTCGACGTCATAATAGGCCGCCGTCAGCGCGAGCTGATCGAGCGCCTGCTGCTTGGTCCAGAGTCCGGACCGCGCCGCCAGAACCTCCCCCCAATATTGCGACTGCCCTTCATAAACCCAGAGGAGGCTGTTCTGCATCGGCACGTTGTAGTTTGGAGTCCATAAATCCGCGGGACGCCGGAACTTGCCGTTCCAGGAATGGCTGAATTCGTGCGGCAGCAGGCTTCGCCGGAAGGCGTTCTGATCCCATTCGACAAAGGCGCCCGGATCGCTGCCGTTCTCGCTCGACTGCAGATGCTCGAGACCCTTTTGCTCGACTTGATCGCTCAGAGAGTACAGAAAGTCGTAATGAGCGTAGTGGCGCGAACCGAAGAGCTTGTACGCCTGTTGCACGAGCGCCCGGTGCGCCTCGAGTTGCTCGGGGGTTACCGTCAGAAGATCGGCGCGGTCAGCGAACAAGTCGAGATGCACGGGAGCTGCGCCCCCGGGATCGAGATCGAGCCTCGCCGCATACCGGCCCGCATAGACGGGACTGTCGATGAGCGTCTCCAAGTCGACGCGCTTGTATGCCGCGCGCGCTGCGCTTTCGGATTTGGCCTCCAACGCCGAACTCCATTTCCAATCCGCCGGAAGCGTGAGGCTCGCGTCGACCGGAATTCGCCGCGCATAGAAGCCCGCCGGATAGAGCACGACCATGTCCCAGTCGAGAATCAACAGCTCGCGGCTGATCTCCAGCTGGCCCACTTTGAGGCTCGTCGGCGAGAGGTAATCGAACTCGATATCGATCGATCGAACCTCCGGCGCAAGCTGCATGCGAAAAGCGTAGACGTCGACCGGATCGCGCGCCCAACGCACCGCGGCGCCGTTTGCGGTGATCTTGAGGCCCGCCAGGCGATCGATCGGACCCTGCGGTGCATGATTGCCGGGCAACCATTTGGGATAGAGCAGCACGGTGTTGGTATCGACGCCGCTGAGGCTCTCGCGAACGTGCACGATGCGCCGCTCCGGATCCGACGCGTCGACCGCCAAGACGATCGCGCCGGGATATTCTCGGTCCTTGGGAGAAGCGATGGGCTGGGTAGCCGCCGTCCACATCGGGCCGGCGCTCATGGCAGCGACTCCCAAGCTCGCGAGCGCGCCGCAGACCGCCATCGCCGCTAGCCTCATGGGCCCTGCCTTCCGTAGGATGAAGCTATCGACTCTAAAGCAAGCGTATTACGCCCTCAAGCCCAATCGCTCGGCTTAAGCCTACTCCAGGCAAACGACGAGCTTTGCGGAATGTGTCCGCCAATTGATCGGAATGACATACGAACGTGCGTACGGCGGGGTGATCTTCTCGACGTCGTTGGCAACGATCGTCGGCACGGAAATGATGAAATTCCGCCCGAAATCCTTGCGCGCATTGCCGGAGATCGTGTTGGCGACCTCGCCGACCAGATCCATGATGTTCGCGTCGCTGGTGTCGGTTTCCTGCATGCGCATCAAGAGCACCGTGAGCATGCCGCGCGGCGCCGAAAAATAGACGATGCCCTTGCGTGCGCCGGAAATGGATATGATGCCGGTATACTCATATACGCCCGGCTTGCCATCGGTCACGAGATACGGCGATCCCACGCTCGCCGTCTGGTGCGCGGAACTCTCGAAATAATTCGTCGTCCCCTCGATGAACGTTCTGATTTCCGCTTCTTTGAGCATCTCAGACGTCCGACAACAATTCGATGAAAGCGTCGTTGAGTTGGCGATCGGTAAACGGCTTGCAGAGAAATCCGTTCGCGCCTTTCTCGATGGCCTCGACCGCGGTGGCCTTGTCGGCGAGCGCCGAGACGACCAAAATGAGCACTTTGGAATTGATCGCCACCAATTGCTTCACGCATTCGATGCCATCCATCTCCGGCATGGTCAGATCCATCGTGACGACGTCCGGCTGAGTGCGGCGGAACAACTCCACCGCCTCGCGTCCGTTGCTCGCGGCCCCGACCACTTCCAGGCGATCGATTTGCTGCGAACGCTCGATCCGCCGGCGGATGATGTTCGAGTCATCGACGATCATGAGCTTCAAAGGCGTTTGCGAAGCCATACGCTTGTTCATCAAGCCGCTTCAGTGGTGTTCGCGCGTTTACCCAAGGCCGGCAACGATAGCGTGATGCGCGTGAATTTACCGACGGAGGTCGCGACCCCCACCCGCCCGCCAACGTCGTGCACTCGCTCCGAGATCAAGTTCATGCCGACGCCCCTGCCCGCATCCCGCGTGATACCGTCGGCCGTCGAGAACCCCGGCTGAAACAGAATGGAGAATACCTGCTTGGCATCGAGACCCGCCGCCTGCTCCGGGGTAACCAGGCCCTTCTGCACGGCGACCTCTTTGATGCGCTCGGCCGATAATCCCCGACCGTCGTCCTCGATCGTAAATTTATAGCCGCTTTCGGGCAGTTCGTGAAATTCGACCCGCACCTTGCCGATCTCCGGTTTGCCCAACTTCGGACGCCCGCCGCGCGCCTCGATGCCGTGCACGATCGCATTGCGAACCGCCTGTACGGCAATCTCTTTGACGAGGCGCGTATAGCCCTCGGGTATGGCGTCAAAGCCGATGCACTCGAGTTCCGCGTCCTTGCCATTTTCGTCGGCCATTCGCCGCGCGAGATTCTGCAAGCTCATCTCGATGCTGGCACTCGTTCTCTTGGGACTCGGGGCAATCTCGGCAACCCCGGAGCCTTGCGGATCGTCGTGCTGATTCACGTGCAAGCGCGACAGGCGCGCGACCAAATCGCTGATCGACTGCAAGTGCGTCAGCAGATCGTCGAGCTTGATGACCAGCGGCAGGAAATCGTTGCCCGACAATTCAGGCTTGCCGCGCAGCATTTCCAAATCGTCCTCGAAGGCGTGTGCGCGGCTCTCGATCGAGGACAATCCCAACGAAGCGGCCTCTCCTTTGACCGAGTGGGCCTGCCGGAACAAGCTGTCGAGCTTCTTGCGGAACGCGGTTTCATCGCGCGCAGGCTCGCGCAGCACGGCGTTGATCATCTTCATGGCCGCATTGGAATCGCTGAGGAAAGAGGCCAACTGGCTCGGCTCGACGTGCAAAATGCCGAGCAGCGTATCGACCTGCGCTTGCGCCTGGCCTTGCGAGACCTTCAATTCGCGTGCCAAGTCCACTTGCGCCGTAATGTCGGATACCGACACGAGCACGTGTCTGATCTTGCCTTCGACGCGAACCCGATGGAAATCGAACTCCAAGTACCGCGTCTCGGCACCGCCCTGATTGTTGGTGATACGGATCTCGACTTCGCCCAAGGGGTTGATCGACTTGACCAGATTCTCGTTGGTGCGTTCCGCCCACAGAATCGATACGTATTTTAGCGCGGTGGCGAGTGTCCGCTCATTGACGATTTCCCGCAATAATTGGTCGAATGTGAGTCCGGCGAAGTCCTTGCGCTGGAACAAGACTTCGAGCGCGCGCGAATAGGTCGGACCTATCGTCAAGTCTTGATCGAGTAGAAACAGGCCCTCCTTGACGGTCCGCAAGATGTCCTCGGTCTGCCGGCGGGCCTCGCGCAAGCTGTGGGCCTGTCGCCGTCTGGCGGCCAACAGCACGGTCACCAGCACGACCAAGACGCTGGCACCGAGCATGCCGGCAAGCATGAGAAGGCGTAATCGCGTCGCCGAACGGGCATTGCGCGCTTGTAGTTCCGTGCCCAGCGCCGCAATTTCTGCATCGATGGCGGCCAAGGAATGGTGCGCGGTATGGATCGCGGTATTGACGTCATTCGACAACTGACGTCCGCTCTCGTTCAGTACGGTGCCGCTCGCTTCGCTGTCCTTGTACGGTACGCCCACGAACTGGACCACGGGCGCCAGGGACCGATTCAGCGGCTCCCAAACGGCGTGCAGGGACGCCGTATGCTTCGCCGCATCGCTCTCGGCAAATGCACCCGTATTGCTCGACGCGCTGAACCAGCCGCTCGGTTGTGCATCGAACATCTTGCGCTGCGCGGCGTCGAGTGCGCCCACGGCCTCGCGCAATTGATCCAACGGCGCCTGCGTATAACCACGCGTCGCAAGGCGGTCATGTACGCTCTCCAGCGACGTGCGGATGAGGTCCGGATAGCGCTGCTGTTCGGCGACCAGCTTGAGCGCGGCCGTGGTGTTGGCAAGTTCGGTCGCCATCTCGAAGCCCGGCAGCAGAATCGTCGCAAAGAATCCGAGGCCAAGAGCAGCGACCAGAGCGCCGAGTGCGCGCGGCGTGAGGCGTCCAATGAATTGGGAAGGTAACGCTGAAATCATGTATCCGAAGCCCCTAGATGCCCTGCTTGATTGGTTTTAAGCGCCGCCGATCCGCCTGCATCGCGCAATGCCTCGAGAAAATGCCCGGCCGACGGATAGCGGTCGTTTGGATTCTTCGCCAACACGCGATCGATCACGGCTTGATACCGCGCCAGCGCCGCAGGAAGCGGCGGCGGTGCCAAGTTGCGATGCGCGTTCAGGATATCGGTCAAGTTATTGCCGTGGAACGGCAGGCTGCCCGCCAGCATCTCGTAGAAGAGGATACCTAGGCTGTAGAGGTCCGCGCGTTGATCCGGATGATTTCCCGCGATCTGTTCCGGGCAAACGTAATATGGCGTGCCCGTCTGCAGGTCCGAGCGTGACAGGTCGGTCGCCACGAGTTGCGCACGTGCCGATCCGAAATCGATCAAGACGACGCGATTGTCGGTGGTCAGCATGATATTGGACGGCTTCAAATCCCGATGTACGACGCCGGCGGCGTGCACCACTTGCAATGCCTCGGCAATCTGACGCGCATAATTCAAGGCGTCTGCTTCGCTCAACGGGTTCTGCAGCCGCTCGCGCATGCTGCCGCATGGAAAATATTCCAAGGCGAGATACAAATACTCGGACGTCAGCCCGAAATCGATGACATCGGCGATCGAGCGGTGATTCAGGCTCGCCAGTATCTCGCATTCCCTCGCGAAGTCGCGCCGGTCGTCCTCTGACACGCTCGCGTGGCCTTTGATCGGCTGCACCTTGAGCGCGACTTGTTGCGCCAATTTTTCATTGCGCGCGAGGTACACCGTGGCCGCGGACGAATGCGCGATTTTCTTCAGCAGCCGGTAGCCCGCAACCTCGGGCAGCGCATGTTCGGGCGGCGCCGGTGCGGCGGCGCGCACGGGCGCCGCAGACCGAACGGGCACCGCAGGCCGCATGGGCGCCAACAGCGGTTGCAGCGCGGACGTGAACTCGCCGACGTTGACCGCATGTATCGGCCAGTAGTCCGCAGCGCCCGCCTTGATCGCGCGCGCCGCCCAACGTTCATCGCCATGGCGAGCGAATACGAAGATCGGCAGGTGCGGCGCTTGAGCATGCAATCGCGTGACGACCTCCAGCGGATCATGTCCATTGCCGCGCCGCATGAATTCCACGATCAGCAGAACAGCCGCATAGGAGCGCAGGCGTTCGGCCGAAAGCGCATCGAATCCCGCCTGGTTGATCGTATCGGCATCGAGCTTGACGGCGCTACGACGCACCAAACTCGCGAGCTTCAAGCGTAGTTCGAGATCGTCGTGGACGACGAGACACAATTGCGTCGCGCGGTTGCGCCGCCCGAGCGTGGTCGTTTCGCTAAATACCGCATTGTCGGCTACCGGTGTCATTTCAGCACGTTCATCACTTTCCGAGCTTGAACACGACGCGAATTTCCGTCTTCACGTCGATTGCGTGACCGTCCTTGACGAACGGCTCATAGCGCACGTGAGACGCGGCGCTCGAGGCTGCCGAGTCGAATACGCTTTTTGGTGCCGAATTGACGACCGCGACATTGACGACCTTGCCTTCGCTCGTCACGGTAAATTTCAGATCCACCCACCCCTCGAGGCCTCTGGTCAAGGCAGTCAGGGGATAGGTCGGCCGCAGAGGCTTTTTGACCACCAGCGAGGACGCGGCAACGGTTGGTATCCCGACGGCGAGCTGGTTCTGCTTCTGTTTCAGCTGTTCCTGAGCGATCTTATCGTTGAGCGAATCGAGGTCGGCCGAGCCGCCCAGCTGGCCGGCGATGCTCGCGAGCGAGGCGGCCTTCGCGGCATCGCCCGATTCGAGCGCGGCACGCGCGCGCGTCACGACCTCGACCTGAACGGCGCTCGAGATCGCCTGCACGGCGTCGTTCTTGGGATCGGCGGAGCGCAATTGAATGACATAGAACACTGCGCTGTCGCCGTCCGGTTCCAGAATTTTCCCCTGCGCGAGACGCGTCTGCGCTGAATCGAGGAGCTGCGCCGCCGCGGCTTTGTCATGCGCCTGCTGTTCGCGCGCCGCGGCTAGATCATGCTGCAAGCCCGCGATCAGGGCCGGCGCCACATTCTCGCTGCGGGCTTCGTTGATTTCGCGCTCGGCGTCGCCCAAACGATGCTGATCGAGCGCCGCTCGCGCCGCCAGCAGCAATTTCTTGATCAATTCCTGCGATTGTTGTTGCAGATCGGCTGCGCTCACGCCCGCCTGGCGCGCCTGTCCCAGATAAAAGGCGGCGCTGTCGTTGTGCGGTTCGAGCAAGTGATCCTGCTGCAAGCGCGTATCGATGAGCTTGATGAGGCGGTCCGCATCGGAGGCTTCACGATGCTGGCGCAGCTCGTCGCGCAATTGGCTCAATTTCGCAGGACTCAGCGATTTCGCGCGCGCCGCATCGTCGAGCAACTGCGCCGCCCGGTCGAAATTCTTGGCGTTGAGCGCCGCCTGGATTTGCGCCGGCCCGAGCTCGGCTCGCAAGGTCGCAATCCGCGCATCGAGGTCCGACAAACGTGCATCGTCGGGACTGATGGTGCGCGCGGCTTCGAGAGCCTGCAGCGCCAGATCGTATTTTTGTTCGTCGAGGTCGGACTGAACGCGTGCAACCAAGATCTGTGCCAGCCGTTGCAGGCCCTGGCGCGCCTCGCCGTTGCCGGGATCGTAGATCAGCACGTCTTGATAAAACTTCAGCGCATTGCCGTTGGCGGGATCGATGAAATGCCGGTCCGTCATCGCCTGGCGCGCCTGCTCGAGCAGCGTATCGACCTGTTCATCGGTTGCCGCACTCGGCGTGACCTCCGCCGCTGAATTCGCCGGCGCGCCGGCAGTTGCGTCGGCGGCCGGCCCGACAGCCGGCGCCGTGACTGCCACCGGGGTGATTGCAACGGGCGGCGCGGATTTGTGGAACACCAGGAAGCCGATACTGCAAACGAGAAATACTGCGGCACCGATCAAGACCCCGCGGCGCTGCCATAGGGGACGGACCGGTTCGAGGTCGGGCGTCGGTGCGGATACATCGGCGGGCCGCGCCTGGCGGTTTCCGAGCTCATCGCGCGCGCTCGCGACGGCCGCTGTCAGTTGCGCGGATTTGAATGGAATGGAGACGAGCGATTCTATTTGCCGCTGCTGCGCCGGCATCCTCCATGTTTCGGTATTCGCGGCGAAATCGAGCACGATGATCGCGAATCGGTCTGATTGGCGCTGCAGATGCGATAAACCTGCGGCTCGATCGGCGCAGTCGCGTGCGTCCCAGACGATTACGGCGGCTTGACCGGCAGAAGTCGCGCTCAGCAACTCGTCGGCGGAGTCGACCTGCTTAAGCGTAAATTCACTTTCCAATCCCGGCCCGACCAATGGCCAAAGCCCCTCGTCTTGCGTGACCAGAAAAACTCGAGTCTTTTGTACGCGATGGGGTGCCGCGGCCGCATCTCCCGCGGGGGGAGGGCTGGCCGGCAACTGAATTCGTGCTGCATTAGACAAGGCTGCGCTCCCGGATTCCTCTCAGCGCTGCGAACGATCGGGCAAGCAACGCCATGGTCTAGATCGACCCTCTTTTAGTCCCAGTGCAACAATCTCTAGCGTCATGGAATTGGCGAGATACTGAGCGGGCGCAGATCACATATTTCGCTCTGAGATACGGCAAACGCCGCTCTCGACACGCTCTTTCATTGGGAATATGTGAGCTAATTCGCAGGTGGCGGGTTAACGCGCCTAAGGGGCCGCATCCGGCCCGCGGACGGCGGTTGGGCCCCCTGGGAGTACGGTTCAGCAGCAGCTAGTTGACCTGCGCCAACGCGAAATAAATATAGCCGGGCTCATTTGCAAAGGTCTGCGCCGCTAATGCATCGTACTGCGCGCGCCCCCACTGCTGCGCTAGCGCAAACGCCGGCCCCGCAGCTGCAGACATCAGGGCCGGTAATAACGCGAAAGACGCTTGCGCGAATCGCGCTACAATGCGCGCGCCGCGGCCAACCTTTTGTAGGGAAGTCCTCAGCAGGAGCAATGAGACGGGTAGCACCCCCGCAAGGGGAACCTTTCCGTCCATGCCGGCTCCTAAACCCAAACAAAACGGAGAACGTATGCGTCGGTATCCCCATCTATGTCGCTTTATCGCAGTCACGGCCTTAGGCCTTGGTGCGGCGGCGTGCCACCACGGTAGTTCAGGCGTTTCCACGACTACCGCAACTGCGGACCCCGAGGGCATATGGACGGGCACCGACTCGATCAGTGGACTGGCGGTAATGGGATTGATCAATACGACAGGCCAATCCGAATTCATTCGGGCCGACGGCGTGCTATATGCCGGTACGCTGGCGATCTCCGAGAGCACGCTCTCGGGCACGCTGTACGGCTATAGTCCCTACGGCACGACATTTCCGGATGGCTCGGACTTCGGCCTCGGCACGTTCGGCGCCACGGTCGTGACCGCAGCGTCGATCGATGCCACCTGGAATTTCACGACCGTCAAGAGCGCGACGACCGAAAACATGTGGTCGCTGACCTATGATCCTCTCTATACCACAGCATCATCGACGACGGCGATCGCCGGCACCTATACGAATACCGAGACCATTGGTCCGTCGGCCGCCGCGACCGTAACGATTTCCGCGAGCGGCGCAATCAGCGCCACGAGCACTGCCAGCGGCTGCGTGCTGACCGGACAGGTGACTGCAAACGAGCCGACCGATGACATCTACGAAGTCACCTTCAGCTACGCGAGCTGTACCGACACGACATTGAACGGCGTTCAGTTCGCGGGTCTGGGCATGCTGAACTCCGCCGTTACCCCGGCGAAGGTCCTGATCGCCGTGACCGGCGAGGCACCCGACCAATCCAATTACGGCCTCGTGATGACGCTAACCGCAAGCTAGAACGGTCGCGGGATCGCGTATGAAGCCCGAATTGGAATTCTAAAATCCCGCCGGCATTCACCCGCCCACGGGACCCTATAGCCATGTCGTGCCCATTCCCGCGGGCGCAGAATTGTTCTACATATCCGGACAGTTCGGCGTGCGGCCCGATGGTTCGGTGGCCGCGGGTGTCTATGATCAGGCGGACCAGGCCTTCAAGAACCTTTTCGTACTATTGAACGCGCATGGCATGAGCGCAAAGAACATCGTCAAACTGACGACGTTCATCGTCGCGGGGCAAGATAGCCCGCGGTCGACACCGTTGCCGTCAAGATTTGAGGGCAACCTATTTGGATGCCAGCGTTGGATGCGGCGCCGCACGATTCATTGAGTCAGCCGCCCGTACCGTCGCAATACGGCGCGTAGCGCATCATGCGGAATCGCGATCACGCGGTGATCGTCGATGCCGGTCATGTCGTGCGCCGCGACCATCGCATTGACGATGGCCTCCTCGGTCGCCTCGACGGTCGCCTGGAACACCGCGTCGAGCGAATCGTTGGCCAGCATTTTCAGATCGACCGGATGGTCGACGACCGCCGCGGCCCGCGAATTGGCGGTGGAAAAAGCAATGAAGATATCGCCCGAGCCGTCGCCCGATATGCTGCCAATGCGGCCCAATCCCAGGGTCACCCGACGTGCGACCCGTTTGAGTTGGTGGGCGAGCAGCGGCGCATCGGTTGCCACGACCACGATGATCGAGCCGTGCTCCGCAACGTCCGAGGGAATGAACGCATACGGTTCCGGAGCCGGGATCTCGCGGCCCACGGGAACTCCGGCGATGCGCAGATTATTGCGGGTGCCGGTATTACATTGCACCAAGACGCCGACGGTATAGCCGCCATCCTTGGCATCGAGCCGGCGCGACGACGTTCCGATTCCGCCTTTGTAGCCGTTGCAGATCATGCCAGTGCCGCCGCCGACGCTGCCCTCTTCAACCGCACCCGTGTGCGCGCTGCCCAGGGCGTGAAACGCATCGTCGGGCTTGACGTGGAAACCATTGATGTCGTTGAGCCAGCCGTCCCAGGTTTCGGCAACCACCGGCAACGACCACCAATACCCGCTGGCGTCCGCCTCTCCCTGGGCAATGCGCCACTGTATGACCGCGTCGCGCACGACGCCGACACTATGCGTGTTGGTAATCATGACCGGGCCTTCCAAGAACCCCGACTCCTCGACCCAAGCCGTACCGGTCATTTCGCCGTTGCCGTTTTGCGCAAACCAGCCTGCGAATACAGGGTTGGATAGCGACTCGCGGCCGCGCGGCAAAATCGCGGTCACGCCGGTTCGTATCGGCCCGATACCCGTTTGTAATTTTCCGGTCCCAGAGATCAGCGTGGTGTGGCCGACGATGACCCCGGCCACATCGGTGATCGCATTCAGAGCACCCGGCTCGCCGTCGAAGGGAATCCCCAGGTCGCGTGCCCGCGGCGCCGCGGCCGGCGCGCCCGCCGCGAGCGAGGTCCAGGTCAACGCGCCCGCGATTGAGCAACACACGGCGAGCAAGGGGCGGCTCCTGAACATCGGGTTCTCTACGGCACGCGCCCTAGTTCTTCACGATTTCCACACGTCGATTCTGCGAGCGGCCCAGCGCGGTGTCGTTGCTGCTGACCGGTTGGCTCGCCCCAAAACCACGCGTCGTCAAGCGGTTCTGATCGACGCCGGCATTGACCAGATAGGTTTTGACGGCGGCAGCCCGCTTTTCAGAAAGCGTTTGATTGTGCGCATCGGCGGCGGTGTTGTCGGTGTGTCCTTCGATCGAGAATTTCCACGTCGGCTCGCTCCTGGTCGCGTTGACCAGCGCATCGAGTGCCGGCTTCGATTCGTCCTTGAGACGGTCGGAATCCGTGTCGAATAATATCCCGTAGAGCCGCGCGCGGCCTTGGCTCTTGATCTGCTGCACGACATCGTTGCTGGTGCCCGGCTTCCAGTGCGGGCAGGCGCCGATCTCCTTCGAGATGCGCTTGCCGACCCAGTCGCCGGAGGGGGTCTTGTCGGTATTGCCCGCATACCACCAGTAGCCGAGAAACGATTGGCCATCGTCCGCGAAAATCATGATTGCCGGACCGCCGCGGCGTGCGCCGGCAACTTCACCTTCAGTCCAGGTAAAGCGAAGCACCCTGTCATCGAATCCTCCGCTTTCGATCAGACCGTTGTTGTGCTCGTAGCAGCCATCGACGGTCGCGCCGGTCTGCTGCACGCGGAAGGTACCGTAGCTCGAGGAAAAAGCGCCGGAGTTGTCCGTCAGGGGTCGTTTGACGAGCGGCTTTCCGTAGGCATAGAAATCCATGATTTCCATGTACTTGGCATCGCCCCAGTTGTTGAGCACCGTCAGCTTGAGGTAGCGGCCGGTAGCGGGTGTTTTCAGTGCGAACTTCTGGCCATCCTTGGCGGCTTGCAACGAAGGCTTGGCGATCTCGGTAAAGCCGCCGTCTTTGCGGTCCGAGATTTCCACGCTCAAGTCCTTGGCCCCGCGTCCGGGGTTTTCGACTTGCGCAGTATCGAATGCCAGGCTAGTGATTTCGCTTTTGTCCGCCAGTTCGAAGACGAATACCTTGGGCGTCAAGTCACCGGTCGGCGTAGCCCAACCAGTGCTCGGGAGCTCGTCTAGAAGCGAGTTGGGCGACCAGTTGCCGGAGGTCGAGTAGGACGGAGGCGCTTGCACGACGAGTGCTCCTGCGCCCCAGGAGAGCAAGTTGATCTCGTCCGTACCGCCCTCGCCCATGGCCGCCAGCGGCATCAGCAGCGAGCAGAGTACGGCAACGAAAGCGACGCCAGCAGATCCTTCGGCTATTCGCATACGATCCCCCAGTGGACGAACGAGTGTTGTTGGCCGGCACGACAATATCACCAGTAATCTCGAGCACCTAGTGCGAGGGTGCGCCGGATGCGTTGTTGGTCTGCGACGAAGCATCGCTGAAATTGACCGTCTTGAAATGAGCTCTACGGGCCTCCAGCGCGCCGAGCCGTTGCCGAAGCTTTTCGATCTGGTCCGCATTCAGCCGTTCGGCGCAACCGACCAAGATCCGCCGACCACGCACGATCAGCGACTCGAGAAGGCGCGGGTCACCGCAAGTCGACGCAATGTCGTCGAAGGCACGCAGCAGCCGCAGGCTGACCGCGATATCCGACATCGAATAATGCCGAATTTGTTCAAATGCCGTATCGAGAAGGCTCTCGGTCCCGATCCAAGGAACGATGACCCGGACCACGTGTGGCGGATCGTAAAGCAGCGAGACCGGAACATTGCGATTCACGAATCGAATCAGGATTCGCCCCAGTTGGTCGATGCAGGTGATTGCGGTGCTCGGGTCGTTGACCGCCGTGGAAATCGCCTTGAGCGCGATATCGACGATTTGGATGACCCCGAACTCGATGTCCTGCTGCAATGTGCGAGTCGGTCCAATATCGAACGCCGAGCGCAATTCGTGCGCGCACTCGGGATCGACGCGATCCGCGGGCGAGGCGCCGAACAGCGCAACGCCTTCGGGCACGAAGTGCCCGACACGGCGCTGCAAGCGCACCCGCAACTTGTATGTTTTCGCGAGATACAGCAAGCGCCCGGTATCGACATAGCGGATGTAGCCGGACACGGCGCTGCCGACCAGTACCTCTTGCTTGTTGTCATCGAACGCTACGCCTTGTGGCTCGTAGCCGCGTCGCTGAGCATCCGGCATGAAGTCGTCGATCACACCCTCCGTTTCGCGCGCGATCCGGTCGACAATGTGATTGACGCTAATCGCCTGCGAGATGTGATGAATGAAAAAGATCAGCCACGCGACGCAGATCAACGCGAGCAACATCGCACAAGTAACCGTGGCCACCGGAGAAACGGCGTGAGGAAGCGAACGTGCGGCGGGCAATGCGGCCATACAATAGGCGAAGGTGCCGAGGAAGATACCCAGCGTCCACTGTGTCACGCGATCCCGGACGAAACTCAGAAGGATTCGAGGTGAGAACTGCATCGACGCGAGCGTCAGCGTCATCAAAAGGATCGCGAATACGATTGACACCACGGTCATGATCGATGCGGCGATCGTCGCCAGGACGACTTGAGCGACCTGGGGATCGGCACGGGATGGGAACAACGTTTCGGGGACCCAGGCGCTCAGCGCCGGGGCGGTCTCTTCGAGAGACGAAAGCATGGCACCGAGAAAGCCGAGCGTGACGGCGATTAGGAGCGGCCGCACCAGAAACCCGCCGCGCAGCGCATACATGGCGGTACGGATGCCGGGAAATGATCGGGTCATCACGGCGCGAATTCCATTGGTCCGAAACCTCTCTGTTGGATGAGTTCGTGACGTATCTCGCCGCCGAAGACTTCCTGGTCTAGCGTAGCTCAGGGTCGGCGCGGCGCCACAGCAGCCTGACAATTGTGCCGCACGCCACGCGTACATTACCATTGCGGCGAACATGGTTCCGTGCAATGCACCGTTCGGGGGCAAATGTCATTGAATCGCCGTCGTCTCCTGCAGGGCGCCGCAGCGGCCTGTATCGCCGGTACCGCGCGTGGCAGTCTCGCATCGCGTTCCGGCGGTGCGCCTGCGCCCGTCGGCGTATCTGACCGCGGTCGAATCGAATCGCGCATACCTGCTGAGGCTCGAACCCGGCAGATTGCTGCACAACTATCGAATAAACGCGGGTCTCGAGCCGAGAGGCGCAATCTACGGCGGCTGGGAAAGCGAGAGCATCGCGGGACACACGCTCGGGCACTACCTCTCGGCGCTGTCGCTGCTGTACGCGCAGACCGGTGAGAGCCTGGCGCGGCGACATTCGCTCGCGTGGATTCGATTTGAATGGCGCCTGGTCACCGCTATACAACTGGCACAAGGTGTTGGCGGGTCTGCTGGATGCTGACCGCTATTGCGGCGAGAAGACCGCTGTCGATGTGGCAACGCGGCTCGGCGGCTACATCGAATCATTGTTCGCTGAACTGACGCCCGCACAGGTGCAGCAGGTCTTGCTCTGCGAATATGGCGGGCTCAACGAGTCATTCGCCGAGCTCCATGCCCGGACGGGCCAGTTGCGCTGGCTCGCGTTGTCCCGCAAGCTCTTCGATCAGAAAGTGCTGCAGCCGCTCATCGAGGGCCGGGATGAACTGGCCAATCTTCACGCCAACACGCAGGTACCCAAGCTGATCGGGCTGCATAGGCTGTATGAGCTGACCGGAGAGCGCGACTATGCGCGTGCCGCCGGATTTTTCTGGGATCTCGTGACGTCGCGTTACAGCTACGTCATCGGTGGCAACGCCGACCGGGAATACTTCCAGGCGCCGCTGTCGATCTCCAGGCACATCACCGAACAAACCTGCGAATCATGCATTACGTACAACATGCTGAAGCTGACGCGGCAGCTATACGCCGCTCATGTCCGCCACTCACCGGCAGTTCTCCTCGCCATTCGAGGATTTCTGGTGCTGCGTCGGCACCGGGATGGAGAGCCACGCACAGCACGGCGACTCGATTTATTGGCTAAAGCACAAATCACGGTGCGCTTCGAGCCCGAGCCCAATGTTTCAGCAGGGCCGGTGTTCGGCGTACGCCTGCTGACGGCAGAGGCCGCTACGGGCGCCTAGCGACCGCACGCCTGGCAACCGCGAATTCAATGCGACTCCCGCTCGCAATCGGCGAATTTTATTTTACGGCGGCCGACAACAACACGCGTTCGTCGCGCGCATCGTAACGCGCCTCGAGTGGGGCGCTGTTCGCCGCGCGTAACAACGTCTCGATCGATCGCTCGACCTCTTCGAGATCCAATTTGACGCGCGCGATGTCGGCGACCAATGTCACGACGCTCATGCACGAGGCGATGAGCCGGCCGGCGGCGCGCAGTTCGTCATCCGATAACGGTTGACCGTCGTCGGTGACACCGTTGAATAGTTCCTCGATCGCGTCTTCACAATCGCTCATGTCGGTCACGATGGTGCGAAACCGAAAATAAGACTTGTTGCTCATGACCGTCTCCTCGTACATTCCCAGATCAAATTGCTGCAAAGCAGCAATTTGATCTGGATATCCACGCCCCGGCATCTCGAGTAATGCTGCTTTTTCCGGTGTTCGCTGAGTGTGTCGCAATCGGCACAACTGCTGACCGGCATCGAGTCAGAGGTCACAGCTTATTGCTGTAACTCACGAGTTATCGCTGTAACTCACTAGCGATTTGCATAAGCCAGATGCTCAGGCCGGCAGTCCACGGCGCGCGCAGTTCGATCGGCCAATTGCGCTGCTGCAAGATGCGAGCAGGCCTCGCAGCGTTCGAGATTGCGCGAGCGATGACAAAATTGTGGATAATGGCCATCAATGAATGCTTATGCCGACCTGCTGCTCTATCTTGCGGCGATACTCGCCTTCGTCGGTCTGACGCTCGCGCTCAACCGGCTGCTCGGTCCGCAACCGCGGGCTGTGGGCGCGAAGCTCGAACCATTCGAATGCGGGGCCACGGCGCTCGGCAACGCCGGCGACAACGCCGTTCCGGTCAAGTATTACGGTATCGCGATCGTGTTCATCCTCTTCGATCTGGAGACCGTGTTCCTGTACATTTGGGCGCTCGGTGCGCAGCCGCTGACGGCGACCGCGCTTATCGCGCTCGCCGTGTTTCTGGGGCTGCTGGTGTTGATCATGTTGTACGTGTGGCGCAGCGGACTGCTCGAACTGGTGACCCAATGACGGCCGACACCCGGACCGCGGTGCAGCCCGGCGCGTTCGAGTACCTGACGACCAAGAAGGACGAATTCGTCGGCTGGGCTCGCAAGTTTTCATTATTTCCCTACCCCTTCGTCACGGCATGCTGCGCGATGGAGTTCATGTCGGTCAGTTCGACGCTGTACGACACCGATCGCTTCGGCGCGGCGCTGCCGCGATTCTCGCCGCGCCAGGCGGATCTGCTGATGGTCGTCGGCACGATCACCCATAAGCAGGCACCCGTACTGCGACGGGTCTACGAGCAAATGTGCGAGCCGAAGTGGGTCATTGCGTTCGGCGTCTGCGCAACGAGCGGCGGCTTCTATCAGAACTACGCGACCCTGCAGGGCATCGACCGCATCATCCCGGTCGACCTATACATCCCGGGCTGCCCGCCGCGCCCCGAAATGGTCATCGACGGGATCATGAAGCTGCAGGACCGCATCGCAAGCGACCGGCACCCGATCATCACGGATAGGTTTTAGCCGTGACCGCGCCGTTGCACGAGCGGATTCTGGAGCGCTGGTCGGCGGCGGCGCTCGAGACGGCCGTGGCTCACGGGACCTTGGCCTTGGTCGTCGGCCCGGATATGCTGCTCGACGTCGTGGGCTCGCTGAAGGTCGAATTCGGCTTCGACATGCTGCTGGATGTCACCGCCGTGGACTGGCCGCAGCGCGAGCCGCGCTTCGATGTCGTGTATCACTTCTACTCAACGCGCGAGTTCGTACGGGTGCGCGTCAAGACGCGCGTGACGGCGACCGCGCCCATCGTCGACTCCCTGCTGAGGCTTTACAACTCGGCCCGTATCGCGGAACGCGAGTGCCATGAGATGTACGGGATCGAGTTCCGAGGCAATGCGGACCTTCGGCCCATCCTGCTGTACGAGGGTTTCGTCGGGCACCCGCTGAGAAAGGACTACCCGAAGCAGCGCGAGCAGCCACTGGTTCCGTACCGGAAGTGATGCGATGCTGAACGAGGCACCGCTACCGAACCCCATCCGACCGGCTTTCGGCGCCGGCGAGAACGCCGGTACGACCATCGTCAGCATCGGCCCGTCCCACCCGGCGACCCACGGCACGATCCAAATCATCGCCGAGCTGTCCGGCGAGCGGATCCTGCGCGCGGACGTGCACTGCGGCTATCTGCACCGAGGCTTTGAGAAAGAGTGCGAGTCGCATACCTGGCACAACCTGATTCCGTACGTCGACCGGCTCAACTACTGCTCCGCGCTGATCAACGACTTCGCGTATTGCGACGCGGTCGAGCAATTGATGGGCATCGAGATCACACCCCGATGCCGCTACCTGCGCACGCTGCTCGCCGAATACTCGCGCATCGCCGATCACCTCACGTGCACCGCCGCCGCGCTCATGGAACTCGGCGCGATGACCGCGTTTCTCTATCTCGTCACGCTGCGCGACTACATCTATGAGCACCTTGCCGACCTTACCGGTGCCCGCGTGACCTATAGCTTTGGCCGAATCGGGGGCCTGGCCCGTGACCTCCCGGTTGGCTGGCTCGAGCGCCTCGAGCAGATCCTGTGCGAGTACGACGTGTTCGTGGGCCGGGTTCATGGGCTCGTCGACCGCAACCGGATCTTCATCGATCGGATGCGCGATATCGGCGTACTGCGCAGCGAGGAGGCGATCGACTGGGGCTTCACCGGCCCGGTCTTGCGCTCGACGGGAGTCGCGCGCGACCTGCGCAAGGACACGCCCTACCTCGCCTACGCGGAACTCGACTTCGAGGTACCGGTCGGCATCAAGGGCGACAATTACGACCGCTACTACGTGCGCATGCGGGAGATGGACGAGTCCGTGCACATGATACGCCAGCTCGCCGAGCGGCTGCCGCAAGGTCCGATCAGCGTCGCGGATCGCCGCTGCACGCTGCCCGAAAAGCACCTCGCCTACACTGAGATCGAGTCGCTGATCAATCACTTCAAGCTCGTCAGCGAAGGTCCGCAAGTACCCGCCGGGGAGATCTACTCGGCCCACGAGGGCGCGAACGGCGAACTCGGCTTCTACCTCGTCAGCACCGGCGGCGGCGTGCCCTACAAGGTGCACGTGCGCGCGCCGAGCTTCGTCCACGTCGGCGGCATACACCGGTTACTGGAGGGCTATCAGCTCGCGGACCTGGTGCCGACGTTCGGCTCGATCAACATGATCGGCGGCGAGTGCGATAGATGAAGGATCTGATTCCTGAGTTCGAAGCGCTGCGTGCGCGCTTTCCGCCCGGGTTTGCCTCATCGCTCGTACTGCCGTGCCTGCGACGCATACAGGAGGAACGCGGCTACGTCGCCGATGCCGACATCGACGGACTCGTCGGCCATCTTGGAGTACCGCGTATACAGGTCGAGGAAGTACTGTCGTTCTATACACAGTTTCGTCGACGACCGATCGGCCGCTGGCATTTGCAAGTGTGCCGCAACGTCAGCTGCTCGATGCGGGGTGCCGAAACGCTGATCGAGCACGTGCAGCGCAAACTCAGCATCGCGCCGGGCGAGACGACTGCCGACGGCCGCTGTACGCTCAGCGCGGTGGAGTGCCTCGGCTCCTGCGGCACGGCGCCGGCGATGATGGTCAATGATCGGTACGTCGAAAATCTGACCATTGCAGCGCTCGACGCGCTGCTCGAAGAGCTGAAGTAGCCATGGCGGGCCGGCAGCTGCTAATGACGTTTCCGGTGACCGCGACCTCGCATACGATCGCGGAGTACCGTGCGCGCGGCGGCTATACGGTACTCGAGGACACTCTGCATCACCGCACGCCTCGTGAGGTCACGCAGGCCGTCACGGACGCGGGGCTACAGGGCCGCGGCGGCGCGGCATTCCCGACGGGTCGCAAATGGTCGGTCATCGTTTCGGGGGACGGCCAGCCGCACCATCTGATCGCGAATGCGGACGAGGGCGAGCCCGGCACGTTCAAGGATCGTTGGATCCTCGAACAGGCGCCACACCTGCTGCTGGAGGGAATGTTGCTGTCGGCCTACGCGATCGAGGCGCGGCATTGCTTCATTTACATTCGCGGCGAGTTCGATCTGCCTTATCGCCGCGTGGCCGCCGCAGTCGAGGAGGCCTATGCGGCCGGCTGGCTCGGCGAGGGAATCGGCGGCACCGGTTTTGGCTGCGACATCGTCGTGTACCGCGGTGCCGGCGCGTACGTCGCAGGCGAGGCATCCGGCCTCATCAGTTCCCTCGAGGGCAAGAAGAGCTACCCGCGCAACCGCCCGCCGCGCCTCACGGTGAGGGGCCTCTACCAGCGACCGACGGTGGTCAACAACGTCGAATCGCTGAGCAACGTGACCGGGATCGTTGCGCACGGCGCCGCGGCGTTTCGGGCCGTCGGCACGGAAAAGAGCCCCGGAACACGGCTTTTTTCGGTGTCGGGCCACGTCAACCGCCCCGGCGTCTACGAGGTCGAGCTCGGGTATCCCTGGCGAAAGTTCATCGACGAGGACTGTGGCGGTGTGCTCGGCGCAAAGCCGTTGAAGGCGGTCGTGCCCGGGGGCATCTCATCGAAGGTTATGGCGGCCGCAGAAGTCGAGACGCTGCGCCTCAGCCACGAAGATCTCTGGAGCGCGGGCTCCACACTCGGCTCCGGCGGCATGATCGTGGTGGCCGAGGGCACCTGCATGGTTCGCCTACTGCAGATCATGCTGCGCTTCTACCACCACGAGTCCTGCGGACAATGCACGCCGTGCCGCGACGGCACCGGCTGGATGCACCGGATCCTCGACCGGATCGTCGCGGGCCAGGGCCGGCCGGAGGACATCGAGCGGCTCTACTACATCGCCAAGTACAACGACGGCACGACGATCTGCGGACTCGGCGACGCTGCCGGCTATGCCGCCTCCGGAATGCTCGACAAGTTCCGCGATGAGTTCGAATTCTGGATCGCGAACAAACGGTCGCGTTGCCAAGGCCGGATCGAATGCCTGACATCCTGATCAACGGGCAGACCGTGCACGCGCGCACCGGTCAGACGGTGCTCGAGGTCGCGCTCGCGAATGGGTTTTTCGTGCCGTATTTCTGTTGGCATCCGCAACTCTCGAGCGCCGGTAACTGCCGCATGTGCCTGGTCGAGGTCGAGGGCCGTGGGCTCGACATCGCCTGCAACATGCCGGTCAGCATCGGAATGCACGTGCTGACCGACTCAGCGGAGGTCAAGGCGCACCGCAAGGCGATACTGCAGTTCATTACGCTGAACCACCCGGTCGACTGCGGCATATGCGACAAGGCGGGCGAATGTCGCCTCCAGGACTATCACTACACCTACAACGGCGAGCCGTCGAAGTCCTTCGAGCCGAAAGTACGCTCGAACAAGTACTACGACCTGTCGAGCCGTATCCTGCTCGATAACGAGCGCTGCATCCTGTGCCTGCGCTGCACGCGCTTTACACACGAAGTTTCGAAGTCGATGGCGCTGGGCGTGGAACGGCGCGGCGATGCGTCGAACATCCGCGCCGCCGAGGACCGGCCGCTCGACGATGATCCGTATTCCGACAATATCGTCGACCTCTGTCCGGTCGGCGCGCTGCAATCGCGCCAATTCCTCTACAAAGCTCGCGTGTGGTACTTGGAGCCGACGCCATCGGTCTGTCCCGGATGCGAACGCGGCTGTACGGTGCAGATCTGGCATCGCAAGGCCGAATGGCAGCTCAAAGCACTCGACTCGCGGCAGAACGCGAGCATCGCGCGCGTCACGCCGCTCGAAAACCCGGCCGTCAACGGACCATGGATCTGTAACAAGGGGCGCGACCTCGCACGCATCTTCGAGCGCTGCCGAGCCGAGCAGGCGATGCTCAAAGGGATCCCGGTGCCGCTCGTTGACGCGGTCAACGCGGCGCGGGCGCTGATCGGCGCCGCGCATCGCCCGGCGGCGCTGGTGTCGAACTGGGGATCGAACGAGGAACTCGCGGCGTTCAAGCAGTATCTCGGCGCGGTATTCGCCGCATTCGTCAAGCGCGACTGCGGGCCCGAACCCGGCGAGCGAATCGAGGACGATCTACTGATCCGACCGGATAAGAACCCGAACACGGCCGGCGCACGAGCTCTGTTCGGCGACCCCGTAGCGATGTTGCCCGATGGCACGGACCTGGTGCTGGTGTGGGGCGAGGGTTGTGATTTTGCGAGCTTGCCGCGCGGCGCCCGGATCATTTATCTTGACGCCTATCTGCGGCCGGAGAACGGCCACGCGGAAGTCTTTCTGCCGCTCAGCATCCAGACCGAGCGTCATGGCCACTACACGAACTTCCAGGGCATCATCAGCGAATTCCAGCCGTGTTTTCCGAAGCCCGACTCGATCGCCGATGCCGAGGCGCTCTTCATGGCGTTGGCGGCACCGGCGGGAGTTCATCCGTGAAC
>OCZU010000691.1_pt1 | contig 22705 bp, 20 predicted proteins | sample 1539001 | NCBI WGS metagenome assembly OCZU01 (sample SAMEA3539306, study PRJEB22396) | soil metagenome | biome: tundra; feature: field; material: soil | place: USA | collected 2010-05 | depth 0.15 m | reverse complement strand
ACAGGTCGGCGTTGCCGCACCGCTCGCCGTAGCCGTTGGCGGCGCCCTGCACGTGGGTCGCGCCGCTGCCGACCGCGACCAGGGAGTTGGCTACCGCGCAGGCGGAGTCGTTGTGGCAGTGCACCCCGATCCTGAGCTCCCCGAGCCCGGGCACTCCGATCCCTGGCACTCCGGCCTGTGGCACTCCGGCCTGTGGCGCCCCGCTCCCGGCTCCGAACCGGTCGATGACGTCGCGCACGATCCGGACAATGTCGTCCGGCAGAGTGCCGCCGTTGGTGTCGCAGAGCGCCAGCGTGTCCGCACCGGCCTGGGCCGCGGCGGCGAGTACGGCGAGCGCGTAGCCGGAGTCGGCGGCGTAGCCGTCGAAGAAGTGCTCGGCGTCGAACACGACCCGGCGGCCCTCGCGGACGAAGAACGCCGTCGAGTCGGCCACCATCGCCAGGTTCTCCTCGCGAGTCGTGCGCAGTGCCTCGTCGACGTGCAGCGTCCAGGCCTTGCCGACCAGCGTGACAATCGGCGTATTCGCGGCGAGCAGTACCGCGAGATCGGGGTCGCCGTCCGCGTCGCGGTTCGGCCGCCTGGTAGCGCCGAACGCGGCGAGGCTGGCGTGCCGCCAGGGCACCTCGCCCGCTCTGGCGAAGAACTCGGCGTCCTTCGGGTTGGATCCGGGCCAGCCGCCTTCGACGACGTTGACGCCGAGTGAGTCGAGTGCGGCGGCGATCCGCAGCTTGTCGTCGACGGTCAGGTCAAGGCCGACTTGCTGGGAGCCGTCGCGCAAGGTCGTGTCATAAATCTCGACGTGGGCGGGTTGGGCGGCAGGCTCGGGTACGGCTGGTCGGGCGGTCATTCGCTTGCCTCGGCACTGGTCAGCTCGGCGGATAGGGCGTCGGCCCAGGCTTGGGTGGAGTCGGCTCCGCCGGCGGCCAGGACGGCGTCTACGGCGGCGTCTAGTCGGGCGGCGGCGGTGGGTTCGCCTAGGTGGTCAAGCATGAGGGCAGCGGAGAGGACAGCGCCGGCCGGGTTGGCGCGGCCGGTGCCGGCGATGTCGGGAGCGGATCCGTGGACTGGTTCGAAGACCGACGGGCCGGTGCCGTCCGGGTTGAGGTTGCCACTCGGGGCCAGGCCCAGGCCGCCGGTGAGTGCCGCGGCCAGGTCGCTGAGGATGTCGCCGAAGAGGTTGTCGGTGACGATCACGTCAAACCGGGCGGGGTCGTCCACCAGGTAGAGGCAGGCGGCGTCGACGTGGGCGTAGTCGAGGTTTACGCCGTATTCCGCGGCTACCTCCTCGCTCACCCGGCGCCACAGGTCGCCGGCGTTGACCAGCACGTTGGTCTTGTGCACCAGAGTGAGGCGGCCGCTGCGGCGGGCGGCGAGCGCGGCCGCGTACCGGACGCATCGCTCGACGCCTGCCCGAGTGTTCAGTGACTCCTCGGTCGCGGTCTCGAACGAACTGCCCCGGTGCACGGTGCCGCCCGCTCCTGCGTACAGGCCCTCGGTGTTCTCGCGCACTACGACCGCGTCCAGCCCGACGTCGGACAGTCCGGCATCGCGCAGGTTCGCGCCGTGCCGGGAGGCGACGCCGGGGCGGAGCCTGGCCGGGCGCAGGTTGACGTAGAGGTCCAGTTCGGCCCGGAGCCGCAGCAGCAGGCCGCGTTCGAGCACGCCGGGCGGGACCGACGGGCTGCCGACCGCGCCGAGCAAGATCGCATCCGTCTTTCGGAGTTCATCGAGTACCTCGCCGGGCAGTACCTTGCCGGTGGCCAGGTAATACTCCGAGCCGAGCGGGCAGGGTCGCCAGTCAACGGCGAAGCCGTGCCGCTGCCCGGCCAGGTCGACTAGCTCGCGGGCGACCGCAGTCACCTCGGGCCCGATCCCGTCGCCAGGCAGGTGGGCGACTACATAGCCGCGTACATGGTCACCCATTAGCTTGCATCCTCGTGGTCCGTCGGGGCATCGAGCCAGCTCATCATCTGCCGCAGCGGACGTCCGACCCGCTCGATCTCGCTGCCCGCTGCCGCCTTGCGCAGCCGCTCGAAGTTCGGCCGCCCGGCATCGTCCTCAGCGATCCACTCCCTGGCGAAATCACCGGACCTGATGTCGGCCAGGATCTTGGCCATCGCCGCACGGGTCGGCCCGGCGATCACCTTCGGCCCGCGGGTCAGATCCCCATACTCGGCGGTGTCACTAACCGAGTACCGCATCCACCTCATGCCGCCCTCCTGCATCAGGTCGACGATCAGCTTCAGCTCGTGCAAGCACTCGAAGTAAGCGACCTCCGGCTGGTACCCGGCCGCGACCAGGGTCTCGAACCCCGCATTGACCAGCTCGGTGACGCCGCCGCAGAGCACGGCCTGCTCGCCGAACAGGTCGCTCTCGGTCTCCTCCTGGAACGTCGTCACCAGCGCCCCAGCCTTGGTCCCGCCGATCGCCTTGGCATAAGACCGAGCCAGATCCCACGCCTTGCCGGTCGCATCTTGCGCCACCGCCACCAGCACCGGCGTCCCCTGCCCAGCCTCGTACTGCCGCCGCACCAGATGCCCCGGTGCCTTCGGCGCCACCATCGCGACATCCACCTCAGCAGGCGCCGTCACATACCCAAAGTGAATGTTGAACCCGTGCGCGAAGAACAGCGCGTCCCCCGCCTTCAGATTCGGCCCGATCGCGCCGGTGTACAAGTGCCGCTGCCCCGTATCCGGCGTCAGCACCATCACCACATCCGCCCACGCACAGACCTCGGCGGGCGAGCCGACGGTCAGCCCAGCATCCGCCGCGGCCTTGCGCGACCTCGACCCCTCCAGCAGCCCCACCCGCACATCGCACCCAGAGTCGCGCAAGTTCAGCGCATGCGCATGCCCCTGCGACCCATACCCCAGCACCGCGATCTTCCGTGCCTGGATCAGCCCGAGATCTGCCTCATCGTCGTAATACACCGTCGCCATGTGGAGTGTCCCCTCTCAATTCTTCTTTTGCTTTTTTCGCTGTCTGCACTGCGACTCGACCCAGGTCTGGGCCTAGGTGATCCGGCCGAAGCCGTTCAGGCACGGCCGGCATTACCTAGGCCCAGACCGCCTGCGGTGCTCGCCGTGCCAGCTCTGGCATGTCGTCGGTGATCGTGTCGCTGCCGCGGCCGATCGCGATCTGGCCAGTGCGGACTAGCTCGCAGGTGCCGTGCGGCTCAAGCTGCGCGAGCAGGGAGTCGAGCTTGCCGGGGGCGCAGACGGCCTCAAGTACCAGGGTCTGGGGGCCGAGGTCGACCACGTTCGCGCGGAACGCGGCGGCTACGTCGAGGAGCTGCGCCCGCAGCGAAGGCTCGAACCTGATCTTGATCAGGGCTAGCTCGCGTTCGACGGCTGCGTCTTCTTGCAGCTCGACTACCTTGAGTACGCGGATCAGCTTTTCTAGTTGCTTGTGCACCTGGTCAACGGGGGTGGATGCGCCGTCTACGACGATGGTCATCCGGCTGACCTTCTCGTCGGCCGTGGGGCCGACGGACAGGGAGGTGATGTTGAAGGCGCGGCGGGAGAACAGGCCGGCGACGTGGGCGAGCACGCCTGGCTTGTTCTCGACCAGGACCGAGAGGGTGTGGGTGGTCATCTCGCGAGCACCTCTCTGCGGGAGGCTGCCTGCTGTTCGGCGGCGGTGAACTCGGGTCCGAGCACGATGTCGTCGTTGGCGCGGCCCGCCGGGACCATCGGGAAGACGCCCTCGGCGTCGTGGGTGCGGAAGTCGACAACCGTCGGGACGCCGGTGACGGCGAGTGCCTTTTCCAGGACTGCGTCCACGTCGCCGGCTTGCTCGCAGCGCAGTCCGACGCAGCCGTAAGCCTCGGCGAGCTTGACGTAGTCGGGGATCGCGGTGCCGAGGTGTACCTCGGAGTAGCGCTCTTCGTAGAACAGTTCCTGCCACTGGCGGACCATGCCGAGGAACCCGTTGTTGAAGATCAGCACCTTGATCGGCAGTCCCTCGATCGCACAGGTGGTCAGCTCCTGGGCGGTCATCTGGAAACAGCCGTCGCCATCGATCGCCACGACCAGCTCGCCGGGGCGGCCCATCTGGGCGCCCATCGCGGCCGGGACAGCGAACCCCATCGTGCCGAGGCCGCCCGAGTTGATCCAGCTCCGCGGCCTGGTGAAGGTGTAGTGCTGGGCAGCGTGCATCTGGTGCTGGCCGACACCGGCCACGATCACGGCGTCGCCGCCGGTGATCGCGGACAGTCGTTCGACGACGTGCTGCGGCTTGAGCGGTCCGTCGTCGGTCTGGGTGTAGCGCAGCGGGTAGCTCCGCTTCCAGCCTGCCGTCAGGTCGACCCAGTCGGCGGTATCGGCCGGTCCTGAGCCGGTGACCACGGCGCGCAGCGCCCGTGCGAGGTCGGCCAGTGAGGTCCGGAGGTCCCCGACCACGGCCACGTCGGGGACCCGGTTCTTGCCGATCTCGGCAGGGTCGATGTCGAAGTGGACCACCTTCGCCCTGGGCGCGAAATCGGCCAGCCGCCCGGTCACCCGGTCGTCGAACCTGGCGCCGAGCGCCACGACCAGATCGGCCTCCTGCAGCGCGGTGACCGCGGCATACATGCCGTGCATGCCCGGCATGCCCAGCGCCAGCGGGTGGCTGTCGGGGAAGGCACCGCGCGCCATCAGTGTCGTGACCACCGGCGCCTGAGCCAGGCCGGCCAAAGTGGCGAGCGCCTCGTGCGAGTCGGATTTGATCACGCCGCCGCCGACGTAAAGGACCGGCCGGCGGGCCCGGTGCAGCAGCTCGGCCGCCGCGGCGATCGCCGCCGGGTCCGGCGGTCCTGGTATCCGGTACCCGGGCAGATCGAGGACCGGTGGCCAGGACCAGGTGCACTGTGCCTGCAAGATGTCCTTGGGCAGGTCGACCAGCACCGGTCCTGGTCGCCCGGTGGAGGCGATGTGGAAGGCCTCGGCGATGGCCGCCGGAATACGATCTGGCCGGGTAACAAGTTCGTTGTGCTTGGTGACGGGCCCCGTGATTCCCGTTATATCTGATTCTTGAAAGGCGTCGGTGCCGATCATCGCGGTCGGGACCTGACCGGTGATCGCGACGATCGGAACCGAGTCCATGTAGGCGTCTGCCAGGGCGGTGACCAGATTGGTCGCGCCCGGGCCGCTGGTGGCCAGGCAGACACCGACCCGCCCGGTCGCCCAGGCGTAACCTTCGGCAGCGTGCCCGGCGCCCTGCTCGTGCCGGACGAGTACGTGCCGCAGCGAGGACGACAGCAGAGGGTCATAGGCGGGCAGGATCGCGCCGCCGGGCAGGCCGAAGACGACGTCGACGCCCTGGCACTCCAGGCTGCGGACAAGAGCCTGGGCTCCGGTCACTTGCACGGATTACTCCTTCGATTCTTGGTCGGGGGTTAGCTCGCGAAACAAAAAACCCCCTGGCCGATCCGGCCTAGGAGGAGTAGCGCGAGCCCGTCAGCAGGCTCGCGCTACGTGATAAGGATTACTCGGAACTGCGTGATCTTGGTCACCGTGATCTCCGATTGCGTGATCGTCCGCGCTTGCCTGCTTGACTGCGCGTGCCCACTGACTGTGTGCACCATGGGAGGCGACGCTGCCCGCCGCCTCCCACAGTAAGGCACGTCATGCCCCGGCGTGCGCACCGGGGCTCATTGACGGCAGCCAGCCTGGCCTGGTGACCTCGAACGCGCTGATCTCGGCTGCGTGCCGGAGCGTGACGGCGATGTCGTCGAGACCTTCGAGCAGCCGCCAGCGGGCATAGTCGGGGAGCGCGAACGGCGCGGTCAGCCCGGCCGAGGGCACCGACACGGTGCGCTCGGCCACATCCAGTACGACCGGAGCGGCCGGATCAGCCGCGAGCACCGTGATCAGCCTCGCCACGGTCTCCTCGCCGGCCTGTGCGCTGACCAGGCCGGCCCCGATGCTATTGCCGCGGAAGATATCGGCGAAGCTCGGCGCGATCACCGCCTCGAAACCGAAGTCCTGCAGCGCCCACACGGCATGCTCACGTGAGGATCCGCAGCCGAAGTTGGCGCCGGCGATCAGGATCTTCGCCTCCGCTGCTCCGGGCTGGTTCAGCACGAAACCGGGGTCAGAGCGCCAGGCGCCGAACAGCCCTGGGCCGAAGCCGGTGCGCTCGACTCGCTTGAGCCAGGCGGCCGGGATGATCTGGTCGGTGTCAATGTCCCTGCGGTCGAGTGTGACCGCACGGCCCTGCACCCGGCTCACTGCTCGCATCGGGCCGTCTCCTTCGATCGTGTGCGCGCTGATGATCGGTTCCGGCCGCCGGTCATAGGTCGTCCGGTATCGCGAATCGGCCGGCCACCGCGGTCGCCGCAGCCACGGCAGGGGAAACCAGGTGGGTGCGCCCGCCCGGACCCTGCCGGCCCTCGAAGTTGCGGTTGCTGGTGGACGCGCAGCGCTCGCGGGGAGCCAGGATGTCGCCGTTCATGCCCAGGCACATCGAGCAGCCCGCTGAGCGCCACTCGAACCCGGCCTCGGTGAAGCAGGAGTCGAGGTTCTCGGCCTCGGCCTCCGCCTTGACCCGCGCCGATCCGGGGACGATGATCGCCCGGACTCCCGCGTGCACCGTTCGGCCGCGGATCACCTCAGCGGCGGCGCGCAGGTCTTCGAGCCGGCCGTTGGTGCACGAGCCGATAAAGACGGCGTCCACCCCGATCTCCCTGATCGGCGTGCCGGGCACCAGGCCCATGTAGTCCAGGGCGCGCTGGGCCGACTGCTGCGCAGCGACCGTGCCGAATGACACCGGGTCGGGCACCGCATCATCGATGCTGACCGACTGGGCCGGGTTCGTGCCCCAGGTCACGGCCGGCCGCAGCGCCGAGGCGTCGATCACGATTTCGCGGTCGAACGCGGCCCCGTCGTCGGTGACCAGGCTGCGCCAGTCGTCGAGAGCGCGTTCCCACTCGGCGCCCTTCGGGCTGTGTGCGCGGCCTTCCAGGTAGCTGAAGGTGGTGTCGTCCGGACCGATCATCCCGGCCCTGGCGCCGCCCTCGATCGACATGTTGCAGACAGTCATCCGGCCAGCCATCGACAGCGCGCGGATGGCCGCTCCCCGGTACTCGATCACCGAGCCCGCACCGCCGCCGGTGCCGAGCGCCCTGATGATGCCGAGCACCAGGTCCTTGGCCGTCATGCCGGGCCTGAGCTCGCCGTCTACGGTAACTGCCATGGCGGCGGGCTTGGCCTGGCGCAGCGTCTGGGTAGCCAGCACATGCTCCACCTCAGTCGTCCCGATGCCGAAAGCCAGCGCGCCGAACGCGCCGTGGGTGGAGGTATGACTGTCGCCGCAGACGACGGTCATGCCCGGCTGGGTCAGGCCAAGCTGCGGGCCGATGACGTGCACGATGCCCTGCTCGATGCTGCCGAGCGGGTGCAGCGTGATGCCGTGGGTCTCGCAGTTCTTGCGCAGCCTGGCGATCTGCTCGGCGGCGAGCGGGTCGGTGATCGGACCATCGGAGTTCAGCGTCGGCACGTCGTGATCCATCGTCGCTACCGTCAGGTCGGGGCGCCGCACCGGCCGGCCAGCGAGCTCAAGTCCCTCGAACGCCTGCGGCGACGTCACCTCATGGACGAGGTGCAGGTCGATGTAGAGCAGCGGCGGCTCGCCGGACGGGCTCGCTACCAGATGGCGGTCCCAGACCTTGTCGACAAGCCGGCCGCTCATTGGTCGCCCGTCACGGCGGCTTCGCCGCCGTTGTCCCGCCGGTCCATGGCGACCTGCACCGCCCGCAGGGCGCGGACGGTCGAATCGGCGGTGTCGGCGGGCTGGTCCTGGGGACACGTCTCGGGCTTCATCACGTACTCCTGTCGCTACGCAGTTGAGCTTTCTTGCCGGTAGGCGTTCCAGCTGGATGCGAGCCGCTGCCGCAAGGTCTTCCCCGGCGAAGGATCAGCTGATCCTGCGATGCGGGAGTCTTGCTCCTGATACGGAGCCTAGGCGGCCAGGACGTTCAGATTCCTGCGGCCTTGCCTGCACTGTGTGCCTGCGCTGTGTCTTGCCTGCGCTGTGTGCAGAACCTAGGGGCACACGGCCAGCACCTCATCCCCGTAGCGGGTTGCTGGCCTGCCTGATCAGGTCCCGCTACGGCTGCTAAGAATGAGTACGAAGCGCCGCATGATGCGATCACTGTACCGCAAGCTCGGCGTCAGAGCAGGCCGAGGTGCCGGCCTCGGGAGATCGCCTGGCGCCGGGCAGTCACGCCGAGCTTGCGGTAGACCGAGCGCAGATGAGTCTTGACCGTGTTGATCGACAGGAACAGAGCCTCGGCGATCTCCTGATTGGTCATGTGCGATGGCAGGAATCTGAGCACGGCAAGCTCGCTGCCGGTCAGCGAGGCCGACGCGATGTCGGGCTGGTCGGCCTGACGGGCCGGGCAGGTGTCGAAGCGCTGCAGGATCCTGGCGGCCACGGCGGCACCGGGGCTGGCCGGCCTGATCAGGACGGTCAGAGCCGACCTTGCGGCCGGCCCGCCGTCCAGGAACACCCGGTAGGCGCCGTGCGGCTCGGCTAGGGCGAGCGCGCGGGTCAGGTGCTCGGCGCCCTGCTCTGCCTGACCGAGCCTGCGGCAGGCGACCGAGACTGTGACCAGCGCCGAAATCTGATTGTGCAGGGTGATCTGGCTGGCGGTGCCGTCCAGGCACGGTCCGACGGCGGCCATGGCGCCCCGGCTGTCGCCATCGACAAGCAGCGTCCTGGCCTGGGAGAGCAAGAGATCGGCCCGACCGGGACCGGCGACCTCGCCGGCCCGTGCCAGCGCGAGCCTGGCCCGGCCCGGATCGCCCTCGGCCAGCGCGATGTCGGCATCGAGCGCGGCCAGGTCCGGATCGAGCGTGACAGGAGCGGTCAGATCGGGGTCCGCACCCGGGTCGGCACACTGGTAGTGCAGGCGGGTGACCACGGAGCGCGCGGCGGCGAGGTCGCCGTCGCTCAGTTCCAGCCGCGCCCGCGCGGCGCCGGCCAGCCAGTTGATGAGCTGGTCGGCGATCCGGTCAGCGAGCTGACAGTCCTGGCGGCCAGCGACCAGGCCGGCGTAGACCTCCTCGACCCGGCTGAGCAGCCTGCGCGCGCTGGCGAGGTCGTCTCTGGCCCAGCTCACATCTGCCGCCGCGAGGTCTGCGAGCTGCGGCAGCACCGGATCGGCTGACCAGTCCGCTTCGTCTCGCAGCTCGCTGATCAGGTCACTAGCCGAGGTCAGATCGCCGGCGCGGGCCAGTGCGACTGCCTGCCAGCCGAGCGCGCGGGCGCGGAACCCCGGATGGCCGCCGGTCAGCCGGCGGCTGGCCCGGCCGAGAGCCTCGCGGGCTCCCGCTATGTCACAGCGGGCAAGCTGCGCGAGCCCAACTGCGTACCACAGCAGTGCGAGCGCCTGATGATCCGCCGTGCTGCCGGGCGTCGTCGCGGCCTGCCCGGCCAGGGCCAGGCCCTGCTCGATCAGCGCGGCACCGGCCTGAGCCTGAGCCTGCGCGGGCCCGGCAGCGATGGCGTGCATCAGCCGCAATGCTTGCAGCCATGACCCGACCGCCCGGCGCTGGCCTGACGCGCAGCGCCCGAGCGCCGCGGTGGCACTGTCCAGATGCGACGCTGCGGCATCACAGTCACCGGCGCGCAGCGCTGCCGAAGCGAGACTCGCCGCGAGCGCGGCGTCGTTCCCCCTGCGGCTGACCGGAAACAGCGCTAGCAGCGGCTCGACCTCGGCCGCTGGGCCGGGCAGCAAGAGCACCGGACCGACCTCGGCCAGGACGCGTGCGGCGAAGTCCCAGTCGCCTGCCTGCGCAGCATGGCGGATCGCGTCGGCGGGGCAGCCATGCGCGGCTTGCCAGCGGGCAGCCCGGCGGGCGAGCAGCGGCACCTCGCCAGGGAGTTCGCGGCGAAGCTGCGCGCGGAGCAGATCGCGCAGCAGCGGGTGGTACCGGTACACAGCCGTCTCGCGGCGACCGCTGACGGCCGCGGTGGCTGGCATGCCGGTGCTGGCCGCCGTGACCGCGCCGGCTGGCTTGGTTGGACCGCCGGGCCTGCCCGCGGCGTCGGGACTGGCACGATCGGCGGCCTGAACCAGCATGTTCTCCCGAGCTAGCTGATCCAGGATCGCCGCGCCATCGCCGTCACCGGTAAGCGCATCGGCCAGTCCGGCACAGACTCGATCGACGACGCTGGTGCGCAGCAGGAACAGCCGGCGGCGAGCGGGCTGGGTGGCAAGGACCTCATCCCACAGATAGTCGGCGACCGCGGGGTCATCCCCGGTGATGCTGGCGATCTGGCTGGCTGCCCGGTCAGGTCCGGTCCGCAGGGTGGCCAGTCTGAGCCCGGTCATCCAGCCCTCGGTTCTGGCCAGCAGCTCATCGCGCTCAGCGGCAGCGACGTCGATGCCGAGCATCGTGAAATAGTCGTCGGCCTCCTGCGCGGTGCAGGCCAGCTCGGCCGCGCCGACCTCGGCCAGTTCGCCGCCGACCCGTAGTCTGGCGACTCCGAGCCCAGCTGGGTAGCGGCCGCACAGCAGCAGCCGCAGAGCTGGCGGCCCATGCCTGACCAGGAAATCGAGTCCGGGCAGGGCGCTGCTTCCCGCTAGCTCCTGAATGTCGTCAAGGATCAGCGTCATCGGCGTGGTGAGCCGCTCTGCGGCCTCGACCAACCGGATCGGGAAGAGCTCCGCAGGGGTGTCCCGCAGGTCGCCGGCGAGTTTGCTGGGAATGGCCGGAGCGGTCGCCAGCGCAGCCCGCACCTGCGTCCAGAGCCTGCCGGGCTCCCGATCGGCCGGGTCAAGACTGAGCCAGGCAATCCGGTCGGCCGCGGCTGCTGTCGTTGCCCAGGTCGCGCATGCCACGGTCTTGCCCGCGCCAGCAGGTCCGCAGACGAGCGTGATCCGCTGACGGGCGGCGTGCCGCAGCAGCTCGGTCACTCGTGACCTGGGCAAGATGTTCACCCACGGCTGCGGCGCTCGCAGCTTGTCGCCGACCAGCTGCGCCGCTGGTAGCTCATCGTGAACCAGCCGCGGCCGGCCGTCCATTACCGGGTACCGGACGGTCGGCCCGATGATCGTGCTTGCCATTTATCCCCCGACGGAGCGCGGCTGCCGCGTCGAATCGATTCCGCCGGGCCCCATCCCGGCGGACGAACGTGCAGCTCATAGCCCGGTAGCGACCGTACCCGCCAGATGCCGGCACCAACCGCGCATCCCGGACGGCCAGGGAGCAAGATCACCCGGCCGGGATGAGGTAGCGGATTGGTGCCACGGTGATCGTGTGGCCATGAGCGCGACAACAAGCCAGCAATCTTCGACCACCAAGCCAGCCCGACCGGCGCGAGTGCCTACGCGGCGGGCCAACGCGCCCGCGCGCCCGGCCAAGGCTCCTGCGCGGCCGGCTCAGATCCCGGCCCAGCCGGTGCAGGTGCCCGCCCGCCCGGCCAAGGCTCCTGCACGGCCGGCCAAGGTCCCGGCGCGATCGGCCAAGGCTCCTGCACGCCCGGCCAAGGCGCCCGCCCACTCGGGCAAGGCGCCCGCCCAGTCGGCCACGGTGCCCGCGCAGGCGAAGGGACATCCGGCGGACTCTCTCGCCGTGGCGCCGCGACGGTACCACCTTGACACCGACCTCAGGCGGCTGACGCCGACCGAGCGGGCCGCACGAGGCCGGGCGATTCGCACCGAGGTGCCGAGGCAGAGCCATGCGGAGTTCGAGGCCTCGGCCAAGCGCCCGGACCCGCTCGGACAGCTCCAGCAGCAATCAGCCGGCCGGATAGCCGATCTGGTGCCGATCAGGTATGGCCGGATGCTGGATTCACCGTTCTCCTATTACCGTGGCGCAGCGCTGCCCATGGCCAGCGACCTGGCAACCACGCCCGTGACCGGACTGGCCGTGCAGGTCTGCGGCGATGCGCATCTGAGCAACTTCGGGATCTTCGGGTCAGCCGAGCGCCGCCTGATCTTCGACATCAACGATTTCGATGAGACCCTGCCAGGACCGTGGGAGTGGGACGTCAAGCGACTGGCCGCGAGCCTGGAGGTAGCGGCCAGGGAAAACGGGTTCAGCAAGCGTGACCGAGCCAAGATCGTTCAGGCATGTGCCAGGCGGTACCGGCTCGCGATGCGGACCTTCGCCGGCCAGTCGAATCTGGCCGTCTGGTATGCCAGCGCCGATGTCGACTTGCTGCGGGAGCAGATCGGCAGCAGGCTGAAGCAGCGACAGCGCCAGCGCCTGGCCAAGGGAGCGGCCAAGGCCAGGACCAGGGACAGCATGCAGGCGCTGGAGAAGCTGACCAGAGTCGTGGATGGCCGGCCCGAGATCGTCGCCGATCCGCCGCTGGTCATTCCCCTGTCCAGCGTGCTGCCAGATGACATCGACCGGGCCAACGTCAAGAGGGAACTGCTGCATCTGCTTGACCGATACAAGCGGACGCTCTCCGGTGACCGCAGATTCCTGCTTGACCAGTACGGATCCGAAGTCGCCGACATCGCCCGCAAGGTGGTGGGTGTCGGCAGCGTGGGGACCCGCTGCTGGATCATGCTGATGCTGGGCAAGGATGAGTCCGATCCTGTGTTCCTGCAGATGAAAGAGGCAGGTCCGTCGGTCCTGAGCCAGTTCGCTGGCGCCAGCAGGTTCGAGAATCAGGGCCAGCGCGTGGTCGAGGGCCAGCGGCTGATGCAGGCCGCCAGCGATATCTTCCTGGGCTGGCAGCGGATGCAGGGCGAGCAGACGCTGGACGGAGTGACCAGGGACTTCTACATCCGCCAGCTGCGGGACTGGAAGTTCTCGTTGGACACTCAGACGATGGTGCCGACCGGCATGTCCGAGTACGGCGAGGTATGCGGCTGGACGCTTGCCCGCGCGCACGCGAGATCAGGAGACCGGATCGCGATCGCTGCCTACCTCGGGAACTCGGCGGCATTCGACCGGGCGATCGCCGAGTTCGCCGTCGCCTACGCGGACCAGAACGAGCGTGACTACGCCGTCCTGGACGAGGCGGCGAAGTCCGGTCGCGTTCTCGCCCAGCGCGGGCTGTGAGGCCAGGCTCGGACTCTAGGAACGTCACCCAGCACAGGTGATGCCCGCGCCGATCAGCCGATGTCTACTTCACGAGGTAAGCACCGCACAACCCAACCGCTCGACCCAACGGAGGTATCTCATGCCCACAGCGACGCCTGTTCTCGACACGATCGTTGACATCACGGCCGCGTCGGCCGAGCACAGCAGCCTGAAGGCACGCGAGCTGATGCTCGCCAGGATCGCCGCGCTCGTGGCGATCGACGCACCGCCGGCGTCCTACGTCGCGAATGCGGGCCTGGCTAGCGACAGCGGCGTGACCAGGGATGACGTGCAGGGCGTGCTGATCGCCATTGCACCCGTCGTCGGCACAGCGAAGGTCGTGTCGGCAGGCACCAACCTGCTGAAGGCTCTCGGCCTCGCGATCGCGGTCGCGGAGGACGACGCGGACATCTGACCTTAGCGACGGGTCACCGCGAACGTGGCCGGGGCTGCCGGGATACCGGCTGGCCCCGGCCCGCTTGCGTTGGCCGGCCCGGCGCTGGCGTGATCGACCTTGCCGCCGAGCTGGCACCGGAGCGTACGCTGTGACCGTGCCGTCACATGACCTGGTCCTGCTGCACGGGCAGCCGGGGCTGGGTGCGGACTGGGAGCAAGTACTGGCCAGGCTGCCGGGCGGGATCCGCGCGCTGGCACCAGACCGGCCCGGTTATGGCTCTAGCCGGCAGGCGCCCGGAGGCTTTGCCGAGAACGCCCGCGCTGTGCTTGACGATCTGGACTCCCGAGGCATCGAGCGTGCCGTGCTGGTCGGGCACTCCTATGGCGGCGGGGTAGCGCTAACGGCAGCGATGCAGGCACCGGACCGAGTCGAAGCGCTTATCTTGCTGGCGAGCGTGGGCCCGGGCTGTCTCAACGGCTGGGACTGGCTGCTCGCCGCTCCTGGTGGCGGAGGTGTCTGCGCGCTGTTCGCATGGCAGCTGACGCCCTGGTTCGCGCGAGCCAGGCTGCGGCGGATGGCCCGGCTAGGCGGACCTGAGTTCGCCGCGCGGCAGCATGTCAACTGGTATGTCTGGGGGCATGCCAGGAGCGACCACTTCGCGCTGTGGCGCACGTTCCTCACCGAGCAGCGAGCGCTGGTGGACGAGGCAGACGAGCTGGCCAGGACCGCCGCCTCAATCCGGATGCCGACGCTGCTTGTCGCTGATCCGCAGGACACGCTGGTGCCGATCGGCACCGCGAGGGAACTGGAGCGCCTGCTGCCCGACAGCCGCCTGCAGCTCGTCGAGGGGCTGGGCCATCATCTGCCCATGCGCGGCGCCGACCTGATCGCCCAGACAATTGTCGCGTTCCTGGCCGCGATTGACGCCGGCACCACGCCGATCGCTGCCGACGGCCCGTGACCAGCCGGCCCTGGCTGGCCCCGGCCGGCCAGGCAGGGGCCAGCCAGGTATCAGCTTGCGGCTCTGGTTCGCTGATAGCGGGCCGGGCGGGCTTGTGCCGGACGGCGTCCGGGACTGCCGGGCGCGAAAGTGCGCGACGAGCGGTCGCCCGATGTCCGGCCCGACCGGCTGGACGCAGAACTATACGGCGCGCGACCGCCTGATGCCCGGCCCGAATTGCCCGGCGCCGGGTGCGGCTGGATCGCAGTGACCACGATCGGAGTGCCAGATGTAGCGATCTGCCTGACGGCGTCGTGGCCTGGCTCCACCCGATGGCTGGTGGATATCACGCCTGCTGCCTCGTGCATCCGCCCGATCTCGCGGACCTGGGCAGGCTCTACCAGGGCGACCACTGTGCCTGTCGCTCCGGCCCTCGCGGTGCGGCCGGACCGGTGCAGGTAGTCCTTGTGGTCGTTGGGCGGATCGAAGTGCATGACCAGGCCGATGTCATCGACGTGGATGCCACGTGCCGCCACGTCAGTCGCGACCAGGACGCGGGGCTGCCCGGCGGCAAATGCGGCAAGCGCTCGCTGCCGCTGGTTCTGGTTCAGATTGCCGTGGATGGCGGCCGCGTCGACTCCGGCACGGCTGAGCTGCTTGGCAAGCCGGTCCGCGCCGTGCTTGGTCCGCACGAAGATCAGGGTGCGCCCGTCCCGGCCGCCTATCTCCGCCGCGATGGCCACCTTGTCGCTGGCAGGCAGCACGAAGACGCGGTGCTCGACGTCACTGGCCGTGGACACCGGGGAGACGGCATGCATGGCGGGCTCGCTGAGATAGCGGCTCACCAGCCGGTCGACGCCACGGTCCAGGGTCGCTGAGAACAGCATGCGCTGGCCACCGGCTGGAGTCGCGTCAAGAATCCTGGTGACCGCCGGCATGAAGCCGAGGTCCGCCATGTGATCTGCCTCGTCAATGACTGTGATCTCGACGTCATCGAGCGTGCAGGCGCCCCGGTCGAGCAGGTCGATCAGCCGTCCCGGTGTGGCAACCACGATGTCGACGCCGCGCCGGAGCCGGTCGATCTGCCTGCTCAGGGCTACTCCGCCGTAGACGGTCAGCACGCTAAGGCGCAGCGACTGGCCGAGCGGCACGAGCACCTCGGCCACCTGCACAGCGAGTTCCCTGGTCGGCACCAGTACCAGGCCGTGCGGCGCTTTCTGCCGCAGGGCGGCGGAGCTGAGCGCCAGCCGGGCGAGCATCGGCAGGCCGAAAGCGAGCGTCTTGCCTGATCCGGTCTGAGCGCGACCGAGGACATCCCGGCCCGCGATCGCGTCGGGCAGTGCGCGGGACTGGATCGCGAACGGCTCGCGGATGCCGCGAGCGGCCAGTTCGCCGACCAGCGGCCCGGGCAGGCCTAGTTCGCTGAACGTTCTGGCCGCGGGTTCGGGCACGTCAAGGGCGGCCTGCAGCGCCCGGTCCAGGCTGAGCGCGCTGGCGGAGGCGATGCTGCGCGCAGGCTGGCTAGCGCGCTGGGAGGGCCTGGCCCGGCGGTTCGCGCCCGACGGGCCGTACGAGCCGCCTGAACTGCGGCGTTGGCCAGAGGCCGCGCGCTGGCGGCCAGAAGTCGACGACAAGGAGAAACTCCAGGATTCGTTTCGGGGCCGCGTCATGTTCAGAGACGTCGACGACAGCGGCGGAACCGGAGTTCACCGAGAATCGGACTGCTCACACAAGCGACCGCGCGGGCTACTCGCCCGCGAGAGTAGCGGCATCTAGCCGCATTCTTACTGAAACCTACCATTACCGCGGAAAGTCTCAGCAGGCGGCACTGCTGGCCGCCTTTTTTTCAGGCCGGTTCTGCCGACCCAACTTACTGCACCTGGCTCGGCAACGATCGTGCGTACCTTCGCCAGGCTCTGAACATGCCGCAGCGGCCGTGCGGCCAGATGGCCGCACGGCCCCAGGCGGACTAGAGCGGACGGACCTGCTCGGCCTGCGGGCCCTTGGCCCCCTGGCCGGCGGTGAACTCGACCCGCTGGTTCTCCTCCAGATTGCGGAACCCATCGGCCAGGATGGCCGAGTGGTGAACGAAGACGTCGGCGGTGCCGTCGTCCGGTGCGATGAAGCCGTACCCCTTGCTGGAGTTGAACCACTTCACGGTGCCCTGGGGCATGTACTTACTCCTATATGAGCGATCTTCGGGATCCACGACAATGGCTCCCGGGCTGCGGCGACCGCCTGCCGAATCCGAAGGATCGGCTCTGGGTGTCCAGGACGCCCGCTGTCTAGTTTCGCAGGCGCTGTGACACGTGCACGAATCTTCGACTACAACCAAGACCATCTAACACCATAGGGCGGCCTGATGTTCCCCGACCGGCCGGCAAAGTCGCATCTCGCATACAGAACCCCACCGCTGACACGGCCGGGGTCAGGCACCACTGCGTACAAGATGTGCTTCGCCGACTGGTCAGAGCTTGGTCAGCTTGGTGTATGGCGCGGTGATCCTGGCCTGCTGAGGGCCGAAGTCGACGAGCACAGCGATGTCCTGCTCGACGCCGATGACCACTCCGAGGCCGTACTTGTCGTGCGTCACCTGATCGTGCACCGCGTACTGCTCAAGCGGCGGCGCGGCGGGCGGCGCGTTGAACGGGCTGCCGGGAAGGTAGCGCCGGGTAGCGGCGCGGGCTGGTTTCATTCTCTCCAGTATGCGCCATCCCGGCCAGCGGCGAGGCGACCACCTTAATGGTCAGCCGATAAGTTCCTAACTCAGCCGCTCCGTGTACATCGCGTCCACCCGGTACGGGATGCCTACCGTCGTCTCACCGCGGGTATCTGGATGCGTCTGCAGGATGGCCCTGATCTCCGCCAGCACGGCCGCCTGGTCAGCAGGCGGCAGCACGGCCACGTGGCTGACGCTCCGCATCCGGTCAATGGCGTCATCGTGCGTGGCGTGGTGGACGTGATAGAAGGTCGCGTCCGTGAACGGTGCCCAGCGCCCGCCGGAAGCGAGCTGGCGCTCGCTCCAGCGGTGCGCGGCCGCGCTGTCGGTGTTATCACCGTGGTCGCGCCAGGGAGCGTTCTTCTCCACCCGGTCCAGCACCGACCAGATCCGGTCGACCCAGTCCACGCTGCGGTCGCGCGCGTTCCAGATCAGGCCCAGACGACCGCCGGCCCGGATAACCCGGCGGAGTTCCGCCATCGCACGGTCGGCGTCGAACCAGTGAAACGCCTGTGCGACGAGGGCGGCGTCCACCGAGCCGGCCGCGAACGGGAGCGCCTCGGCGATCGCGCCGACCAGCGGGACGCCAGGCAGCCTGCGCCGCAGCTGGTCGCGCATGGCGGCCACCGGCTCCACCGCGACCAGGTCCGCGCCGGTGCCCGCGATCAGCGCGGTGAGCTTGCCAGTTCCGGCCGCCAGGTCGACCACGCGCCTGCCGGGCCGGATCCCCAGCGCCCCGGCTAGCCAGGCGACCGCGTCCGGCGGGTAGGAGGGCCTGGCTCGGTCGTAAGCTTCCGCTTGCGCACCGAAACCGCGAGCGGCTACGTCATGCACTTTGCTCATGGACCGCTCCCCGGAGGTCTGCTCGATGGCGGCGTATCGGCACTGTACCCAACGATGGCTCAGCGCGGGCGGCACCCTGATCAGCGATGCCGAGGCGCTAGATGTCGAGCGGAGCGCACGGGTCAGTCCAATGCGATGAGACCGGCGTTCGTCTGCCTGAAGCCGCAGCTGCCGAAGTAGAACGGGCCAAGATCGTCGTCGAAGTCGACATGCAGCCACTCGCATCCGGCCGAGCGCGCCTGCTCGGCGGCGACCTTAACGAGCCCGGTGCCGACGCCTTGCCGCCGCACCCGCGACGTCACCAGTGTGTCCAGGATGAACGCGTGCACCCCGCCGTCCCAGGCCACGTTGACGAAGCCAACCAGGTCGGCGCCTTCGCGGGCGCAGACCCAGCCCAGGCTGTGCTTGCTGACCTGAGCCCGCCAGCCATCCGCCAGGATCCGATGGCCGAACCCTTCGGCGTGCAGGGCGTTGACCGCGGCGCTGTCGAATTGGCCGCGCCACTCGAAACTGATCACTGCGCTACCGTAAGCACCGACATGGACACCGCGCATCCCGTTATTCCTGATCGTGTCCTCGGCTATGTCGCACCACTGGCTGACGCGCTCGCCGAAGCCAGCGGAGGACAGTTCCTGGCCGCCTACCTGCACGGTTCTGCGGCGCTTGGCGGCTGGATACCTGGCCGCAGTGATGTCGATGTGCTGTTCGTAGGGGCTGACGATCTCACGGGGCCGGCGCTCAGCGCCGTGGCGCGGGTGCTCGCCGCGGCCGGGTCCGGCTGCCCGGGCCGCGAGCTGGAGTGCAGCGTGGTCACGGTCTCCAGCACCCGCGAACCGCGGCGCCCGTGGCCGTTCCTGCTGCACGTGGTTGCGGGCGTCGGCTCCGCGGCGGCGAAGGTGATGTTCGGCGAACATGTGCCCGGCGATCGCGACCTGCTGATGCACTATGCGGTCTGCCGTGCGGCAGGCTGCGCGGTAACCGGACCGCCGCCACGGACGCTGATCGGAGCGATTCCGAGGCAGGCGATCCTGGGCTATCTCGCTGACGAGGCGGACTGGGGCCTGGCGAACGCACCGGAGGCGTACTCGGTGCTCAACGCCTGCCGGGCGGCGAGCTTCCTCGCCGACAATGCGATCGTGTCGAAGATCGCTGGTGCCGAGACTGTGCTAGAGCGCGGCCTCGGCCCAGCGGACGTGATCGGGCGGGCGCTGCGGCAGCAGCGGGGTGAGCTGGCCGATCAGCGGCCCGCCGATGATGCGATCGGCTATGTGCGGACCGTAGCGGAGGCTCTCCGCTGCGGTGCGGCGCCAGGGGCTACTGGGGCGACTGACCGGGAGGACCGGGCGTGAGTTCGACTGAGGTCAGCTGTCACATCAACGCGCCCCGTTCGGCGGTCTACCGCGCGCTTCTTGACCCGGACGCGGTCGCATCGTGGCGGGTAGCGAGCACCCAGGTAGTCGAGGTACTTGAGTTCGGGACCGCAGCACGAGGGGATACCTGATGGCGTGCCGACTGCCGACAACGAGACCGGCTCGCGGATGGCACTCGCCAATCTCACCGCGCTCGTCGAGGCGGGCAGCGCCTAGGACGCGGGCCGCCCGGGCACCGGGCCGCCTGGCGCCCAATCGTCCAGGTGCCGGGCCGTCAGTTGATGTCGGCGGCGAGCACGGAATCAAGCGCGGCCAGGGCGCTGGGGTCGCCGGAACGGTCGATCTGACCGACCGGCGGGCGGTGCCATAGCCAGCAGTCCAGATCGGCTGCCGTGCCGCTGATCGTGGCAGCGGCGTCGGTGCCCGGGTCGCTGTCGGCGATCTGGATGCCGTCCTCGTCATAGCTGGTCTGGCCATCGGGCTTGGCGCCGGCGAATCGCCCTGGCGTGACGAGCCAGGTATGACCGGTGTCGCTGGCCTGAACCCGGACTGGCTGCCCGTCCCGCGGGGTGAAGCTGGCCCACTCGGGCCCGCCACCGTACATGATCCGCAATGCCTCGTCGACACCGTCGGCGCTCAGCTGGCTGTCCATCGGGGTGCGGCTGTCAGCGGTGAGTTCCGCGTCGATCCGGTGGATCAGTGCCTCGTGGGCCTGCCTCCGGCGGATGAATCCCACCGTCTGATCCTGCGCCCAGGTCCAGGCCGGGGTGCCCGGGGCTGCCGCGGCGAGCAGTTCGCCGAGATCACGGCTCGCGGCAGCGTAGAACTCCCGCAGGTCCGGCCGCTCGGACGGGCGCTCGGCTCGCAGCTTCTCGACCTGGTCGTCCGTGGTCACGCCGTCCCGCACGATCGTCCCCCAGAACCACTGCACCTCGCCAAGATGCCAGAGCAGATCATCGGCGTTCCAGTCTGGGCAGGTAGGTACCGCCGTGCTCGGCGGGACCGCGCCCACAGCCTCAGCGAAGCGAGCGGACTCACGTGCCAGGTGACCGAGGTAGTCCAGCTCACCAGCGTTCGGCGACGTCATTGATCACTCCAGGTATGCGGGGGTGGCGCGAATTTGCGCCCGTCAAGCCTATGGCAGGGCACCGGATCGGAAGACTCAATTGCTCCCGGGCACAGCCAGGTCGCAGTGGCGGCGATGACCGAGATCGGGATCGACCGCGCGGTCGGCCGGCCTAAGATTGCGGTGTTGGCGCCGTTCGCGATTCCGACGTCGTGATCACGATGGGCTGCGGCGACACCCGCCGGTATTCCCCGGCAAGTGGCAGCGGACTGGCCGGCGCCCGATCCGGTCGGCCAGGGCACCGACGCCGTCCGCGGCATCCGCGGCGATCCGCTGCCGGGGCCAGGCACTGATCGGCGACCTCCTGCCCGACTCATGCGGACAAAGGAACCTCCGTTGACTCAGACCGATCCCGCGCTCGCCATATCTGGCGACCTTGGCCTGGTGCTTGTCGAGCCGATGGCAGCCGGGCAAGGTCCGCAGGTGCTCGCGATCTACCAGGCGGGCGTCGACGAGGGCAACGCGACCTTCGAGGTCAGCGTGCCAGCCTGGGCCGAGTTCAACGCGGCCAGGCTGCCGGATCATCGCTTTGTGGCGGTCAGCGGGGAGCGCGTGCTCGGCTGGGTGGCGGTCTCCGCCGTCTCCAGCCGGTGTGCCTACGCTGGCGTGGTCGAGCACTCCGTCTACGTCCACCCGGCAGCGCGCGGCCAGGGCATTGGCCGCCTCCTGCTCGACGCCCTGATCTCCTCCACCGAGGCCGCCGGCATCTGGACGATCCAGTCCGGGATCTTGCCCGAGAACACAGCCAGCATCGCGCTGCACCACGCTGCCGGATTCCGGATCGTGGGCACCCGCGAGCGGTTCGGCCGTCAGCATGGCAACTGGCGCGACATCTTGCTGCTGGAGCGCCGCAGTCCGGTCATCTGACGCCCTTGTGGCGGATGACGCGAACAACAGGCGGCGCGAACGACAACAGGGGAGTGCAGTGCGGGCGGCTCCGCACTGCGGCCGTCTCCCCGCCGTTCATGATCACATGGACTAATCAGTGACATGTGCTGACAAAACGGTGTGATCATGAACGGCGGTGCGGCAGCGGGAGGCTGGTTAAGGTGCTCGGGTGATGGCAAGAAGCGAGGTCTTGTTTCTCGGCGGCCGATCTGGTGTCGGCAAGAGCAGCGTCGGCAACGAGATCCACGCCCAGCTATCCGCCGCGCGGGTACAGCACTGCCTGATCGAAGGCGACAGCCTGGACCTGGCTTACCCGCCGCCATGGAATCACCGTCTCGCGGAACGGAATCTGGCCGCGATGTGGGGCAACTACCGCGAGCTCGGCTACCGCGCTGGAGTGGCACGTCGAACGAAGCGCCATCGCCGCACGAGAGCTGGACCAGGTTACCCCGGCATATGGGTATACCGGGTGGTCACAGATGACCGCACCGTCGCCGACATCGCGGCTGAGGTCATCGCCCTGACCGGCTGGATAGTCGAATGACAACGGGCCGCTTGATCGTGGGCTGGAATCCGCTTGCTTACTCCTGCAGGCCGGCCATGACGATCAGGTCGTCGGCCAGTTCTTTCGGGTTGGTAACCGAGTCGAACGCCATCACGACCAGATGCTTCTGGTTCTTCTCCGCTGCCCGCCGGTAAGAGATCAGCGTCTTGTCGTGGTCCTCGCCATGACCGACGATGGCGACGGCGAAGTAGCGGTCCGGATTCGCCGTCTGGAGAACCTGCCCGAACGCGTCCGCGTCGGTGGCCTCGCCGTCGGTGATGATCAGGGTCAGCAGCACTGGCGGCTCGACCTCGTCGCCGAACTCGGAATTAAAGTCGGCAAGCGCCGCCTTCCAGGCCGGCAGGATCGTGGTGCCGCCGCCCCACGCGATTGCCTCCCAGCGCCGCTGGAAGTTGGAGGAGTTGAAGTCCCCCAGTTCGGTGTGCAGGTTAGAGAAGCCGTGGATGAGCAGGCCGCCGAGTTCGTCGCTGCCGTCAGACTGCTCCTTAGTGGCCTGGGAGTCCTCGTTCTCCAGCGCCTTAACGAACAGTGGCAGGGCTTCGCCGACCACGTCCTTGCGGAGCACCGGGCTGCCCTCGGCCGCCTCCCACTCCATCGAGCCTGAGGTGTCCAGCAGGCAGATGACTTCCTTGTCCCGCCATTTCGGCACAAGCGGCGTCTCGACTCGGGGCTGTGGCGGTGTCGACATTCCGTCCCGTCCTTTGTTACCAGTGGCCTGCGGCCAGTGACGTGCGCGGGGCACAGCAGCGCTAACCGCCACGTTACCTGCCGAGCATAATGCCGAAAGATCTGGATGGGCCCTGCGGCGCCGCTCTCGGGGATGAGAATGGTGGTG
>OCZU010000690.1_pt1 | contig 22712 bp, 17 predicted proteins | sample 1539001 | NCBI WGS metagenome assembly OCZU01 (sample SAMEA3539306, study PRJEB22396) | soil metagenome | biome: tundra; feature: field; material: soil | place: USA | collected 2010-05 | depth 0.15 m | reverse complement strand
GCCTGGTGCAGGAGGCCGATAATCAGACCACCGGCACGCCGCCCACGTTCTGCGATAGCGGGACTATCACTTTGAACACGGGAGGCGGAGTCCCGGCGGCCGCTAACGTTTACCCGCAGCACGTCTATGTCACGGGCCTCACTGGCAGCGTCGCTGAGCTGACGCTTCAGCTTCCGAACATCAATCACAACTTCCCGGATGACCTCGATTTTCTGCTGGTGGGCCCCACGGGCACGTTCGTGCCGCTGGCTTCGGCGGGAGGTTCGGTGGGCGTTAGCGGCATCACCCTCACTCTCAGCGACGCCGCGGGATCCCTCGTTCCGACCACCACTCTCTCGAGCGGCTCGTTCCTGCCAACCGATTACAACTCTCACGTCGCTTTCCCCTCGCCCGCGCCCGTAGGACCTTACAATGTTCCGGCCACGCAGGGGTCCGCCAGCTTCGCGACAAGCTTCGCCGGCATCAATCCCAACGGCACCTGGGGTCTTTACGTCTACGACCATGCCGCGGGCGACAGCGGCACGATCGGCGGATATTGCCTGGCGTTCACCACAACTTCCGCCGCCGCGACCACTACCGCGGTTACCGCCAGCCCAAGCCCTGGGTTAGTTGGCGCGACCATCACGTTCACGGCCCAGGTGACCAGCTCCGGATCCAACGTCGCCCAGGGCACGGTCAATTTTGAGGAGAACGGGACAATCCTGGCCGGCACCGTTTCGTTGAACTCCAACGGGCAAGCCAGTTTCACCACGAGCACGCTTTCCGAAGGGATTCACGTGATCACGGCGCTGTATAGCGGAGTTCCCGGCAGTTTCAACGTCAGCTCCGGAATGGTAAGCGAGGAGATCGACAACCAGACCGTCGTTACCGGAACCACTTACTGCAATCCGGGCGGCATCACGATACCCTCGGACGCCGCCACCCAACCTTATCCCTCGCGCGTCTTCGTGACCAATCTGCCGGGCACGGTTTCCAAGGTCACGGTCACGCTGGACAACCTCGCTCACCAATTCCCGACCGACGCGGATATGCTCCTTACCGGGCCCACCGGCACGAATCTGGTCTTCTGGGGGGATGCGGGAGGCAGTACCCCGGTCAGCGGCCTGAACGTCACATTGGACGATGCGGCCGGCAGCGGGATACCCAGCCCGGTAGTTTCCGGTACCTTCCAACCCACGGCGGACAACGGAAACGTGATCTTCCCATCGCCCGCGCCCGCCAACCCGAGCTTCGCGGCCCCCGCCGGCTCCGCTACCCTGACCTCCTCTTTCCAAAACATCAATGCCAATGGTATCTGGAGCTTCTACCTCTTCGACGCGAACGCCGGCTCCGGCGGCGCCATCGGCCAAGTCTGCCTGAATTTTACCGAGAATGCGCCGGTTCTGTCGATCGCTAAGTCGCATACCGGGAACTTCACCCAGGGCGATGCAGCCGACACCTACACAATCCTGGTCACTAACAACGGACCGGGACCCACCGGAGGGACAGTCACCGTCACCGAGGTTCCGCCCACCGGCCTCGCGGTCACCGGTATGTCGGGGAACAACTGGTCCTGCACCGGCAACAGTTGCACGCGCAGCGATGCGCTCAACGCGGGGAGTAGCTACGATTCCATTACAGTCACCGTGAGCGTGGCGGCTAGCGCGGCCAGCAGTGTGACGAATCAGGCGACGGTTTCGGGCGGTGGCTCGACGGGCACACAAACCGCCAACGATCCCACGACGATTCTGCAAACGCCTGCCTCCATCGCGGCAACCGGGGGGACGCCGCAGAGTGCTTATCTCACCGCTACCTTCGCGTTACCGCTGCAAGTGACCGTCCTCGACGGCGGAAACAATCCGATCCAGGGCCTGACGGTGACATTCACCGCGCCCGCTAGCGGGCCGAGCGGCACTTTCCCGGGTGGCTTCCTCACGGCGACCGCGGCAACTAACAGCTCCGGAGTGGCCTCCTCCCCGGCGTTTACAGCTAACACTATTGCAGGCGGCCCCTACAGCGTGACCGCCACTGTTTCCGGCCTAGCCGCGACCGCTAGCTTCTCGTTGACCAACAATGGGGTTTTTGTCCACGTCGACGTCACTACCACGCCCCCTGGGCTGAGCGTCACCGTGGACGGCACCAGCTACACTTCGCCTCACACCTTTGGCTGGATTGTCGGCTCTAGCCATACGATCGCCACTACCTCGACGCAGGCTGGCGCGGAAGCCACGCGGTATGCCTGGTACAGGTGGTCCGACGGCGGCGCCATTTCGCATAGCGTCACCGTCCCGGCTTCCACAACTGTTTACAATGCGGTTTTCATCACCCAGTACCGGCTCTTCACGGCCGTGTCGCCGGCTGGCGCGGGCACGGTCACGCCTCCTTCGGGCGATTTCTTCGCGGCAAACAGCGTAATCACTATCGGGGCGACGCCGAATGCGGGCTTTGTGTTCAGCGGCTGGATGGGCCCTGTAGCCTCCCACAGTAGCGCCTCTACTACTGTGACCATGACTGCCCCCGCCTCGGTGACTGCCAAGTTTGCCGCCAGCGCCTCCGCCACGCCGTCCGGCCAGGATCGCTAAGCAAGTCAAGGGCCCGGAATCGCCCGGCGTTAGTAATCTGACTGTGCGCCCACTGCCGCGGTGTCGCGGCCGCTATTGCCGATGCTAAATCGCGCGATCTACCTCGGTGGCGTTATGCGCCCAGAGCACGCACAGCGGCGGCCACCTGCTCGATGGCGCGGCGGCCCTGGCTGAACACTCCCCCCAGAGAGAAAAACGGGTGGATCATGCCGGCGTATCTGGTGCAAGTGACTTCGACTCCCGCCTCGGCCAAGCGCTTGGCGTACGCTTCGCCCTCGTCCCGCAGAGTGTCGCACTCGGCGGTAATCACCAGGGCCGGCGGCAAGCCGCGCAGGTCCGGCGCCAGGAGCGGCGATGCGTAGGGGTTTTGGGCATCCTCGGTGCGCGCCAGGTAGTGGCCGCGAAACCACTCCATCTCCGCGCGGGTCAGATAGCAGCCTTCGGCAAATTCCCGGTAAGACGGGGTGTCGAGGGACGCCAGATTCGTCACCGGATACACCAACACCTGCAAGGCGAGCGCCGGACCGTCTTCGTCGCGGGACTTCAAGCACATCACCGCGGAGAGGTTGCCGCCGGCGCTGTCGCCGCCCACCGCAATGCGGCGCGGATCGACGGCCAGGCGCGCGGCGTTCGCCGCTACCCACTCGGTGGCGGCGTAGCAATCCTCGACGGCGGCGGGAAACTTATACTCGGGCGAAAGCCGGTAATCCACGGCCACCACCACGGCTCCGGCCCGGCGCGCGATTGCCCGGCAGACGGCGTCGTGCGTATCCAGATCGCAGACCACCCAGCCACCGCCGTGGAAGTACACGAGGCAGGGAAACGGGCCCTCTGCCGCGGGAGCAAAAATACGAATCGGGATGGGGCGTTCCGGATGCGGAATCCGGAGGTCCTCCACGCGGCCGATTTCCTCGGACTGGCCGGCGACGGCCTTCAAGGCATCGATAGCCGCCTGGCGGGCCTCCGCGGGCGAAAGTGTCTCCATGGCCGGCGCGCCCTCTGCCTCGTTTGCCTCCAGCAACGCCCGGACTTCCGGATAGAGCTTGCTTCTGATCATCTGGGTTAGATCCTTTCGAGACCAGTAGCGTAGCAGGATACCAAGTGCCGCGGGCGCGGCGGGGAAATTCCGGTTGCCGGGTCTCCGGCAAATGCGTTAGGCTTAGGAATTCAACTCAAATGTGCCAAGAATTACACGGATTTTGACCGGATAAATCAACTGATTTTCCGGCGATCGGTGTCGGAACCGCGGCATCCATGGCTGAGACAAACGCCGAGACAGACGGCACGGAACACGCACAACTGGCTGGCGCGCTGGCGGACGCGCGCCGCAGGATTGCGGAACTCGAGGCGCTCGCAGCGGAGCGGAGCCACGCGCAGGAAGAGTCGCGCCAGGACCAGCGGCTCTACCGCGAGTTGTTCGAAGACAGCCTGGGCCTGATGTGCGTGCACGACCTGGATGGCGTCTTGCTGATTGTCAATCCGGCCGCCGCCCAGTCGCTCGGTTTCCGCCCGGAAGAGGGCGTTGGCGTGAATATGAAGCGCTTCCTGGCCCCGGCGGTCCGGCCCCTCTTCGACGCCTACCTGGATCGCATCCGCCGCAATCGCAGCGATTCGGGGCTTTTGCGTTTGGTTGCGCGGGACGGGAACGAACGCATCTGGCTTTACCGGAACGTTCTGTATGAGGAGCCTGGCACGCCGCCGCGCGTGCTTGGCCACGCCCAGGACATCAGCGAGCGGGTGCGCGCCGAAGAGGCGTTGAAGGAGAGCGAGCGGCGCTTTCGCAGCATGGCCGATACGGCGCCGGTATTTATTTGGATGTCCGGCACCGAGGGGCAGTGCGAATTTGTGAATAAAGCCTGGTTGGATTTTTCGGGCCGGACATTGGAACAGGAACTCGGCCGCGGCTGGACGGAAGGCTTGCATCCCGAAGTTCGGGAACGCGGCTTGGCGGATTTCGCGAGGGCCATCGCCGGGCGTGAGAACTTCCGGGCTGAATATCGCATGCGCCGCGCCGATGGTGAATACCGTTGGATTCTGAACACCGGGACGCCGCGTTTCAACTCCGCCGGCCAATTCGCCGGCCACATCGGCTCTTGCCTGGACGTGACCGAGGCCCGGCAGGATCGGGAGGCGCTACGGATCGCGCGCGACGAATTGGCTATCCGGGTGGCGGAGCGCACCGCCGAACTCTTGCAGGCCAACGAAGCGTTGCGGCAATCCGAACAGCATTATCAAGTGCTGACGAATCTGGCGCCGGTGGGCATCTTTCGCACGGACGCTGCCGGCCGCTGCCTATACATTAACGAACAGGCCTGCCAGATTTGCGGCATCGGTCCGGAGGAAGCGGGCCAGGGGCGCTGGGACCGCATCCTCGAACCGGACGATCGGGGCTGGCTCGCGGCGGAATGGCGAAAGGTTGTAGCGGGCAGCGGGCCGGGTTCCCTGGAACACCGCATTGTACGGCGCGACGGTTCCACGGTCTGGGCTCTGACTCACTTTGCCGCCGAACGAGGGTCCGGGGGAGAGGTCACCGGTTGCATCGGGACGGTGGCCGATATCAGCGACCGGAAGCGGGCGGAGGAGGAGAACCGGAAGCTGGAAGCGCAGGTGCAACACGCCCAGCGGTTGCAGAGCCTCGGCATTCTGGCCGGTGGATTGGCGCACGACTTCAACAATCTGCTCACCATCATTCTGGGCAATGCACGGATTGCCCTGCTGGACCTGCCGCCGGGATCGCCGGTGGTGGAAAATCTGGCCGAGATCGAGACAGCCACCAGCCGGGCAGCGGAGTTGACCAGCCAGATGCTGGCATATTCGGGCAAGGGACGGTTTACTTTACAAGCCGTGAATCTGTCTCGGCTGGCGGAGGAAATCGCGAGCCTGCTGCAGACGGTCATCCCGAAAAAGACGGCGATCCAATTCAACCTGCAGAGCGCTCTGCAGGCGATCGAAGCCGACCCCGCCCAGATCCGGCGGATCGTGATGAACCTGATCACCAATGCGGCGGAAGCCATTGGCGATGGGGGCGGGGCGATCAAGCTTTCGACCGGCGTGATGGATGCCGATCGGACCTATCTCTCCGGCACGTATTTCGACGACCATCTGCCGGCGGGCCGCTACGTGTATCTGGAGGTTTCCGACACGGGATGCGGCATGAGCCTGGAAACGCAGACGAAGATTTTCGATCCATTCTTCACGACCAAATTCACCGGGCGGGGGCTGGGGCTGGCCGCGGTGATCGGCATCGTGCGCGCGCATCACGGCGCACTCAAGGTGTCCAGCCAGCCGGGCCTCGGCTCCACGTTCCGGTTGTTGTTTCCCGGCACGGAGAAGACGGAAGAGATCCGCGCGGAAGAACCCGCGGGTGTCCGGGCAGGGCAGAGTCGCGGGACGATCCTGGTGGTGGACGACGAATCCGGCATGCGCAACCTGGCGGGGGCGATTCTGGAGAAGTCCGGCTTTACGGTTCTGACCGCGTGCGATGGCGGCGATGCCATTCGGGTTTTCCGGCGGCATGCCGGGGAAGTGGTTGCCATCGTGCTCGATCTGACCATGCCGGTGATGAATGGAGAGGAAGCCGCGGCCGAGTTGCGGCGCATCCGGCCCGGAGTCCCCATCATTCTCTCCAGCGGGTATAGCGAGCAGGAGGTGGCTGGGCGCTTCGCCGGCAAAGGTCTGGCCGGCTTTCTGAAGAAGCCTTACGAACCCGCCGAACTTATCGAGGCGCTGCAGAGGGCGCTGGAGCAGCGGGTGGTTGGATAGCCGGCCGCATCCCCCTTCCCTTCATTCGCGAAATAGGATATAAGACTCTTAATGTCATTGTGGGCACGAGAGTCTCCATGAAAACACCATTCAAATTCGTAATTTGCGTTTTATCCCCGCTGCTGCTGGCATCCATCGCTTTGGGCCAGCAGGATTATGTCGGCCGCTTCGACGTATATGCGGGATACATGTACCTGAGGATCCCGCTCCTTGGCCTTGGCCAAACTGGCTTCAACACGCAGATCGGAATGCAGCCGGCAAAATGGTATTCGTTGGGTTTCGACTTCAGCGAGGGAACCGGCGACACGGTCCTGACCACCACCATGCTGAAGTCTTCAGTGCAGCAATTGATCGGCGCGCAATTGGCGCCGCTAAAAAGCGCGGGTCTGCTCCCGGCCAACTATGAACCGGTAGTGCCCTTGCATTCGCGATCGCAGACCTATGCCGTTGGTGGGAAGATCAACTATCGCCATTTTCGGGCGGTTACATTGTTTGTCAATCCCGATCTGGGCGTCATCCACGAAGCCACCATCCTGCATCCCAGTCCCACCGATCCCATCGCCGTAGCGCTGGTCACGCAACTGGCGCCTTCCAGGACGAAGGAGGAGTATACCTGTTTCTACGGAGTCGGCGGCGGAGCGAACTTCAGCGTGACCCGTCGCTTCCTCCTGAAGGTGCACGTCGATTTTGTGCGCGATCACTTGTTCTCCGATATCTTGAATTGGCAGAATTCCGTGCGTTTCTCGGTCGGCCCGGTCTTTCAATTTGGCAAGGATATAGCCGCACAGTAGTGAGCAGTTGTGGGGCAGACCTCCAGGTCTGCGCGGGTCCTCCAGGACCCGCCCTTCGCGGAGCGGAACCAGTCATCCGAGCACGGCAAGGCCGACGTGGACGTCGACCGCAGGACTGGAAAGCTCGACCCCCGTGTGCTTCCTGATACACTGAAGTTTCCGCATGCTATCGATCGTCATTCCGATCCACAACGAGGAGCCCTCCATTCTGCGCTTGTACGACCGGCTCACGGCCGTGTTGGAGCCGCTCCGGCAAGCCTACGAAATTCTGTTCGTGGACGACGCCTCGACCGACCGCAGCTTCGAGCTGCTAGCGAATCTGGTGGAGACGGATGGGCATTTGAAGGTGATCCGGCTGCGCCGGAATTTCGGACAGAGCGCGGCTCTTTCGGCGGGCTTTCATGAAGCCAAGGGCGCCGTGGTGATCGCCATGGATGGCGACCTGCAGCATGCGCCGGAGGATATCCCCGCGCTGCTGGCCAAGATAGATGAAGGCTACGATATCGCCAGCGGCTGGCGCAAAGAGCGCGTGGACAATCCGCTCACGCGCAAGATCCCTTCGCGCATCGCCAACTGGCTGATGGCCAAAGCTTCGGGCATCGACCTGCGCGACTTCGGCACCACCTTCAAGGCCTACCGCGCCGAAGTGCTCAAGGACGTGAACCTGTACGGCGAGCTGCATCGCTTCATCCCCGCGCTGGCCAGCTTTTACGGAGCGCGGGTGGCTGAAGTCCCCATTCAGAACACGGCGCGCTCGGCGGGGGATTCGCACTACGGAATCGGCCGCACCTTCCGCGTGATGTTCGATATCCTGACCATCAAGTTCTTGTTGAAGTACTTCACCCGCCCCATGCACTTTTTTGGGCTCCTGGGCCTGGCTGGGACCGGCCTGGGCGGGCTGATCATGCTCTGGCTGGCGATTCTTAAGTTGACGGGCCACGAGTTGATCATGGTCGAGCACGGCCCGCTGATGATCGCCGGCGGCCTGTTGCTGTTGGGCGGCCTGATGATGTTCAGCACCGGGCTGATCGGCGAAATGATGATGCGCACGTATTTTGAGAGCCAGGGGCGGCGCATCTACGCCGTGCGCGAGATCCTGACGCGCAAGCAGCGGGGTGTCGCCGGCGGCGCGCGCGGATGATGGCGTGCCTGACCGCTCCCTGACGGTCGCGGCTCGGTAGCCGCGGCTCGGTTACGAACCACGTGATGCGCGCGCCCCGCCGTGTAGTAAACTGGGAATTTAATACCAGCAATTCCAAAGTTTGGAGGTTCCATGAAGTATCGCAATGTGGCCTTGCCCGCCCTGGGAATCCTGTTTTGCACCCTCGCCGGTTTCGCGCAAACTTCCTCGATGGAGGGAGATGTCAAGGGTGCAGACGGTTCGCCGCTGAAAGGCGCGCTGGTCAAAATCGAACGAACAGACATTAAAGGGCATTACCAGGTGAAGACCGATAAGAAGGGACATTATTTCTACGGCGGCCTGCCCTTGGGCTATTACAAGGTTACGCTCGAGGTGGACGGGAAGGACGTCGATTTTATCGACAAGGTGCGCACCCAGTTGGGCGATCCCGTGGTGAACAACTTCGACATGCACGCGCAGGCGCAGAAGCAGCAAGCCCTGAGCAAGGCCGCCGAATCCGGCAACCTCAGCAAAGACCAGGCGCGCGGCATGACCGCCGAGCAGAAGGCCGCCTTCGAAAAGACAAACAAAGAGCGCGCGGAACTGGCGTCCAAGAATAAAGCGCTCAACGAGGCTTTTAACGGGGGCAAAGAGGCCGTCAACGCCAAGCAGTTCGACGTAGCGGTCGCGCAGTTTACCAAGGCCAGCGAGATGGCGCCCGACCAGTCGGTCATCTGGGCCAACCTCGGCGATGCCGAAATCAACCTGGCCAAAACCAAGACTGGCACCGAGCACGACGAAGCCCTCAACAAGGGGATGGAAGCATATCAGAAGACGCTGGCGCTGAAACCGGACGATGCCGGTGTGCACAACAATTACGCCCTTGCGCTGGCGGGAGCCAAGAAGTTCGACGAGGCGCAGGCGGAACTCGCCAAGGCGGCCCAACTCGATCCTCCGAGCGCCGGAAAATACTACTACAACCTGGGCGCTTTGCTGGTGAATAACGGCCAGAGCGAGCCCGCTGGAGCGGCGTTCAAGAAAGCTATCGACGCCGACCCGACCTATGCGGACGCGCAATATCAATATGGCATCTACCTGATCGGCAAAGCCGCGTTGGGCAGCGACGGCAAGTACGATCCGGTGCCGGGAACCCGCGAGGCCTTCCAAAAGTATTTGGAGCTGAAGCCCGATGGGCCGTTCGCGGAGTCGTGCAAGGGCATGCTCGCCAGCCTATCCGGTTCGGTGGACACCTCGTATCAGAATCCCGCGGCGCAGAAGAAGACCACCAAGAAGAAGTAAGGCTGCAGTGGGTGCGATAATGATTGAGGGGCGCCGGAAAGAGCGCCCCTTAGCATAATGCGCTTTTTGTTCCGTTTCGTTGTCCTGCCGCTGTTGGTGCTTTGGCTGGTGCGCAATGTCCTCAGGTCCATCTTTGGCGGAATGAACTCCCAGGTTGCGGCCAAACCGGCCCGGCCGGTGCCCCCGGTTTCCCGCGGCGGCGAGTTGAAGAAAGACCCCGTTTGCGGGACCTATGTCTCAGCGGATACGTCGGTAACCAAGCGGATCAACGGCCAGACGTTGCATTTTTGCTCGCCCGCCTGCCGCGACAAATACCGCGCCGCGTCGTGAGCCGAGCACACGAAGGAGCGGACAGGCCAGGAAGGCCCGTCCTACCTGGAGCCGAAGTTGTAGCCCACCCACACCATACCCGCTGTCACCAGATTGCTTCCGAACCCGGGCTGAGTGTTGAGGTTAGGCACGTAGTGAATGTCGAACTGCGGACGAATGAAAATGTGCTCGGTTACAAAGAGCGACACGCCCACACCCGCGTGGACTTGAAAATGATTCGAGTTCACGACGGGTTGGGATTGGCTGACGCAGGCGCTCCCCACACAATTGCTTGAAGTGATCGAGAAGCCCGATTTGGCGCCGCCGACTCCTGCCTGCAACTCCAACGCGACCCGCTTGCTATGCACCGGCTCGTAAATGCCATTGAAATCGTAGAACGTCTGCCGGTAGTCCAGAGGGCCATAGGCGGAGGTGATGAATTGGCTCTTGGCGGGCTGGACGCTAACCTCCCCTCCAATGCCGAAGTTTTTCCAGAGTATCGCATCTCCGCCGAAGCCTAGAAAGAAGCCGCTCAGGCTGGGCGTCCCCGCACACGTGCCGCCAGTTGCGGCGATAGTTGAGCCGACGGGCGTGCATTGGCCGTTTGTCCCGGGCAGGGTACTATCGATGCCGCTCGAGTTGGCACTGTCATGCGCGGTCCCGAAGCCCATCATGAAATCGACAGAGCTCTGCGCGCTGGCGAATGGTGCGCACAGTAACAGAAGGGAGAGAATGGGAAGGTATCGGCAAATTCGTTTCACGTCGGAAGTTCTCCTCTAGATTTTGGCAGAATGCACAAACGACTCATTGGGCCTTGAATTATTATCGCCTATCGGCGGCGGGTTTGGGCCGCAATACCCTACGACGCTGTTGGAAGGAAAGACGTTTCAGGCAAGTGGATGATCCCGTCTTCGCCTACTGGTCCAATTCGGCGAAGACCTCGGCGAGCGGTACGCGAATCGTGGACCCCGCCGCTTGCAGTATCCCGCCCACCGGTTCCTGAACCCCGCTTTGCGTGCATACGTACGCTTTGCGCAAGACCGGGTCGAGAATCCACACATTGGGTACGCCGAAGTTGAGGTATTCGTCGACGCGTTCCTGCATATCGCGGACCCTGTCGTCTTTCGAAAGTATTTCGATGCAGATCAGCGGCGGCTGCGTGAACACCGGCTCGATGGGCTGGTCACGGCGCAGCACGCAGAGGTCGGGGACGCGAAATTGGTGGGAGCTTACGCGGACGCGTTGCTCAGGGAGGACACGAATGTTCCAATCGCGCTCCCGGTTCCCAAGCCAGATCACCAGACGGCCCTGCAGATTACTGTGCGGGTATTCTCCCACGTTTCGCTCGCGCACCTCCCCGTCCACGTAGTCGCAATCGGGCCGGTAGGCGGTGGACAGATATTCTTCGACGGAAACGCCTGCAACGCTCGACATCATTTTATTGTAGCCACAAAGTGCAGTTGTGGGGCGGACCTCCAGGTCTGCGCGGGTCCTCCAGGACCCGCTCCAGGCCGACGTGGACGTCGGCCGCAGGACTGGAGTCCTGCCCCAAGGAGCCCGCCACGTTGTAACATATTCCACATGCACCCGGAGCGAACTGTCCTGCTGATCGCCTGCCTAGCCCTGACGGCCGGCGCCGAACCGGTCAAGTTCAATCGCGATATCCGGCCCATCATGTCGGATACTTGCTTTCGCTGTCACGGGCCCGACAAGCGCGCCCGCATGGCGGGCATGCGTCTGGACCGCCGCGAAGAAGCCCTGAAGCCCACCCCGTCGGGCGCTATCCCCATCGTGCCCGGCGACCCCGATAAGAGCGCCATCGTCCAGCGCATCTTCGCCGCCGACCCAGCGCGCCGGATGCCACCGAAATACGCTGAAAAGGTTCTCACCGGCGCGCAAAAAGAAACTATCCGCCGCTGGGTCGCCGAGGGCGCCGTCTACGAAGGCCACTGGGCCTACCAGGCGGTGAAGCGTCCGCCCGTGCCCCCAGTTGCCGAGGTGGCGGACGCCAAAGCGCCCATCCGCAATCCCATCGACAACTTCATCCAGGCGCGCCTGGCCCGCGAACAGTTGGCGCCCTCGCCCGAAGCCGACCGCCGCACGCTGCTCCGCCGCGTGACCCTCGACCTGACCGGAGTCCCGCCCACCCCGCAGGAAGCCGATGCGTTCCTCAACGACCGGTCGGCCGAAGCCTACGACAAGCTGGTCGATCGCCTGCTTCGCTCGCCGGCCTACGCCGAAATGCGCGCCATGCACTGGCTCGACGCGGTGCGCTTCGCGGATACCGCGGGCTTTCACGGCGACAACATCTGGCCCGCGTGGCCCTATCGCGACTACGTGCTGCGCGCCTTCCGCGACAACCAGCCCTTCGACGAGTTCACGCGCGAGCAACTGGCCGGCGACCTGTTGCCGAATGCCACGCGCGAACAGGAGGTCGCCGCGGCGTACAATCGCCTGAACCGCGCTTCCGCGGAGGGCGGCCTGCAGCCGAATGAGTATCTGGCCAAGTATGGCGCCGACCGGGTGCGCACACTGAGCACTGTCTGGCTAGGCTCCACGATGGGCTGCGCCGAATGTCACGACCACAAGTTCGATCCTTTCACGTCGAAAGATTTCTACGCCATGAAGGCCTTCTTCGCCGACATCCGGGAAACCGGCCAGATTGCCGACAGGGGCCGCGGCGCGTGGGGCGAGAAACTGCCGCTTCCGACCGAAGAACAGCGCCGCCGCCTCGCCGCGCTCGACGAACAAATCACCGTGGCGCGCCGTGGCCTCGACGCGCAGGCGCAACAACTGAAGAAGCAGCGCTGGGCCTGGGAAGACCGCCTGCTGCCGGATTTCGAGGCGGGCAAGCTAGCCTGGACCTACCAGCGGCCCACGGCGGCCTCCACGGCCAACGGCGCGAAGCTCACTATCTACAACGACGAAGCCGTCGAGAGCAACTTCTATCTGAATGGCTCGCTCAGTTCCGAGCGCAAGCGCGGCGAAGGCCTGATTGTGGCCTCGGGTCCCAATCCCGATAACGAGACCTATACCGTCACGTTCAAGCCGGGCGAAGGCGCATGGACCGCGCTAGGCATCGACGTCTTTCAGGACGAGAGCCTGCCGGGCACGCGCTTTGCCCGCGGCGCGGACCGCTTCGTGCTCACCGAGGTCGAGGCCGAACTTACCGAACCCGGCGCCGCGCCGCGCAAGCTGCCCTTTGTGCTGGCGACTTCCGGTGGCATTGGCGAGCGCGTGGAAAACCCGCCCACGGCCGCCATCGACGGCGATCCGAAGACCGGATGGGGCGTCACCATCGTCGAGGAGTACAATCCGTTTCTGGCGCTGCGCTTCGCGGAACCTGTTCACACACGGGCCGATTCCGTCGTGACCGTGCGCCTGCATCACGACTCCGATCTCCGCCGCGCCACCATCGGGCGATTCCGCCTGGCGCTCTCCGCGGCCACGTACTCCTGGCCGGAGGACGGCGAATCCGGCTCCAAGACGAAAGCCAGCCCGCCCGATAACCCATCGCTCACCTTAACCGTCGCCGCCGGCCGCGGCCTGCCACCCGATCTGCCCAAGATCCTGCGCCGGCAAGAGGACGAGCGCAGCCCCGAGCAAAAGGACGCCGTGCTGGATTACTTCGAATTTTCGACGCCGGAACTCCAGCCGGCTTACGTGCGGCTGGCCCGCCTGCGCGCCGAGCGCGATTTGCTTTCCGCCGAGGTGCCGCGCGTGATCCTCACCGAATCCACGCGCCCGCGCATCACGCGCATTCTGCCGCGCGCCAACTGGATGGATGAAACGCACGAAATCGTGGAGCCGGCCGTCCCGGCGTTTCTTGCCAAGCTGGAAACCGATGGCCGCCGCGCCACGCGCCTGGATCTGGCGAACTGGATCGTCTCCCAGCAGAATCCGCTCACCGCGCGCGCCTTCGTCAACCGCTTGTGGCGCGAGTTCTTCGGCACGGGTCTTTCCAAGGTTCTGGAAGATCTCGGCTCGCAGGGCGAGTGGCCCGTCAATCCGGAGTTGGTCGACTGGCTGGCCGCGGAATTCATGCATCCGGAATGGGCGGCACAGGGCGCACACGATTGGGACGTGCGCCACGTTATCCGCACCATCGTCATCAGCCACACCTACCGGCAGGCGTCGTTGTCGAGCGCGCGGATCGACGAGCGCGATCCCGACAATCGCCTGCTGGCGCGCCAGAACCGCTATCGCGTGGATGCGGAAATCGTGCACGATATCGCGCTGTCGGTCTCCGGCCTGCTGGTCGAGCAGTTCGGCGGTCCCAGCGTGCGCCCGTACGAGCCGGAAGGCTATCTGGCGGCCATGAATTTTCCCAAACGCGAGTACTCCGCCAGCCGCGGCACGGATCTTTACCGCCGCGCGCTGTATACCGAATGGCAGCGCACGTTCCTGCATCCCACGCTGCTGACCTTCGACGCGCCCACGCGCGAGGAATGCACGGTGAACCGCGTCAGCTCCAACACGCCGCTACAAGCGCTCGATCTGATGAACGATCCGATCTTCGTCGAGAGCGCGCGCGTGTTTGCCGAAAACATCGTGCGGCAGGGCGGCCCCGCGTTTGACCGGCAATTGGACTGGGCCTTCGAGCGGGCGCTGAACCGCACGCCGGGCAAGGAGGAGCGGCAGATTCTGAAGGATCTGTATCGCAAGAATCTGGCGCGTTTCCGCGCGTCGCCGGAATCGGCCGCGCAACTGATGAGCGTCGGTGAAGCGCCGCACGCGGGCGCCGCAGAACCGGAGATGGCCGCCATGGCTCTGGTGGCCCGGGCGATCTTGAATTTGCATGAGACGATTACAAGGAATTAATTCTACAGATTGTGGGGCAGGCTCCCAGCCTGCGCGGAGCTCTCAGCTCCGCAGTGGCAAGGGCGGGACTAAGAGTCCCGGCCCAGAGGGCACCCCGGCTGGGAGCCTGCCCCACTAAAGAGAATCCAAATGCTTTCTGAAACCAACGATTGTGAAATCTGCCGCCGCACCTTCCTGCGCAACGGCCTCGCCGGCGTAGGCCTGCTGGCCCTGAATTCGCTGCTCGACCGGCGCCTGCTGGCTTCCACCGGCGTCGTCAACCCGCTGCATCATCCGGCCAAGGCCAAGCGCGTCATCTTCCTCTACCAGGCCGGCGGCCCCTCGCATTTGGAAACTTTCGACTACAAACCCAAGCTCGCCGAGATGACCGGCAAGCCCATGCCGGACTCCTTTACCGCGGGGCAGCAGATCGCGCAACTCCAGGGCCAGCGCCTGACCTGTTTCGGCCCACAGCATCCGTTTCAGAAGTTCGGCAAATCCGGCCAGGAGATGTGCTCCTTGTTTCCGCACATCGGCAGCGTCGCCGACGATATCTGCATCGTGCGCTCCATGTGGACCGAGCAGATCAATCACGACCCCGCCCATACCCTGATGAACACCGGCTCCATCATTACCGGCCGCCCCAGCATGGGATCGTGGGTGTTTTACGGATTGGGCGCCGAAACGGATAACCTGCCGGGCTTTGTGGTGCTGATGTCTTCCGGCAAGGGCGGCCAGATGCAGCCCATCGCCGCGCGACAGTGGTCCAGCGGCATCCTGCCCAGCCGCTTCCAGGGCGTGAAGCTGAACTCCTTCGGCGACCCCGTGCTACACATCAAGAATCCGCCGGGCGTGAGCGACGCCGCGCAGAGCGAATCGGTCCAGGCGGTGAACGCGCTGAATCGCCTGGAATACAAAGCCACCCAGGACCCCGAGATTCTCACCCGCATCGCGCAGTACGAGATGGCTTTCCGCATGCAATCGAGCGTGCCCGACCTGGTGGACATGAGCAAGGAACCCGCCAGCGTGCTCGAGATGTACGGCGCCAAACCCGGCGACGGATCGTTTGCCTCGAACTGCCTGCTGGCGCGCCGCCTGGCCGAGCGCGGCGTGCGCTTCATTCAGCTTTACCATCGCGACTGGGATCACCACTCGGGCGTGAAGGCCAACGTCGTGATCAAGGCCCAGGAGACCGACCGGCCCACGGCGGCGCTGATCCAGGACCTGAAGCAACGCGGCATGCTGGACGACACGCTGGTGGTGTGGGGCGGCGAATTCGGCCGCACGCCCATGTCGCAGGGCGATGGCCGCGATCACCATATCAAAGGCTTCAGCTTCCTGCTGGCGGGCGGCGGCATCAAAGGCGGCCTCACCTACGGCGCCACCGACGAGTTAGGCTACGCCGCGGTCGAGAACGCTGTGGCCGTGCCCGATTTCCATGCGACGATGTTGCACCTGCTGGGCATCGACCACAAGCGCCTGACCGTGAAGTTCCAGGGCCTGGATGCGCGGTTGACGGGCATTGCGGGTAATGTGGTGAAAGGGATTCTGGCGTAATAAATCCTGCGCAAGTGGGGCAGCTCCTTTGAGCTGCGGCGGGCTCTCAGCCCGCTCGGGCGGCGTGGGACGCCGCCGCAGCGCGAGACGCCGCCCCACGGGGCGCAGGATTTATTCATAACTGTATTTCCGAAAATGTTGCATCCCGCCTTGAGCCTCGGCGACATCCCGAAGCGCCAGAATGAACACATCCATGTCGCCGTCATCGAGACATGCAGTCAGATATTCCGCCGCAGTCTCCGGATCCTTCAACGACTCCAGCAGGTTCTCTTTATAAGATTCAGTCTTAACCATCGAGGTAATCCTTTGCTTTGAGTCTGCTTGCCTCCGCCGCAAAGCAGTATCACCACCGGAGATGCGTGCCATAGCCGTCATCATACCCCGCGGCTCCGCGGATCGTGGCATCTCTTAGACAGCCGCCGGCGCGCGGTAAAGGAACCGCACACCTATATAAGTGCCCAAAGCCTCCGCGAGAAACAGTACACAAGCGGTGACGACAAACGTGGTCCCCCAGAACCCGGCAACCTGCGCGCCAACGTGGTCCGGACCCATCGCCACAAAGTGATGGTACAGGCCGAAGACCAGCGATCCCGCCATCGTCAGCGCCAGCAGACCGAGTCCGAGGCGCTGCCACTGCGTCCACAGCAACGCCATGGCCAGCAGCGGGCCGGCGAGAATCACCACCGCCACGAAGAGCTTTTCAGCCGCGCTCAGATCGATATGCAATTCGCGGTGGGCCGCGCCATGCACCAGATTGACCAGCAGGTGGACGAGCACAATGGCCGTGCCGTAGCCGGCGGCGCGCCGGTTTCGGCGAAAAGAGTCCATGGCAGTTATTCTAAACGATACCGCGTGACCCTACTGACAACGCTTGGCGGTGAGTAACTCTTTTTGTTCGTCCAGCAGCCAGCAGCCGCCCGCGGTGGCGTTGGCTAGTTCGGTGCCGTTCCAGTTGATCTTGGCCGGGAGCCAGGACTCGGGGAGAGTCAGCTTCATTTGAGCGATGGCGCGGCTGACCACTTCGACTTCCTGCAACTCCGGCAGATACTGCGCACGCACGCGCGCGGTGACTGGCTCGGCGCGCGGCGCCATCTCGATCTTGGTTTCCAGGCGGAGATGCTCCTTGCCGCGCCGAACCATTACCACCACCGGCTTCTCGTCGAACGTCTGATACAGGATCTGCGCGAATTCCGCGCCGTTCTTCAGTTCCTTGCCGCCCAACTCCAGGATGCGGTCGTTGAGCTTGAGCGGCCCCGCGTATTTTTCGGGGAGCGATGCGACCAAAACCCCCGGCCCCGGTTCACCGGGATTGTATCCGAACGAGCCGATCGCCAATACGGCGCCCGATCCCAGCGGTGGCACCCGCGTGGAATCCAGCACATCGTTGCTCTCGGCGGGATCGAACTTGGTGACCTCCACCCAATAGCAATGCGTGAACAGCGGGCTGCCGGTTTCGCAATCCGCGGTGGTGGGGAACGGGTCGCGCTGGTGCGCGGCGAGCCATTCGAAAATCTCCGAAGGCTTGGCCGCGGCCGGCTCGCGCCACTCCAGATTGAAGCCGCTGGACTGCAGCTTCTTGCCCAGAGGCTCCTCTTCCTTATTCGCAAACAGCCAGAGGACCGGAAGGTTGGTGGTGTTGGCGGCGAATAAGCGATTGCTATCGATAGCCGCGCGCGGACTTCCTCCCGCAGCCACGGCGGCCGCCCAAAGATCCGGCATGCGGGCCGCCACATAGAACAGCGTGGAGACGGACCCGCCCTGGGCTGCAAGGTAGACGCGATTGGGGTCGACGGGCAGCCGCTTTTCGGCTTCCTCCACTTCGGCAGCCAGGGCCTTGATGCGCTGGTCGACGCTCTTGCCGGAGCTGTTGCTCCCCGCCTCCAGAAACTGCCAGCCGCGCTCCTGGCATGCAGCTTGCCAGATTTTCGAATCGCCACCGAGCAGGACCAGGAGGGCGGTTTTGGGGGCCTGCGCGGCGGCGGGCCGAACAAGCAGAACTGCGAATACGAGCAGAAGGGATCGGCGGGACCACTCCCTCACGGTCGTGGCTCGGCAAGTTGCTGCAAACACCTGGGCACGATTCTGAGCCGCGCGCGTAAGCAAGCGGTCTTCGGCTTTTTTCTGCAGCCCGCTAGCAGCCACGTCAGTGCACCAGGCGGGAGCGGATGCGTTTGGCCAGTTTCTCAATTTCTTCGGTCTTCTTCAGGCTGGAGAGCGAAAGCACGTGGCGGTCGTTCTTTTCCAGCTCCTGCTTGAGTTGTTCGGCCAGTTCGATGAGCTGCGTCGCATCCTTCAGGTCCCTTTCGTGATCGGCCTTCAGGATTTCATCCTGTTGGGATTTGCCGTTGGGGAGCTGCACTTCGCCTTCGGCGGGGGGCGTCTGATGCGCCGGCCTGGCCTGCGGCGCGACCAACGGCGTCAGAGCCAACGCCAGGCCCGCCGCGGCTGCGAAACGTAATAAGAGTTTCATGGTTCCTGCTGCCGTCATAGCGGCAGATCTTTGTACGAGTAGCTGGTGTCTACGCTTGTGTATTTGCCGCCATCCAGTTCGACGTACGGATATACGAAATAGTTCAACGGAGCGCCCTGTTGCTTGGGAGCCAGGATGACATCGCGGCCCTTGCTGAGCTCCACGCGGTTCTCGTCGTGCGCGCCGAAGAAGTACTCGCGCTTGGCCGGATTCTTGGCGGCTTCCGACGCGTCCACCGGCACCCAGCCAATGCCTTTCGCGTAGAATTCCGCCCAGCAGTGATAGCCGGCGATTTTGCCCGCGCCGCGATCGGCGGGCAGTGGAAAGCCGATGGCGAAACGGGCGGGGATTCCCACGGCGCGCGCGTAGCCGATGAAGATGGCATGGAAGTCGGTGCAATTGCCGCGGCGCACGTCGCACGCATGGTAGATATCGCCGTTGCCCCATCCCTTGCCGCTCTTGTCGTACTTCACGGTGGCCACGACATTATTGTAAATAGCCCGCGCCATTTCCAGATCGGTCTTGGCGCCGGCCGCGTCCACCACCTCGCGCGCCCAGTGCCGGATAGTGTCGTCGAGGGGCACCAGGCGGTCGGGTTGCAGGTAGCGCGTCAAGTCTGGCACATAACCCGGACTGGCTATGGCATACGGCAAAGGGCCGGGCAGCGTCTGGATGCGCTCCTTGCGCACGGCATCGAAGCGCATGGTCAGCGCCATGGCCGGTTCTTTGGGGCCGGTGACGCGAACATGCAGGATGTGGTTATCTTCCGTGCCCGTGGCGACCTCGTAGCGGTAGACCGTATCGACACGCAGGTTCGTAATGCGTTGGAAGGCGTCGTCGTGCGGCGCCGGCAGCCAGATATCGACCGTGTGTGCGCCGCTGGGGATGTCCTTCACGGTGAGCGCGTATTCGAAGCTAAAGGAACGCTCGCGCGGGGCGGGCAGGTTTGCGGCGAAACCCAGCGCCGCAACCAACGAGAGTGCGAAGAGAGTGCGCATAGACTTATTGTATGGGTTGCGGTGCATTTTAGTGGGGCAGACCTCCAGGTCTGCGCGGGTCCTCCAGGACCCGCTTCTGTGACTTTGCCGCAGTCTGTTAGATTAGGCAACCATCATGATGAGGTCCGATATGACTCGAAGAACAATTCTGCAAGCCGTGGGCGCGGGCGCCTTGGCGCCTTCAGCGCCACTGCGCGCGGGCGCGGCGCAATCGGGCGGCGAAGGCGCAGGCACACCCAAGATCTGCCTGGAACTCTCGGGCAGGCTCCAGGCAGCCGCGCTGGATGAGGCCGGCATGCGCCGCGTGAAGCAGCTTGGCGTGAATCACGTGGCCATGGGCGGTCCGCCGATCCCTTGGGAAGAATCCGCGATTCGCGCGCGCATGGAACGTCTGAGCGCTGGCGGCCTGACCCTGGGCAACATGATGATTAGCGGCTTTCCGAACGCCATTTACGGAAGGCCGGGCCGGGATGAAGAGATCGAGAAGGTCCGGCAATCGATTCGCGCGGCCGGCAAGGCGGGCCTTCCGATAGTGGAGTACAACTTCTATGCGCACCGCCTGGTGGAGGGCTACTACGAAGAAATTGGGCGCGCCGGCGCGGGCCTGACCGCGTTCGACTACGACCGCGTGAAGGATCTGCCGCCGCTCGCGGCGGAGGGCGCGCACTCGCTAGAAGAGATGTGGAGCAACGTCGCATATTTCCTGAAGGCCGTGGTGCCGGTGGCCGCCGAATCGGGCGTGCGGCTGGCGTTGCATCCCAACGATCCGCCGGCGCCGCTCAGCCGCGGCTCGGGGCAAATAATGGGGACTGTGGAAGGTTGGAAGCGGCTCGTCGGCATCGTGCCCAGCCCGTCGAATGGCATCACCTTCGATTGTGGGGTCACCCGCGAGATGGGCCAGGACCCTGTGGAAGTCTGCCGCTATTTCGGGTCGAGGGACTCGATCAACCACGTGCATTTCCGGAATGTGCGCGTACGCAAGCCATACGAGAAGTACACGGAAGTGTTTCTCGACGAGGGCGAGATCGACATGTTCGCGGTGATGAAGGAACTGGTGCGCCAGAAGTATCCGCGGCTGATTTATCCGGAGCACCCGCGCGCGCTGGACGCCGATCGCGAGCGGCCGGACTTTCATCCGGGCTATCCGGGCGGCGGCGGGTATGTGGGCTACGCCTACAACGTGGGTTACGCGCGCGCCATGTTGCAGGCGGCGCAGGCGGCCCTCAGCCGGTCATAGGGTTTGGCAACCTGCCGGGTTAGCAGTGTACGCTTGCTGGTCGAGATGGTACTGCAGTATCGCCTGCGGCTTGCCTCGCGGGTAGTATTCGATCGTCTGACTGGTGGCGCCAGTCCGGACGGTGATCTTCGCGGTTTTATCGGGTTGGTTATCGTAGACGGAGAAACCCACCATCTGCTGGCCATCGCGGAGACCAGCCTCAAAGGCTGGACCGTTTGGTATGACACCAGTGACCCTGTGGGCCTCTTGTGAGGCGGCGAAATCGAAGCCAAGATTGAAGGGCACGATCTCGTCCATCGATCCGCGAACACAAGAGCCGAGGGCGTCCTCGGCGGCCGGGATGCGTGCGCCCTGTTCTACAGCCTGCGCGAGCTGGCTCCGGGAAGCTGGGGAGAGATAGCGGCCGGCGGTCTCAATAATCCGGGCTTCCGTCAATGGTTTGCCGGCTCCGCTCACCATGTCGAACATCACATTGTCCAGGGAGCTTTTGCCGCCGGAGTCCTTTCGGATTTTCCGGTCCAGCCACAGGGCGATCAGGCGGCCACGCACGTAGGGGTTGGTCGAGTTGGGAGAATTCCGGAGATCGCGGTTGATGCTTTCGATATAAGTGGGGAGCTGCATCAGGCCGCCGCGACAGGCCAGAAGATAGCCGTAATACAGCGTGAAGCCTTCGCGGAACCATTCGATGGCTTTGTCATCCTCATCGGACAACAGCCCCATGCGGCGTGGGTTCCAGGCATGAAACGTTTCGTGCACCAGAGTCGGGAGCTGGGCGGAAAACGTGTCTTGGCGCGACAGGTAGAGCCAGAAGGCGTTGGTGAACGCGGAGCCGTCTTCGTTTCCCCTATCGTTGTCAAACGCTTTTAGGGTGACCAGGAAGTACGGAAAGTTGTCGTCGTGCCAGAAGTCGCGCACGATGCCGACGGCTTTTTGGATGCCGCTGACGACCTCGTCATCGGGGAAGGTCCATTTACCCCGGACTACCAATACGGCCGGCCGCGCGCCGATTTGAAAACGACGGATGCGAAAGTCGCCCGCGGTGAAGAGCGCTTCTTCGACGGCGCTCCAGGCGCCGGAATAGGACTGGCAACGGCCGACGTTGTTCGCAGTAGTGCCGCCCGCACTGGTGCCAAAGCTGGTGGCCAAGACCCAGGCGGCTGGAAGATTCTGCCAATCGAAGTGGACGGTCACCGCTGTTTGGGGCGCCAGATCGGGGTGAACCAGGGCGTTCTGCCCATTGATTTCGAGATACTCCGGCATCAGCGCGCCGTGGAACTCCGCAGGATGGCGGAAAGGTCCAGTCCAGTCCTTTACCATGTCGTAGGCGAGAATCACCTCCCGATTGGGAGGATGCCGGACCGTCTTCTTTCCCGGGCGAGCCGGTGTCGGCCACGGCCGTATCGCCGGAGAGTGCGCGGAGGTTGATCACGCCGCGAAGGGTTTCGCCGGCCCACTGCGAGGGCACTTCCACAGCGTCTAATCCGTCCGGGCCGCCCTGGAACTTGAGAGTGACGTGCAAGATTGTGCCGGCGGGTGTGACAGTCGGATCGAAAGTGTAGGTCAAGACCCGGCCTGTGGCGTCCGCGGGGAAGCGACACTGGGCGAGGCTTGCCGTGGCCGCGGCGGAGAACCACACGGCGAGGATCGGGCACCAAACTGACTGGATGCGGGAGCGGTTCATGCGGGCTCCTTTGGCTTCAAAAAACTAGACGATGGCGAGGCCGCAATCGTTGGGGCAGCGGCGTCCACAAAACGATCTTCCTGCATCACGGGCGCCGTCGCGCTCACCGCGTATTCCGCGGCTAGTT
>OCZU010000688.1_pt1 | contig 22721 bp, 9 predicted proteins | sample 1539001 | NCBI WGS metagenome assembly OCZU01 (sample SAMEA3539306, study PRJEB22396) | soil metagenome | biome: tundra; feature: field; material: soil | place: USA | collected 2010-05 | depth 0.15 m | reverse complement strand
GCCATCCGTGGAGCGCTGGAGTGGTCAAATGGCTCAGTGAAGAGGTTCTGGGCATCAAGCCCACATCGCCCGGATTTGCCACCTACAAGACACTTCCGCATCTCGGCCGGACCCTGACTTATGTAACGGGACAAACGCCGACGCCTTTTGGGAATATCCAAGCCAGCTTCAACGTGTCCAACGGCCTGTGCTCAGTGACGGCCCCGGCGGGGACGGTGGGAACCGTCGGCATCCCCAAGGTTGAAAAAACCATCACCAGCATCACCATCAATGGAACGCTCGCCTGGGACGGCGCCTTTCATCCCGTTGCCGGTATCAGTGGCGCAAGCGAGGATTCCGAATTCGTGTATTTTGCTGGTGTGCAGCCGGGAACCTATTCGATGTCGGTATCTTACAGCGGTTCGACCCCGGTCTATAACGAACTGCACGAACAATATTCTGCCCAGTTTATCAAAGAGGATTCAACCACCAGCGGCAACTGGGGTGGGGTCTATGGAAAAGACGGCTATGTTCTCTGCAATTACGATGGAAACGGTAATGACCAGAAATCACTGCCGCCGTATGTGTCTTCCGTGAATTACAACGTGCCATCCGCCACAATCTGGGTGTCCGGCACCAACGATGACCGGGCACTGGCGCCGAATTCGAGCAATCAGAACCCCAGAACCGCCGCCTGTTATTACGGGAGTCCTACCATGAGCTTTACCATCAACTGCACGGGAACCAACAACTACCAGTTGGCGCTGTATTTCGTTGACTGGGACGACAAAGGGAGGAGGCTGGCTGCGGAGATGTTTGATGCCAACACATTGAACTTGATTGCACCTGTCAAGGTGGCAACGAATTTTTACAGGGGCAAATACCTTGTTTACAGCTATAACAAATCTGTGAAATTTCGGATTGACCATGTGCGGGGCGACAATGCCGTGTTAAGCGGGATATTTTTTGATCCCGCGCCAACGAACGCCGCCCCGGTGCTGGGAGCGATCAGCGATAAATATGTTTACGTGGGCCAGACGGTGCAGTTCACCGCCGCCGTGACGGACGCCCAGAGCGCCTGCCAAATCCTGACGTTCAGCTTGAACAATGGGCCGGCGGGCGCGAGCATCAATCCGTCCAGCGGGGCTTTCTCGTGGGTTACAACCAATGCCGCCGCGCCCGGCACCAATGTGGTCACCGTTCGCGTGACGGACAATGGCATGCCGCCGTTGAGTGATGCGAAGACCTTTTCAGTTTTCGTTTCCGGCCTGCCGCAATTCACCGGGGCCACGGTCGGGACCAACGGCCAGGTTCAGCTTACGTTCAACGCGCTGCCGGGGCAGAATTACCAGGTTCAATTCAAGGTCAGCCTGAGGGATGCTCAGTGGACACCGCTCGGCGGAATTATGCCCGGCACCGGCTCACCCCTGACCGTTTCCGACAATATATTCGGAAGCTCCCAGCGCTTCTATAGGTTACTAGCGCTGCCTTAACGAACAAATAATCAAAAAATGAATTGTCCAAAATTCATCCGCAACACGTCAGTCATCGCTTTAATCTTGGCCATGCTGCCTAGGGTCAACTGGGCCGCTGACGGGTCTTCGGCACCAATGGATAAAACTCCCATTGACCGTCATGCGCTGGTGACGCGACACAACGTGGTGTTGACTAATGCGGACCGTGTCTTCACCGCTGTCGGTATCTGCCTGGCAACGAGGGACTGTTGCATGCCACGGCCATGATGGCAGCGGGTTGGGGTGGCGCGCCCGCCGCCAAACACGCGCCCGGTTTTCCCGAGAATGGAGCCGGGTCGTGAAGTGGGAAGGACTGAAGCAAGCACCCTGGCGACGGCGCAAATGGTTGCCACCTGAAACATTCAGCCAGTATGGCTCCGGTCGCGTTTAAATATTTGTGTAAGGCTCGGCTTGCCAAATTATCCACGAAGTTCATCATTATTTCCACTTCAGGCGAAATGACACGTTGCCCCGGGACGTTTATTCTGCACCACATCAACTCGTCATATCGCATAGGTGGATTCGTTGAACCATGATACCGCCCGGTGTTAAAGCGACCAGGCCGATGAAAAACGGTCGTTCGGAAGTAATTTCCTCGAAACGACCGGTCAGAGTCGCTTTGGTGGAAGACCAGCCGGAGGTCCGGGAAAGTTGGAGCAAACTGATCAATTCCTTTCCCGGGTTCGCTTGTATTTCTGCTTGTGAAACTGGCGAGGAGGCTTTGCAAACTATTCCCCAGGAGCAGCCTGACGTGGTGCTTATGGATATTGTTCTGCCGCGCAAGTCGGGCATCGCATGCATTGTGCGCCTCAAAGAACTGCTGCCCCAGACTCAGATTGTCGTTCTCACGGCCATGGCTGATCAAGAGTTGGTGTTCAGGGCGCTGGAGGCGGGAGCCGATGGTTATCTGCTGAAACGAATAAAGCCGGCGGATTTACGAACTGCTTTGCTGGACGTCCTGCATGGTGGAGCGCCAATGACCGGCCAAATTGCCCGGAGCGTGATTGAATCCTTTCGACAGAAGGTCAGGTTGCCAAACGAATCAAAGCCTTTTTCTCTCAGGGAAGAGCAGATTTTAATGCTGCTTTGTCGGGGCTATACGAACGGCGTGATTGCCGACAAGCTGGACTTGAGCATTAATACCGTGTGCGTTCATTTGAAGGGCGTGTTTAGAAAGCTTCATGTGAGTTCGCGCATCAAGGCCGTGGTTCGTTATATGGCCTCCAAAACTCCACAGCAAGCCGGACGACTCACCGGTTTATTGGCCGCGCGAACCACCGCCCATGTGTCGGGGAAATGCGATGGCAACCGTCGGTTTGCCTTCAGCCGTTATCCATAGAAGATATGAGGATAGATTCGAATCACATGCGTCAGATCCATCGGTTTTGTCGTTGAGCATCGGAGAGTGGATGCCGCAACATATCCTTCCCATTTTGCATCAGACCTGTCGCCTGAAATCTCTGCCACCCTGATTCCACGCCACACCGAAGGATTCCAATTGAGCCGGCATTGATTCAAGAGTCAGGGGTTCAGCGACAAGCCGGGAGTTTGCCAAATTATCCACTGAATTCGCCATTATCTCCACATCAGACCCAATGACATTCTGTCATGAGAAGTTTATTGTTCACCGTATCAACACATTCAACACATGCGTATGTATTCGATGCGGGAGCTCCCTTGTCAGGCATCTATGAATGATAAGAAAATTGGACAACCCGAATCTGTGAAAACGCGAATAATAAACAAATACCTGCCGGCAAAATAAGCAAACCCTATAACCCATAGAATCATTATGAACCTCCAAGAAACCAAACCAAACCAAAAATGCAAGCTGGCGGTCAGCCTGCTTTTCGTGGCTTTGCTGACTTTTGTCAGCACCGGCTCGGCGCAATTGCGCATCACGGGGAGCAGTCAGACGGGAACCAGCGGCTCTTTCACCCCGAGTTGGACGCCAGCCACCATTCACCTGCTTGCCAACGTGGCGCCAACCACTGCCACCGGCAATTTCTTCGGCAATTTCGGCTCCCCTGGGACCGGCGGGACTGCCGCCCTTCTGACAACGGTTGGCAACTCGCTTCAGGTTAGGAATTTTCCCAGCGAGAACAATATTGATTTGTGCGGCTCCAGCGGTGGGACGTTGGTCGTCTATACGATGACAAACGGTTCTCCTGCATTTGGGTATAACATCACGAATATTTCGGTCTATGGCTCTTGGCAGGATAATGGCCGCGATGCGCAAGACTACACCATTTCTTATTCAACCGTAAGCGCTCCGGCAACGTTCACGGTTTTGAGAAGCGTCCACTATCAACCTGCCGTTGGCGGTGGTATAGGGTCAGCCACCCGGGTGGTCATTGATGATGCGTCAGGCGGTTTGATTGCCAATAATGTTTACCAATTGCAATTTGATTTTCTCTCTCCGGGTGCGGAAAATAACGCCGCCGGTTATCATACCATTACGGTGGAAGGCTCGGCGGCGGCGGGACTGACGAATTTGCCTCCCGGAATTCGGATTAGTTATGCAACCCGTAACCTTGCATCGGGAGATCCGGCGGGTTGGACGCTTGAAACGGACAGCTTAATTCAGGGAATGGCTCCCAGCGCAGTTGGTCCAGGCAGTTTTGCACAATTTGGCATTGGTTCACCCGGTGTCAGCGCGCTTACGGATGGCACTTATGGTAATGTGAGCGACGGTTCCCAGGTTGCCACCTGCGGTTCGTCCAGCGGTTGCGGCCAGTCGGCCACTTACACCCTCACCAACTCTGTGAATGGCAGCGATGTGACCAACATCGTGGTTTACAGCGGTTGGGACAATAATGGCCGTGATGGGCAATATTACACAGTCAGTTACTCCACGGTCCCGGCTCCGACAACGTTCATACCGATAACGGACATTGTCTATAATCCGGCTGGAGCCGGCAGTCCGGCAGTTTCCGACCGTGTGGCGTTTACTACCTCGACCGGTGCGCCGCTGGCCAAAAATGTCTATAGTTTGAAATTTGACTTTTCTGTGCAGAGCAGTGGCAACAGTTACATGGACAACGGAGCTTCTCTTTACGCCGAAATAATTGTGGAGGGCACCAACTCCGCGCCGCCGGCGGCGGGTCCGTCGCCTTTCCTGGTTAACGACACCTTGCCGACTTACGCCGAAACAGTCGTTGGGGATCAGGTGGTCTTCACGGCGGCTTACAGCAATACGCCGCCGGCTGGCCTGCAATGGCAGGTCATCAATGGCGCAGTCACAAATAACGTCAACACCGGGGTGGTAAATGTGTCAAGTGGCGGAGTCACGACCTCGACGCTGACACTCAACAATGTGCAAGTGTCGAATTCCGGCACTTACCTGTTGAATGCTACCAACTCAATCGACAACACTGCCCTGCCATCACATAGCACGGGTGCTCAGTTGGCGGTAAGCAGCACACCGGCGGCCGTGAATAACGTCATTATTAATTATGCGAGTCAAAACTTTCCAAGCAGCACCAATTTCCTCCCCGCGTGGCCGGTTGACACCAATAACCTGAACTTGATTTATGGGTTTACCATCGGGTCCGGTCCGGGAACGTTCACTTACGCGGGCGATTTTACCGGTGGTGGCAATTATTGCAATGCTGACCCGACCGTTTTGTCGGATGGCATGATTGGCACTATGACGTCATTGCCGAATTTATCATTTTGTGGCTGCGGCCCGCATATCTCTGGTGCGGGTGAATCGGTGACTTATACACTGGTTACCAATTCTGCGCCTTTAGGTTGGGAACTTACCAACATCACTGTTTTTGGCGGCTGGCAGGATGCTGGTCGCGATGAACAGAAATATCAGGTTCTGTATTCCACGATGCAAGCGCCCAACTCGTTTGCTCCTCTGGTGACTGCCGACTACCTCCCCACAGATCCAAACAACCAGCCGACGGTCTCCCGCACCATGCTCGTTCCGGCGAGTGGAGTGCTGGCTCATAATGTGGCGGTTTTGAAGATCAGTTGGAATGTCTCTCCGCAGCCCGAGAACGGGTGGGAAGGTTATTCCGAAATCCTTGTCGGTGGCAAGGCCTCGACAGGAATCAGCCCTGTTCCAACGAATGACCCGCCGACCACGGCCTCTGATGTGGTGGGCAGCCAGATTATCCTCACTGCGGCTTTCAGTGGTGCCTCTAGTCTGCAATGGCAGAAGAACGGAACTAATATCACAGGAGCGACCACTTCAACCCTGACACTCAATAACCTACAGCTCACCAATTCCGGAGCTTATACTCTGGTGGGCTCCAATTCAGCGGGTTCAAGCAGCAGCAGCGCCTGCACGGTGACCGTAATTCCCGCGCCAACCGCGGTGGGCAACATCATCACGGCCATTGCCACGCAAACATCGGTGGCTGAGGTGTTCACTCCTACTTGGGATCCCAATGCATTGAGTTCGAGTTTGATTTACAATAATTCGCCCAGCAGTTCTGGCGAGGGTGATTTTACTGGAGGAACCTTCCAGCCCGGGGGTCCCACAGGCGGAAGCCTGCCGGCGGTTTTAACGGACGGCACTTTTGGGACGATTGATTTTAGCCAAAGTGGAGTTCATGCCTGGGTCACTTGCATGGGTTCGGGTAGTGTTGATGGGTCTGGTAATCTCCGAGGCGGTCAATATGTGATCTATACGCTTCCCGCTTCTGCGAACGGATACGATATCACGAATATCGTAACGGCCGGTGGATGGAATGACGGAGGACGCGATATGCAGTCCTATACCGTAAATTATGCCACGTCGGCGAACCCAACCTATTTCACTCCATTGGCGATGGTCGGTTACAATCCCACTAATCCGGTCGGCTATTCCATGGTCCGGGCAACCATCACACCTGCGAGCGGGGCGCTGGCCAGCAACGTCGTGGCGTTGGAGTTCGACATGACCACGCCGGTCGGTGAAAACGGGTTCTCCGGCTACAGTGAAATCGGTGTCTATGGTTCACCCTCGGCGAATCCGCCGCCTGCTGGGCTGGTAATCACCGCCGAGCATCAGGAAGATACTACGACCTGGACGGCAGAAACACCCAACCTGATCGCCGGGCAACTACCCAACAGCCAGGGTCCCGGCGTTTTTACGAGTGAAGGATGCAATGTCACCAACTTGACTGACGGGGTGCTTGGCTTCGGATCCGCTTTTGGTGCCAGTTGCGGTGCCGATACCAACGCTTCCGTCTCGTTCATTACGTTCAATTCTGCCACTGGCTGGAATTTGACCAATATTGTGGTTTATGCTCTGTGGCACGATTACGGTCGGGACGGACAGTTCTATAACTTGAGTTATTCGACCTTGTCGGCTCCTGCGACGTTCCTGCCGCTGGCCAGTGTGTCTTACAACCCACCCATGCCGCATGATGGAAGGAATTCGGGTTCCCGTGTGGCGATTGCTCCGGCAGTCGGCCAGATCCTGATTGCCAGCAATGTGGCCGCGGTGAAGTTCGACTTTACCCCGCAGGGAACGCAGGACTTCGGTTGGTCTGGCTATACGGAAATTGTATTGCAAGGTTCCAACTTGGCCGCTCCAACGGTGCCAGTAGTCAGCGCGCAAGGAGTGGTTGGAGGCAACCTGATCCTGAAGGGCGTTGGCGGTACGCCGAACTTCGGCTACACAGTGTTGACGACAACCAACCTGCAAACACCGATAGTCAACTGGACCGTCGGCGCGACCGGTGTTCTGGATAACACAGGTGCGTTCTCTAATGCCATCCCGATTAACATCTCGCAACCGGCCGCGTTCTTCCGGTTGCGGATGCTTTAATGCTGGGTTGAGGTGGATGGTTAATTGCCCGGGGACACTAGATTCCCGGCAATTAGCTTTAAGTTTATTAAGACGATGAGCGTCAAAATAGTTTTTTTGGCGAGGTTTTAGGCGGTGTTAATTTAATTAAAAATGAATACACTTAAATCAAACGAAGCAGGTGACCGGGGAGGTCATCTAAAAAGCAAGGCGTTTACGTTGATTGAACTGCTCGTGGTCATTGCGATCATCGCCATTCTGGCAGCGATGCTATTGCCGGCTCTGAACAAGGCTAAAAGCAAGGCTTTGGGAATAGCCTGCATCAATAATTTAAAGCAGCTCACACTGGCGGCCCACCTGTATGCCGGGGATTTTCAAGATGCCATTCCGCCCAATGGACTTGGAACTTTCAATTCCTGGGTTACGAGCACCACCGGTGTCCAACAGATGCCCGACTACGCCGATCTCACGCTCATCCGTAAGTGTGTGCTTTACCCCTACAACAAGTCAGACGCGATCTACCGGGACCCAGGCGACAAGAATGTTATTCCCGGTCAATCTGCGCCACGGGTGCGCAATTATTCCCTGAACGGTATGATGGGAGATAATCTTGGAACAGTCACTGATGTTCATCCTGCTATTACTGAAAACCGCAAACTTTCCTCAGTCCATAATCCTGGTCCTTCAACCGCCTCTTTTTTCATTGATGAGCAGTCCAGTGCTGGCATTGCAGCCAACCAAACCAGCATAGATGACGGCTATTTTGCTGTGGATTCGGGAGGCCCGGGTTCTGGGTCGTCTTACAGTAGTTCGATATGGCGTAATGTTGTATCCAGTCGTCACGGCAATTATGGCCAGATGTCTTTTGCGGATGCACACGCCGAGCATATGAAATGGGTGGACGGGAGCACGAAAGGGTTGATGGGGATATTGGCCGACTCACATGTCATCAATAATCCAGATCGCAAACAGGTATGGCTGTCCACTTATGCTTCGGGGTCAGTTGCGGGAGTGCCCTGGTAAGTTTTGCCATCCGAGGTTGGCGCGAGTTCATGCCCATTTGGTCGGTTGACCGGCGGAATTATGATTGGCATAGAGCAGGATTAATTGGTCGGGAGCCGGCTCAAACGGTGATGTCGGTTGTCGGCTAACTGCCACCCGGCGAATGCATCCGGGCTGCAGTCGGCCACGCGCGCGACGTTGACACCGATGAACGGTTGCCGGCCACGGATACTGTGGCGGTGAAGTTCGACTTCACCATGCCTGCGTGCAGAACCAACTTTTCCGGCTGCTCGGAAATTGATCTTTATGGGATGCCCACTCAAGTGGCGGCCACCAACCCGACCGCCACTGACAAAATGACTCTGCCAACCAACCCGGCGAGCGGCAGCGTCTTTTATCGGATGATTGACCCGGAATGTATAAGCCATCAATAATAGCTTCACAATGAACAATAACACTTGCCGTTTCAGTCAGTTTTCTTGCTTTCAAATGGTCTTAAGTGGACTCTTGATAGTAAACATTTCAAAGGCCTCCAGCACATGGACGGCACTGAATAACGCACCGCCAGTGGGGGTGAACAATTGCCTGCTGTTGAGCGACGGCACCGTGCTCGGCATGAACGGGGCAGGACAGTGCGTCAAGCTCACTCCGGACATCCACGGCAGCTACGTCAACGGCACTTGGACCACGTTGGCAACGATGAATAGCAGCCGTCTGTTCTTTTCATCGGTTGTCCTGACCAACGGAAATGTTTTTGTGGCGGGCGGCGAGTATGGCGACGCGAATCATTACGACGCAGAACTGTATGATTCACAGGCCAACACCTGGACGGTTGTTCCGGGATCGCAGTCACCGAATTTCAACTATTCAGACTCGCCCGCAGAACTGCTTCCCAATGGAAATGTGTTGGTGAGTGACTCGCAAAGCACCTATCAGTTTTACAACGTCGCTTCCAACATCATGACGTATGGCGGAACATGTGGCGACATGAATGAAGTCTGCTGGGTCAAGCTGGCCAATGGCAGCATTTTCGGAGTGGATAATTATGGAAACGCTGCGGAACACTATGTTTCTTCGACGGGTGGATGGGTGATAGATGCCACCAGCACTCCGTCGGGATTTCAAGGTGGTGACGACATGGATTATCTCCTGCCCGACGGGCGGGTGTTTCATGCTGGCTCCACGCCGAACACGGGCTTCTACACGCCGGGCACCACTGCAACCAGTGCGGGCAATTTGGTGAATGGTCCCAACCTGCCCATGGACGCCACCGGGACGAACCAATTGGTGGCCGGGGAATCACCGGGGGCAATGCTGATTACCGGGAATATTCTTCTGGATTTGGCGCCAAATGGCGGCGGGGCGGCGGGGGGATCACCCTGCTATTTTTACGAATATAACTACACCAGCAACACGTTCACGAAGGTGAGCGCACCTGGTGGCGGCAGCACTTATGGCAGCAGCCCCTTTGTGAACAGCATGCTGGATTTGCCGGATGGATCGGTGTTGTTTGTTGGCGGCCAGAACTCCACCTCCTTTTATATTTATACGCCCCAAGGAACGCCGCTGGCGGCGGGGCGACCCATCATCAACAGCCTCAACCAGAACTTGGACGGTTCGTATCATCTGACCGGCATTGGATTGAACGGCATTTCTGAAGGGGCAATGTTTGGTGATGACGAACAGATGGCGTGTAATTATCCGCTGGTGCGCCTGACCAATAATGTTTCGGGGAATGTATATTATGCGCGCAGCTACAACTGGAACAGCACGACCGTTCAAAACAACAATCCGGTGACGACGGAGTTTGCCCTGCCGCAGAACCTGCCGGTCGGAACCTATTCGCTGGTGGTGACGGCGGTGGGCAATCCCTCCGCCCCGGTGACATTTGCTTATGCGCCTCCCGCCGCGCCCACCGGCTTGACGGGGACAGCAGGCGATGCGCAGACAGTCTTGTCATGGAACGCAGTTTCTGGCGCCACAGCCTACAATGTGAAAACGCTGCTTACCATCAGTCCACTGCGTTACACCACGGTGGCGACTGTGACCAGCACAAGCTGCACCAACCTCGGACTGGTGAATGGCAGGAGCTATTTTTATGCGGTCTCGGCGGTGAGCGCGGGCGGCGAAAGCACTAATTCCACACCCTTGCTCTTGGTGCCCTTTGGACCACCACCGGTCCCCACTGGTGTAACAGCCGCGGTCATACCGAACAACTTCGCAGACGCACAGATTAACCTTGCCTGGACGGCAAGTTATGGTGCAACAAACTATAACATCAGACGCTCAACAGTTCATAATGGCCCATATACAAATCTGGCCGCCTCCGTCGCCCCGTCCTATGCTGATGCTAGCCCTCTGATCGGTAAAACATATTACTATGTAGTGTCCGCAGTAGGCACGGGTGGTGAAAGCTCTAATTCTGCCGAAGCAAATACCGCAATTCAACTGGCAACCAACGTTTGCCTGCCGGTTACGGCGGCGGACGTAGTTGGAAGCCAGGTCACTTTCATGGCGACTTTCAGCGGCGGCAACCTGCGTTATCAATGGCAGAAAATCCTCGGCGGGGTCACGAACATTGTGGCTGGCGCTACAAACACGATATTCACGCTGGCCAACTTGCAATTGACGGATACGGCAAGCTACCAGCTTAAGGCGACCAACACGTTGGGAGGAGTTTACTCGAGCACGCTGGGTTCGTTGACGGTGAACAGTGTACCGGCACCGGTGAACAACATCATCACTACCTACGCCGCCCAAACGGGACGCGGCAATACCGGCATCTATACGAATTTTGTTCCGACTTGGACCGAGGCTCCGGGCAGCTTGATTTTTGGCCAGTCGCCCAGCAGCGTGGGTAGTGGCGATTTCAGCCAATACTTTTCGGGACCAGTTTCAGTGCTGACGGACGGCACTTTTGGCTGGCTGAACTACTGGCCGAATACTGGCAGCAGTCCAGCCTTGGTTACTTGTGGTGGATCAGCCGGTCAATCGGTCACTTACGCTCTAGCCAATTCGACCAGCGGGTATAATCTTGCCAATATCGTGGTCTATGGTGGCTGGGGCGATGCGGGCCGGGACCAGCAAGCCTATACGGTTTATTATTCCACCGTTGCCGCGCCGGCGAACTTTATCCAGTTAAGCACTATCAACTACAACCCGGCAAATGCTTCCAGTGTGCAGTCCGCAACCCGGGCGACACTCATGCCTGCAAGTGGCTTTTTGGCCACGAATGTGGCCGCGGTGATGTTTGACTTCACATCGCCGGCTCCCGAGAATGGTTATTGCGGCTACTCGGATATCGAAGTGTTTGGATCTCTCCCGCCGCCGCTGCAAACTGCGCCGTATCTGACCACCAACACCTTGCCAGTGACGGCGGTGGATGTGGTGGGCAGTCAGGTCACATTCATGGCGGCCTTCAACGGCACCAATCCGATTGCCTACCAATGGCAAAAAATCAAAAGTGGCGTAACAAATAACATTGCCGACGCAACGAACACGATCTTGACTTTGACTCATCTGCAATTAACGGACACGGCTTCCTATCAGTTGCGGGCGTCGAATGTCCAGGGGGTCACTGCCAGCACACCCGGTTCGTTGACGGTGAACAGCGTTTCACCTGCTGTGAACAATGTGATTACCTCGGTGGCCGCGCAGACGGGAATCAGTGGCACCTTGTTTTTTATTCCAACTTGGACGGTGACACAGGGCAGTCTGATTGCCGGCCAGTTGCCCAACAGTTTGAGTAGCGGTAATTTCAGTCAAGCCGGTGCGGGCACAATCTCGGTACTGACCGACGGTAGCTTTGGTTCGCTGAACTACCAACCCGGTAACGGCAGCAGTCCCACCGAAGTCACTTGCGGCGGATCAGCCGGTCAATCGGTCATTTACACTCTTTCCGGTTCCGGCAGCGGTTACAGTCTCACCAACATCGTGGTGTACGGCGGTTGGGGAGATTCGGGTCGCGACCAGCAGGCCTACACGATTTATTATTCACAAATTGCTGACCCGACCACCTTCATCCAGTTGGGCAGCGTCAACTATAACCCGTCGAATCCTTCCGGCACGCTGTCCGGCACACGGGCTACTTTGACGCCGGCAAGTGGCGCTCTGGCCACAAACGTGGCGGCGTTGAAGTTCGACTTCACCAGTCCGGCCCCGGAAAATGGTTATTGTGGCTACTCGGAGATTCAAGTGTTTGGGACGGCCAGCATTCCACCGGCGTTGCCGGCGAACTTGAATGCGACACTTCAGGTAGGACCGCCGAACTTCACAATGAATATTGGAAACTTAGTGGTGGGGCGGAACTATTCGCTGCAGTGCACAACCAACCTCGTGTCGCCGGTTTGGCTGATTGTGACGAACTTTGTGGCCACGCAGACGGTCGCCACTTTTAGCGACTCTACCGCCAGCGATTCACAAAAATTCTACCGTGTCGCGGGATACTGATCGCGATGACCATTTTCCAAGCCATTTTGCCGATGAAAGATATGGCAGATCCGAACATTGGATGACGCCGATTTGCACACTCGCAATCAGCTCAAGCACGGCTCGTGGATGTTACAAATCCCTGCACAGCCCGCTGCGGTCAAAACATAAATGCTGACATTCTCCGGCCAGCAATCCCGGCGCGAAATCCTAACCAGCCACGTTTTCGGCTCGACGAGCACTGTCCAGGTGGAGCCGCAAACCGAACCATCGGCGCGCGCCGCGCCAAGCTCATTTTTTCGGACAACCTTGACAGGCGCAGGCGGGCCATACAATGGACGAGGAGAGCGCCGGAACCCACCCCGTGCAAATGCACTTCCCATGTGAATAACTTTTTGAAATTTCTATTTGCAAACCAGAGAACCTCTTGCCGCGACGACCGGCGACACACAATTGGTCTGGATTTGCGCGCAGTTTATCAGCGTGACTGCGCCCATGAACAAACCTCAATTAACCCAGTAATGGCCGATGCAAATTCAAAAACCCAGAGCAACTAAAAGTGAAGCCGTCGTCCTAAACATAACCCGCCACGCTAAACGGTCTTGCAAGTCATTGGATACCTGTTGCAATCGTTCGCATTGAGCCGTCGTACTGGCCTCGATGCCCTTCCATTCTGAGTGCAGCCCATAATGCTGCCAAGGCAGCCAGTGCAAGTCTGGTCATGAACGAGACGAGAGTTCATGTAGTCATAACCGACGTGCGGAAGAGCGATCAACCGCCCGAAAGCTCGGTCGTAAAAGCCCCGTCCGGTAGCGGGGCGAGCCAGATTCCGGGCCGCAGCACAAAGTCAACGCTGCAGCTTCGTTAATGCGGGCTGAAGACCGCCTAGTCCCACAAATCGATAGTCATTGATCTGCCGTTGGAGACTTTCTTGTCCTTGTTCAAGCCGGGCAAACCAAATGGCAGGCGGCGGTCGGTCTTGATCTTCTCGGCGTCCACCGAGGTGAGCTTGGAGTTGGCGCGGAGATTATCGGCGGCATCACAGAGATCGGTTTCAAATTTTGAAATACTACCCATGCGCAGCGTTGGCGGACCAGTTTGCGGACAAAGCGAGGCAGCGTCAATGCGCCTTCATGGCCACCCGCACAAGTTTGGCGCAGACACCTGACAGAAATTGCGTGGACAATCGCGGTTATCGTCAATTCGCGGATTGAACAAGTCCATTTTCATGGACGGGTCGCGAAATCGGATTGTGTGCGGATGCGGACTGGTCGCGGCCACGGACTGGCCAGAGAATTGAATTGTGCGCGGAAGTGGACTGGACATGGTTGCGGACGAATCGCGGTCGCGGTCGGTTCGCCGACTGGACAAGGACAATTTAACGGACAGGTCTGGGGCGTGAATTGTGCGCGGACACGGACAAACTGTGGTCGTGGTCGCGGACTGGTTGGGGCCACGGACTGACTGCGGACGCGGATGCGGACTGGACAAGGTCACGGCCAGCAAGCGGGACAAGGGCACGAATATTTGGCACTTAAACCGCAACTTCTTCGCGGACCTCAGAATCTTGAAAATTCAAGGGGTGAGGCGTTGCGAGGCTGGCAAACAAGCGGCGATGGATGGATACGTCGCTCTCGCGTTGAACCGGAACTTCTGCCACCCACACGTTGCTCGCTCCAACGAGAACAGCATCGAACGAAAGAAGAAGGAACCTCCCGAACACCGGCCGCAATCCAAGTCGATCATGAAAACAGACCGGACAAGGCGATTCGCACTTCGGGAACGCTGCCACATTCAACGGTTTCGCCGGCACCGAAAACCTGCGTCTCCTGATAACGGCCATTTTCAGGCCGACGATACAGTTCAACCCGCTTCTCAGTCGCGAGCACAATCCAGTACTCCTTCACTCCTGCCTCGGCGTAGAGTGAAGCATATTCCCGATCGAGAGCCGGGCTGGACACGGCGACTTCAATCACGAGTTCAGCGGTGGTTGGATGCGCCTGAAAGAACTCCGTTTCCGTGCCGCGCACCACGGCGACGTCCGGCTCCGGTTCCGAGTCCGCCAGGGCGAGAGGATCTTCACGCCGAACGACGAATTCTGCGGAAAGTATCGAGCTGATGAGATCGTAAAGGCGTTTCGCGATCGCGGCGTGCAATGGTGATTTGGACCTTTTCTCGATGACGATGCCACGAATCAGTTCGGTGCGGCGGCCATTCTCGTTGTACTCGTCCAGGCGATGATATTCTTCGACCGAGAGATGCGAGAGGCGCTGGCGGACTTCCGGTATATCGAGGAACGCTGCCATGTCGCCCTTCCCTTACGCCGGTCCGGAGAATTCGTCGAGCAGTTTTTGAGCCTTGCTCCCTGAGCGATATCACAGGGCTTGCACCAGGGGCTTGCACCAGGGGCCTTGACTTGAATGCAAATCTTGAACAAACAATGGGCTACCAACCACCGGCATCAGACAAACCTCACAAAGCTTACACAAAAGCTGGCGAATGGAAGACCGCAGCAGACGTTCCGCAGGCGTGGCGAGGTGCCATAACAAAATTGTTTGATGCTGCTTGGCCAGATAGTGTTCGGAATGGCGCAAATGCCATTGCCCAGTTGGCTGTGTATTTTTTCGCAAGCGCAGCGTCCTTAATCACAAGCAGATTTTCTGCGTTACTCTCCTCCGCCGCTTTCGTGAAATTAAACGAGCCAGTGAGAACAGTGCTTCCGTCAATAATCATAATCTTATTGTGAGCAATCGCGTGTTTTGCGTCGATGTAAGTGCTGAAGGCGGAAAGATTTTCGACAGTCGCATTCGTGACTGTTTCAGAAACCCACTGTCCGCCAATCGTCCCTCGAAGTGGAGCAAAGCCGCTTCAGCACCCGCAGCTTGAGACGCGCAAGGCGACTTTCGGGACCTGTAACCGACCCGCCATCCCGCTGTCACATCCGTCACCGGAATTTTACTATCGTCATGTTTACTTCCTTTGCATTGGTGTGGTTATGTAAGCATGAAAACAAGAATACGAAATAATTATGAAAACAAAACAACCAATGAATCGGCGAAACAGCACAAACAACGCGCTTGAACTCTCCTCTCCACGGATGGGAAGGCTCGGGCGCAATACCGCATTGCTCAGCGCTGCGGCAGCCGGCGTCCTGCTGGCGGCTCAGCCGGCCACGGCCGGCGACATCTTTGTGATGGCGATGGAAAATCACAACTTCACCCAGCCCAACCCGACGAGTAGCCCTCAGCAAATCCTCGGCAACCCGGCCGCGCCCTACATCAACAGCCTCATCACCCCAGGCAACCCGAACGCGGCGCAAGTTTCATATGCCGTGAACTATTACAACGCCGGCAATGGCGTTCATCCCTCGGAGCCAAACTACGTCTGGGCCGAGGCAGGGTCGGATTTCGGGTTTCACAGCGATGCCGATCCCAGCCCCGCCAACGGCAATACATTCTATGCCCACTCCAACCACCTCACCTCCCAGTTGACCGCAATGGGCATCTCCTGGAAGAACTACCAGGAAGACGTCCAATTGAGCGTTAGCCCGACCAATAGCGCCTCGGGAATCAATGGCCCGGTCAATCCCTATTACGGCACCATGCAGTTCAACTATGCTGTCAAGCACAACCCGATGGCCTTCTTCGCCGACTCCGCCCTCAAGAATGTCTATCCGCTCGCCCAACTCTTTCTGGACCTGAACAATCACACGGTCGGACGCTACAACTGGATCACGCCCAACCAGTATGACGACGCCCACAGCTCGCTGAACGGCGGATTTACATACCACGGAACCCAGTATACCGGCGATCAGGCCTCGATTGCGCAAGGAGACAACTTTCTTTCGCAAGTTATCCCGCAGATCATGGCTTCGCCGGAATACCGAAACAACGGCGTGATTGTCATTTGGTGGGATGAATCCGAAGGCGGTGACGGAACCAGCCGCACAATTCCCGAGATCATCATCTCGCCGCTGGCCAAGGGCAACGCCTACGCCAGCACGGTGCCACTGAACCATTCTTCGGACATTAAAACCCTGGAGGAGATTTACCGCCTGCCGTCGCTCAATAATCCCATCCCGGTGGCTGAGACCAACACCGACGGCGGTTACAACAATGTCGCGCTTGTCAATGATCTGAGCGACCTGTTCATGCCCGGAGTCGTCCCGGCTGCTCCGCGTCTGTCGGTGGATCACAGCAGTCTCTTTCAGGACCGTCACACCCACCATTTCCTCCAATTGGTGGACATCAAGAATACCGGCGACACCTCGGTTCCCGCCCCTTTATTCCTCGTGCTGGATAATCTCAGCACCACTGCCACGCTCGTAAATTCAGCCGGAACAACGGCCGTTCTCGCGCCGCTCGGCAGTCCTTACGTCAGCGTTCGCATCGGCGGCGATAAGGGCGAAGATTCCCGTAAAGATGATCGCGGCAGCGCCCGGGGCGCCTTCCTGCGTCCGCACGAAACCGCGACCGCGTTGTTGGAGTTCCTGGACCCGAGCGGCGGCGAAATTGACTACGACACGCGAGTGCTCTCCGTCACACCGGCGCCGTAGGCTGGTTGCCTTGCCAGCGTTTGGCAGGAGTTTCCGATTTTTATCAGGGCCGGTATTTCGATACCGGCCCCTTTTCAACCTTCCAGGCTTTAAAAACCGGTCGTGCTACCAGCATTGCTCAGGCAACTGAACTTTGGGCCCGCCCGCCCGCCCACCTCGCCCACGCCGCCAGTGGCGCAAACTCCTATTTCACCTGCGCGGCCTGGCGTGCGCTGAAACCGTGATACTATCGCCCTGACAAATCCGAACAGTAAATCAATGAAGTCGCCCAGCAACCGGTAAGCAAATGTGGCTGCCGCGATCTTTCGGAGCACTGTGCCGGGATTACGGGGGTGAAGGTGCGGCCTCGGTCAATAAACTGGTAGTGGCAATCGGCCCGGAAATGGATATGATAAGTAACATGAGTCTTCATGAACTTCCAAGTCGGCGCCAGTGCCGCTCACGATTGATTGAGTTGACCACTCTCACTCTGTGGTTGCTCGCGGTTTTCACTTTTCGGTTGGCTCTGGGCGCGCCGGCTCCGGCCTATATGACACCCATTGCGGTGACAGGCTGGAACCGCGACCTCGTGGTCGAGAGCACCGCCGTGGGGCCGCCGTACACCAACTACGCATCGGAAATGAATGCGGGCGAGGGCAACGGATTTTACCAGACCGGTTTGCCCAGTTACGCCTGGGGCCTGCCCCCTTCCGGCGCCTTTGTGAGCATGGTCGGGGACGGCACGATTTTTCAGTTCCAGCCATACACGGCCAACAATGCGCTGGTGTTAAGTCCCGACACAGGGCTGACCAATGGAACGCTGACACTCGTCAACCCGGCCATCTACGCCCAAATCGCGGTCGTTGCTCATTCGGGCAACGGTACCAGCCCGGCGGGTTCCCTGACCCTGACCTTCAGCGACAACAGCAAACTGGTGACAACTTATGCCGCGCCGGATTGGTTCAATAACGTCACGAACGTGGCGTGGTTCGGAAGCGGTCGCATCCTGTTGAGCAACGGCAATGACAGCGGCGGCCTCGAGAACCCACGATGGTACCAAACCACCATCAACATAGCCGCCCTGCTGGGAGCCACGAATAAAACGCTGGTGAGTGTCACCTTTGGCAAGGCGGGGGCACTGTCTACTGCCATCTACGCCATCAGCGGGCAACTTGCCTCAACCGCGACGCCAATCGCGGTCACCGGTTTCAATCGCGACTTGGTCGTCGAAAACAACGCCTCCGGACCGCCGTACACCAGTTACGCAGCGGAATTGGACCCGGCTGAAGGCGTGGCATTCTACCAAAGAGGTTTGCCTGGCACGAGCTACGGTCTGCCCGCATCCGGGGTGTTCGAGAGCGCAATGGATGGAGCTTTGTTCCAACTCCAGCCTTATACCACCAGCAACGCGCTGGTGCTCAGCAGCGACACGGGTGTCAACCAAGGCACCCTGACTCTCACCACCCCGGCGATCTACAACAGCCTTTCGATCCTCGCCAACTCCGGCGGTGGCGGCGGCACGCCGAACGTAACCTTGCACTTCGCGGATGGCAGCACCGTTGTCACCAATTACAACGCGCCGGATTGGTTCTCCAACCCCGGTTTTGCTTTGCAAGGGTTTGACCGCATCAATCTGACGACCTCCGCTACCATGGGCGGTCCCACCGACCCACGGCTCTATCAAACCACCATTAACCTGGTTGCGCTGTTTGGCGCGACCAACAAACCTCTGACCGGCTTGACTTTCGCCCAGGCTGCGGGGGCCGGTGCCACAGCCATTTATGCGCTCAGCGGAATCCGCGGCGGGCAGACCAACGGCCCGTTTGCCATTGCGACCGTGACTAATGCGCCGGCCATCTCAATCCAGACCCGCGCCGCAACACTAGGCGGATCAGTGCTCTCAACCGGAGGTGACACGCCCGAGGTGGTGATCTACTACGGGCCCGCCGATGGCGGCACCAATGCCGCGGCCTGGGCGCAGAGAATCAACGTGGGAGCGGCCACTAGCTCCTTCGCCCAGACCGTCGGAAGCCTTGTACCAAACACTGCTTATTATTTTACGGTTGCGGCCATCAATTCCGCTGGGACCGCTTGGGCCACTCCATCGAAAACATTCAATACAGCGGCCGCTGCCCTTGCGGCAGTGACGAATCTGCCGGCTGTCAGCATTGGTGCCAACGCAGCCTTGTTGTCCGGAGAAGTGCTCTCCACGGGCGGCGATGCCCCAACTGTCACCCTCTACTATGGCACGTCGAACGGAGGCAATAACCCTGGCGCTTGGGCGCACAGCATCGGTTTCGGCGTGCAGGTGGGGCGGTTTGCACAGATAGTCATCGGGCTGTCGCCCAATACTACTTATTACTTCACAGGCCAGGCCGTGAATGCTTCGGGCGGGACCTGGGGCACACTGGTACAGAGTTTCACCACACCGCTGACCAATCCTCCGCCGTCGCCCGTGGTGCCAGTCCTGACCTATCGAAATGATAGTTCTCGCGGAGCATTGAACACGAACGAAATGACGCTCACGTTGGCAAACGTCAACACCAACACTTTCGGCAAGTTGTTTTCTTACAACTTGGACGGATACGCGGTGGCCCAGCCATTGATTCTGCCCAATGTGACCATTCCCGGCAAAGGGGTGCATAACGTGGTATTCGCAGCGACGGAGCACGACTCCGTTTATGCTTTCGACGCCGACGGCAACAGTGGAGCCGGCGCCGTGCCCCTGTGGCAGGTGAGCTTCATTAATCCGGCTGCGGGGATTTTTACGATCAACGCCGTCACTGATCTCGCGAGTATCGCAGGCGGGTTCGTCGGACCGGAACTCGGCATTACTGGCACGCCCGTTATCGATCCGGTCACCGGAACCATTTACGTTGTGGCCATCACCAAGGAGGTGGCGAACAACGTAACCAACTACTTTAACCGGCTGCACGCGTTGGATGTGGCGACCGGGGCCGAAAAGTTTGGCGGGCCGGTCCTCATTGAGGGAACGGTGCCAGGCGTAGGTGATGGGAACGACGGCGCGGGCCACGTGCCATTTATTCAGTTGAAACATCACCAACGGTCATCGCTACTGCTTAATAATGGCACGGTCTTTATTCCTTTTTCCGGCCATTTCGACTATCCTCCTTATCATGGATGGGTGTTCGCTTACAATGCCTACACGCTGGCGCAAACAGGAATATTCAACGCCAACCCGAACGGTTCGGATGGCGGCTTTTGGCAGTCTGGCTGCGGGCCGGCAGCCGACGCCGCCGGCAACATTTATCTCGAAAGCGGCAACGGGAATTGGGATTCCACCAACAGCAACTACGGCAACACCGTCCTCAAGCTTTCCACCACCAATGGGTTGACGCTGGCGGATTGGTTTACTCCATATAATCAACTCGACCTGAATTTGCGGGACATTGATGTAGGCTCGGCGGGACAAATTGTTCTGCCGGACTCGGCAGGCAGCGCCACTCACCCCCATCTGTTGCTTGCCGGGAGCAAAGCCGGCACCATCTACCTGCTCGACCGGGACAACCTGGGGCATTTCAACCCCACGGCCGACACTCAGATCGTTCAGTCCGTCGTTGGCGCGGTCAACGGAATGTGGTGTACGCCGGCCTGGTTCAACGGCATGTTTTTTTACATCGCCTCCAGCGACCGGCTCAAGGCCTTCACACTTTCCAATGCCACCATCAACACCACTCCGGTTGGCGTCGGACCGAGCGCAATCGGATCGTCTTCGCCAAGCATTTCGGCCAATGGAACCAACAACGCGATTGTGTGGGCCATGCAAGCGTCCCCCTACGTGCTCCACGCCTACAACGCGACCAATGTGGCTCAGGAACTCTATAACTCCAGCCAAAATGCGGCGCGGGACGGCACGGGTCCGTCGGTGAAATTCACGGTACCAACCGTGGCCAACGGCAAAGTCTATGTCGGCTCGGCGAACTCGTTGTCCGTCTTCGGCAATGCCAACTTCCTGGCGCTGCCGATCATCTCCCCCAATGGCGGAACCTTCACCAACGCGGTGAACGTCACCCTGTCGGACTCCGTGTCCGGTGCGACCCTCTATTACACCTTGGACGGCACGACGCCAACGACCAACTCCATCCTTTACACCGAGCCGTTTGTGCTGACGAAAACCGCCGGCCTCAACGTGGTGGCGGTCACGCCCGGCTCGCCCAATAGCAGCGTTGCTTCCGCGACGTTCATCAGCAGTTCATCGCTCGGCAACGGGACCGGCTTGCTGGGCCAGTATTATGCCAACACTGTTCCGGCCAACCCGTTTATCGGATCACCGCTGGTCCGCACCGATGCCACCGTGAATTTCAACTGGAACAGCAGTTCGCCCGACCCAAGCATCCCTCCCAGCAATTATACTGTTCGGTGGACGGGGTTGGTGCAGCCACTGTTCAGCGAGACCTACACCTTCTCCACCACCACGGATGACGGTGTGCGTCTGTGGGTCAACGGCCAGGAATTGGTGAACGAATGGGTGCCGCAGTCCCCCACCACGTGGAGCGGCTTCATGAACCTTCAAGCGCAGCAGTTATATGGCATCGAGATGGATTACTTCCAAGCCGGCGGCGGTGCAGTGGCCCAACTTGCCTGGACCAGCCCTTCCACCGCCCCTGCAATTATCCCGCAGACCCAGCTTTATCCCTATACCATAGTCACTCCGGTGCTCATGGTTTCCCCGAATTCCTCCACCAATGGGGGATTCCAATTGCAGGTGACCAGCGTTGCAGGACAAAGTTACCTCTTCCAAGCCAGCACGGATCTGGTTCATTGGGTGTCATTGAGCACAAACGTGGCACCGTCCAACATCACGGTTCTCGTGGATCCGAACGTGGCGAATTTCCCGGTCCGTTTCTATCGGGCGGTGGAGCTGCCTTGAGTCAAGATCAGGCCCGTTCAGCCGTGGACATCGCTTTGCGACCCGACCTTGAGGCGCTCGTCCATATCAAATTATTCATCCGTGGTATTTCGCTACGACCTTTCTTGTGATAGCTGACGCCGCCGAAGGTTTCGTTCTGGGCGGTCGTGGGTAATTGGGTCGGAACGGCCATAATTTTGAACGGATTGATGTTGATGTTTCCATGGATTTGAACTCCGCTTCAATGCGGAGTCAGATTTTCCCGGATGTCGGCAAGCCGGCAGCCACAGCCAGACTGCTCGGCTTGGCGGAGCACGACATTCCAATCCTGATGGCCGGGGGCAAGTTGACGCCGCTCGGTGATCCTGCACCTAATGCGCCCAAGTGGTTCGCGGCGGTCGAGATGGTTGGCCTCACACCCTGCCCTGGAAAAAACCACTGGTCTGAGCCACCGGGCAAATCGCTGAAGCCATGTGCCAAAAATTGGGATTCATGCCGGAAGAAGACCGAGAATGCCTGTTAGAATTGGCGGGCCCGCGGATACCACAATATTGCCTGATCATAGGCTCTCCTCCTATATCCCTCTTCCGGGGCTTCGCCAAAAACATACGGCTGGTCAGAATGAAAACAAAAAGCCTCACGGAAGAA
>OCZU010000687.1_pt1 | contig 22740 bp, 17 predicted proteins | sample 1539001 | NCBI WGS metagenome assembly OCZU01 (sample SAMEA3539306, study PRJEB22396) | soil metagenome | biome: tundra; feature: field; material: soil | place: USA | collected 2010-05 | depth 0.15 m | reverse complement strand
ACGCCGGTGCCGGTGCCGGTGCCGGTGCTGCGGCTGGCATCCCGCGGCCGTGCCGCAGTGCTGCGCCGCCGGGCCGCGGCCGGCGGCACCGGACGCCAGGATCGCCCGCGAGCATTAGGATTCTGCCGTAGCGGTGTTAACGGGCACAGCTGCCAGTACCGGCGGGAGGATGGGCCAATGCGGCCGAATATCGACATCACGATGCCACACCCGGCCCGCGTTTACGACTACCTCCTGGGCGGCAAGGACAATTTTGTCATCGACCGGGAAACGGCCGACAGGGTCATGCGGAGCTGGCCTTCCGTGCGGGCCGCGGCCAGGGAGAACCGGGCGTTCCTGGGCCGGGCGGTGCGGTACCTGGTGCGGGAGGCGGGGGTCAGGCAGTTCCTGGACATCGGGACGGGCCTGCCGGCCGCGAACAATGTGCACGAGGTGGCCCAGGCGGTGCAGCCGGAGTGCCGCGTGGTCTACGTCGACAATGACCCGATCGTGCTGGTCCACGCCCGCGCTTTGCTGGCCAGCGCCCCGGCTGGGCGTACCACTTATATCGACGCTGACCTGCGGGAGCCGGAGAAGATCCTGGCCAGCCCGGCGATCGCGGAGACGCTTGATTTCAGCCAGCCAGTGGCGCTGATGCTGGTGGCGGTCCTGCACTTCGTGCCCGACCAGGACAATCCGGCCCACATCCTGTCCACCCTGCTGGACGCGCTGCCTTCGGGCAGCTACCTGGTCGTCTCACACGCCACGCTGGAATACGACCCGGAAGGGGTGGCCGGGGCGGGGCGCGTCTACCAGGATCGGGGGCTGACTGGTCAGCTCCGGACCTGTGATGAGCTGGCCGAACTCGCCTTCCGCGGCCTGGAGATGGTCGATCCGGGGCTGGTGCCGGTCTCGGAATGGCGGCCGGACGGCGATGGGCCGCGTCCGGTGGCCGCGGAAATCAATTCCAACGGTGGAGTAGCGCGCAAACCGTAGGCGCGGGCAGCGTCAGAGCGGCAGGCCCGCCTCAAGGTGGGCCAGGGCGGCGTCAATGGACGCGAACATGTCCACTGGCTCAGAGGTCGTCGGCGACATCATCGGCAGCGACGCCGACAAGATCACGCCCGTGATCGCGCCCGCGAGGTTCCGGGCGGCGAAGTCGTCCGGTGGCAGGCCGGCCCGCCTCGCCACCGCCTCGGCCATGAATCCGATCGCGCGGGCGAGTTCATCCAGCGCGCGGGCCCGCACCTCGGGGATCGTCAGGGTCAGTTCCGTGGTCTCCCGGAACCGCTCACGCTCCTCGGGCGCCAGCGAGGCCAGCGTCTGGGCGAGAGCGGCGCGCATGGCCGCGATGATGCTGAGGCCGGGCGGCTGTGCCTCGAACACGTCCATCGCGAGCACGTCGAAGTCGTCCTGCAGGACGACGTCTTCCTTGGTCGGGAAGTAGCGGTAGAAGGTGGCCGGCGAGACCTCGGCCTCCTCGGCGATCTGCTCCACGGTCGTGGCCGTGTACCCCTGCTCGCGGAAAAGCCGCAACGCGTGCTGCCGGATGGCGGCACGCGTCTTGGCCTTCTTACGTTCCCGCAGTCCCGTGGGCCGGTCAGCTCCGAGCATCTCGCTCATGCTCCCGATTCTGCCCGCCCGAGTCCACTGGCGCGGCCACGGGGCCGGATCCGTGCGGCCCTGGGCCAGCCTCCATGGGGCTGGCCGTCCTGGGCAGGAAGGCCAGCGCGAGCAGCGCGCTGGTGAGCGCGATCCCGCCGCACACCCACAGCATGACGTCCATCCCGTGCACAAAGGCGATACGTACCGAGTCGAGCAGCGGCGCCGACGCCAGCCTGTGCGCGGCCTCGATCCCCGGCCCAACGCCGCTGCGCACCGCGCCGGCGACCGCCGTGGGGAGCCCGGTCAGGTGCAGGTGGCTGCGGTAGACCGAGGCCAGCACGGTACCGAGCGCCGCCACCCCGATAGTCGCCCCGACTTGGCGCATGGCGGTGATGAGCGCGGAGCCCGTGCCGCTCCTCTCGGCGGACAATGCTCCCAGTGCCGCGTTCAGCGCGGCGGGCATGGCGAACCCGAGTCCCAGACCGGCCACCGCGAGCCAGGCCGCGGCGAAGCTGGTGCCGCTGCTCACCGTGGTGAACGCGCCCACCGCGAGTGCCGCCGCCATCACCGTAAAGCCGACCGTAGCGAGGACCTTGGCCCCAGCCCTGGCAGCGGGGGGCGCAGCGTCGGGTTGGCTAGCCCGGTCCTTGCGCGGGGTCTGCAGGCTGCCGCCGAGGGCCAGGCCGACCAGCAATCCGCCGACCAGCGGCAACTGCCGCAGCCCGCTGCCGAGTGCGTCCGTGCCCCGGACATCCTGGAAGTACTGCGGCACCGTGAACAGAATCCCGAACAGTGCGAATGACACCATGGTGGACAGGATCGTGCCCCAGGTGAAGCTGGCCGACCTGAACAATGACAGGTCGATCAGCGGCTGGATGACCGCCCGCGCGCTGACCCGGCGCTCCCAGAGAACGAAGACGCCGAGGATCACCACGCCGGCCAGCATCGTGCCTGCCGCTGCCCCGCTACTCCAGCCGTCCTGCCCGGCCTTGATGACGGCGTAGGTCACCCCGGTCAGCCCGATGCTGGACAGCGCGATACCGAGTACGTCCACGCGGGGCCGCTGTGAGCTGCGTGATTCCGGCATCAGCAGCGCGACGGCGATCACCGCGATCACCACCACGGGGACATTGATCAGGAAGATCGAGCCCCACCAGAACTTGTCCAGCAGCCAGCCGCCCAGGATGGGCCCGATGGGGTAGCTGATGAAGGTGGCCCCGCCGACGACCGCGATGGCCTTGGGCAGCTCCTCTTTGGTGAACAAAACCGGCAGCACGGAGAGGGCCAGCGGCAGGATCGCCGCCGCGCCGAGCCCGAGGAACGCTCTGGCTGCGATGAGGGCGCCGGCTGAGCCCGCGTAGGCGCAGGCGGCTGAGCCTATGCCGAACATCACCAGCGCGGCGATCAGCACCTTCTTGCGGCCCAGCCGGTCGCCGAGCAAGCCCGCCGGAAGCAGGGCCGCGGCCACCACCAGGCTGTAAGCCGCGACGAACCACTGCAGGTCGCCAGTTGAGGCGTGCAGGTCACGGGCGAGCGTGGGCAGTGCGAGGTTGAGCACGGTGAGGTCGAGCCCGACCACCAGGACGCTGATGGCCAGGGCGCCCAGAGCCCACCACCGCCGCGCACCGGAAACATTCATGGTAGTCACCGTCCTTCCATAGAAACTCTTAAGAGAAAGTTACTCTCATATTTGTGTCTCAGTCAAGTTCCGGGATGAATCGGCCGGCCGGCCGCATGGATCGTGTCAGTCCGCTTGGCCGCACGGCGCCGGCGAGGTTATCTGGATGGTGACAACTACACCGCGTCAGTAAGGAGCGTTACCGTGTCCGGCGCCCGTCGGATCATCGTCGGGGCGAGTGGATCGCCCGGCAGCCTGCAAGCGCTGCGTTTCGCGGCGGACCTGGCCCGCGACGACGATGCCGCCCTCATCCCCGTACTCGCCTGGCTGCCCCCCGGCGGTGACCAGGCCGACCGCCGTCAGCCGTCCGCCTATTTGCGTAGGGTCTGGAAGGATGCCGCCTGGCAGCGGCTCTGGAATGCCCTCGACCTGGCCTGGGGCGGCCTGCCCGCCGACTTCCAGGCCGAGCCCACCGTGCTGCGCGGTGAGGCTGGCCACGTGCTGGTGGACGCCGCCTGCCGGTCCCGGGACCTGCTCGTCGTGGGCGCCGGCCGCCGCGGCGCGCTACGGCGCATGACCAGCTGCCGGGTCAGCCGCTACTGCCTGGCGCACGCCCACTGCCCGGTCGTCGCCGTCCCGCCTGCCGACCTGGCCCGGGAGGCGCATCGGCTGGGCGGCCGCGTGCTGCACCGCCGGTCGTTGACCCCGGACCGGCTGGCCATGCCCCCGACGCCCTAGCGAGCGGGCGCGGATCGCAGCTGACGCAGGAACGGGTCGTCGGCGGCGTGGCTGGTGACCCGGATGCGCGCGTCCACGGCGGTGATGCCGTCCGGGCGGGCGATCACCGGGTTGAGGTCGAGCTCGGCGACCTCGGGCAGGTCGCCCGCCAGCCGGGAGATCCGCAGCAGCGTGTCACGCAGCCCGCCGAGGTCGGCGGCGGGCTGGCCGCGATAACCGAGCAGCAGCGGGGTGGCGCGGACCGAGTGGATCAGGTCGTCGGCGTCGGCGCTGGTGAGCGGGGCGAGCCGGGCCGCGTGGTCACCGAGCACCTCGGTCGCCACGCCGCCCAGGCCGAACACCACCACCGGCCCGAACACCGGTTCCTGCACCACCCCGATGATGAGCTCGGTCCCTCCGGTGACCATCGGCTGCACGATGGCCCCGGAGAGCTGCCCGTGGAATCGCTGCTCCAGCCGGTTCATGGCGTTGCGCACGTCGCGGGCGCCGCGCAGGTCGAGTTCGACGGCGCCGGCGTCGCTCTTGTGGACCAGGCCGGGTACGTCAGCCTTGATCACCACGTGGTGGCCCAGCGCGGCGGCGGCGGCCACCGCCCCGTCCGTGTCGCGTACCGCCACCGTCTCGACCAGGGGGACGCCGTAACAGCTGAGCAGGTCCTGCGTCTCGGCGGGGGATAGCCAGCCGCCGCCGGGTACCCGGCGCAGGAAGGAATCGATCAGTGCCCGTGCCTCCGGCACCCGCAGGCCGTCGATCTCCGGGATCGTCCCGTCCGGCCTGGACCGCCATGAGCCGTACTTGGCGGCCCGGCCCAGCGCCCGGGCCGCGCCTTCCGGGTAGGCGTAGGCGGGCATGTCCGGTACGCCGTCGCCGCCGCGGAGCACCCCGCCGCGAAGCACTCGGACCGCTTCGGGCTGGTCGAGGATGACGGCGGCGGCCGGCACATCCAGCCGGCCGGCGGTGAGCGCAGGGATCAGGTCGGCCGCGGCGGTCGGCACCACCAGCGCGATCATCGCGTCCGATTCGCCGTTGCTGGCCAGCTCGGCCAGGCAGTCGCGGAACGCGTCCGCGCTGACCGCGGCGGTGGTGTCCACCGGCCCAGTGACCGAGGCACCGGGCGGCAGGATCCGGCGCAGCCGGTCCTGGCTGGCCGGGCTCATCGTGCTCACGGTCAGACCTGCCTCGGTGCACGCGTCCGCGGCCAGCACACCCGCGCCCCCGGCGTTGGACACGACGCACACCCGGCTGCCCGCCGGAACCGGCTGGCAGGCCAGCAGTACCGTCGCGTCGAGCAGTTCGCCGAGGCTGGTCGTCGCGATGATCCCGGCCTGCTCGAACAGGGCCTGGCGGGTAATGAGCGGGGCCGCCGCGGCCGCCGTGTGCGAGGCGGCCGCACGCTGCCCGGGGGCGGACCGCCCCGCGTGCACGGTCAGCACCGGCAGGGTGGCGCTGACCCGGCGCGCGGTCCGGGCGAACTTGCGCGGGCTGCCGAACGACTCCAGGTACAGCATGGCGAGCTTGGTGGTGTTGTCCTTCTCCCACCACATCAGCATGTCGTTACCGGATACGTCCAGCTTGTCGCCGACCGAGGCAAACGACGAGATGCCGATGCCGAGCCGGGAGAGATGCTCGAGCAGCGCGATGCCCACACCGCCGGACTGCACGGCCAGGCCGGCCGTGCCCGCGGCCGGATGACGCACGGCGAACGTGGCGTCCAGCCCGATCCCGGGGACAGCGACACCGAAGCAGTTCGGGCCCACCAGGCGCATGCCCCAGCGCCGGCTGACGTCGAGCAGGCCGGCCTGCTGCGTGGCGTCGAGTCCGGAAGTGATCACGACCAGCGCCTTCACCTGGCGCTTGCCGCATTCCTGGGCCACGTCGACGACGCCCGCCGCGGGCACCGCCACGATCGCGAGGTCGGGCGGCTCGGGCAGGGCTGAGACCGAGCCGGCGCACGGGACGCCCTCGATGTCGGCCAGGTGCGGGTTCACCGCGTGGAGCGTGCCCGCGAACCCGGCGTCGCGGATATTGAGCAGGATCGCCCGGCCGATCGAGCCGGGCCGGCCCGCGCCGATCACCGCCACGGACCGCGGCGCCAGCAACGGCACCAGGCTCGCCACGTCGGCGCGCTGCTCCCGGCCCGCCACCGCGTCCAGGTACGGGCTGGCCTCGGTCAGCGCCACGCCGCGGGGGACCAGCATGGTCAGCTCGACTACCCCGTCGGCCATCCGGCGCTGCACGCTCAGCCCGACGTCAGCGAACACGCGGAGCATGGCGCTGTTCTCCGGCAGCGTCTCGGCGGTCAGGCACGCGACCCCCCGCGCCCGGGCGACCGAGACCAGGTGCTCAAGGAGCAGGGTGGCGACGCCGCGCCCATGCATCTGATCAGCCACCGCGAAGGCGACCTCCGCGGCCCCCGGGCGGCCGGTGGGCTCGTAGCTGGCCACCCCCACCACCTCGTCATTGAGCAACGCCAGCAGCGCGGCGTGATCTGGGCCGGCCGGCCTGCACACCCGCTGTGCCTCCTGCTCGGCCGCGCGCTTACTCAGGCTGAAGAAGCGCAGATACAAGTTGTCGGGCGACATGGCCTGGTGGAACAGCAGGACCGGGTCGAGGTCGGACCGGCCGGCCGGCCGGATTTCGATCGTGGCGCCATCGGCGAGCAGTGCGTACGAGCGCACTTCCGCCGTCAATTCGGTCACCTGCTCGCCTTTCATTTGCCCAGAGCCTGGTTCAGCGGCCTGCCGTGCTCCATTGTGCCCGCGTCGTCTGTGCCCGCGCCGTGCTCGGTGCCGGGGTGAACCAGCTTGGTGTACGGGCCGGGAAACATGAGCGCGATGTGGCCGTCGGTCAGCCAGCGCACCACATAGGGGGGCGATCCGTCGCCATGATGCAGGCCGATGATCACGCAGGCACGCTGGCCGTGAACGCCTTCCGTGATCAACTGGTCACCCATATGAGCCTTCATGGCGCGCCCTCCTGCCGTGCCCGCCCCGCGGCGGGGTCGGCCCCCATCGACCTGTCTCACTTATGATCGCGCCTGAGTGGCAGCCGGTCATCGGGCCGACGTCCTGCCGCTCAGGGCCCTTGGGCCCGCACGGCCGGGAGCGGTGACCAACGTCCCGGAACCGAGGCGCGAAGGACTCTGCCTGGCCCAGCCGTCCGTCCGGTGCGCTTGTCCCTGATGCCCATGGGGGCTATGTCCTTTTAAGCCCGGCACCAGGAGGGGACACGTTGAGCGCGCTTGATCTCGCACGGTGGCCGCGGACGCGGAGCTGGCCTGGCTGGCCCGCGGGTCCGCGGCGGGCGCGGGCGGCACGGCCACTCTGGGCGGGGCCAGCCTGGCCAGCTACTCCGCCGATGACGTGCGCACCGTGATCAGCGGCTGCGCACAAGACCCCGCACCTGTTCGACACCACGATCCGCGAGAAGGGCAAAGCGACCCTGCTCATTACCCAATGACCTGGCTGGGCTGGACCAGGTCGACGAGATCATCGTGCTGAACCGGGGGAGAGTGGTGCAGCGAGGCACGCATAGGGACCTGCTGCTGGAAGGCGGCCTCTACGGTCGCATGTGGGCTGCGGAGCAGGGTGTTCAGGGCATCAGGCCAGGCTGCGGGTGAGCCGGAACCCGTCCACTATGTCCGCCGTGATGACGATGACCTCGTCCATGTCCCCGGATACCCAGGGCCGCAGGGCCTTCTGGTACCGGGCGATCTCGCCCGGGTCGGCCAGCAGGTTGGCCCGGCCGACGACGATGACGCTCCAGCCGAGGTGATCATCGGCGTCGATCATGTCGGCCTCGTAGGCGACCACGGTGCCGGTGCCGTCCACCGCGGAGGTGATCGTGGCGCCGATATGCGTCCGGATGACGATCTTGTCGCCCTCGACGAGGTGGTTGACCGGCCGGATGGCCGGCAGCGCGAATTGCGTGAAGACCACGCGGCCCAGCGAGACGCTGCCCAGGAGCCGGAGGGATTCCTCTCGGGTCAGCGCTTCCAGCTGTCGGACGTCAGTGATCATCGCACCTCCAGGAGGGCAACGCGCTCGCGCCCTCGTGTCACGGTTGAGAGTCATGCGTGCGCTCAGTGACCACTGTCCCATGGTGGGCGTCATGCGCAGCTAGGGCCCAAAGTCCCGGCAAAACCCACCGGTGGTCCCTTGGGCCACCCAGGTGCGGCGAATTGCGCGGAAGGCGACCGGCGGAAGGGACCGATGGTCCCGGCTGATCGTGCCCAATGCCTTTAGCGGCGCGCCGGCCGGCGCGGCAGCCTGGCAGTGCAGCCGTGACAGGGAAGCCTGGGCGGCTCGATCGGAGCCGATCGCAACGGAGGACTTCATGAACACCAGAATCGGCATCAACGGCTTTGGCCGGATCGGCCGGGCGTTTGTCCGCAGGACCCTGGAGCGCGACGACATCGAGGTGGTGGCGGTCAACGACATCACCGATGCGGCCGCCCTGGCCCACCTGCTGGCCTTCGACTCCACCTACGGCCGGCTGGGCCAGGCCGTCAGCCATACCGACGATTCCCTGCTCGTGGCGGGGCAGCCGATCAGGGTGCTGTCGCAGACCGACCCGGCCGCGATCGACTGGGCTGGGCTCGGTGTCGATATCGTCATCGAATCCACCGGCCGGTTCCGGGCCCGCGACGACGCGGCGATGCACCTCAAGGGCGGTGCCCGTAAGGTGCTGCTGTCCTCGCCGGGCAAGGGCGCCGACCTCACCGTGGTGCTGGGCGTGAACGACTCCGACTACGATCCGCAGCGCCATGACGTGATCTCGAACGCGTCCTGCACCACGAACTGCGTGGCGCCGATGGCGAAGGTGCTGAACGACGCGTTCGGCCTGGTCCGCGGGTTCATGACCACGGTGCACGCGTACACGGGGGACCAGATGCTGCTCGACGGGCCGCACAAGGACCCGCGCCGGGCCCGCAGTGCGGCGGTGAGCATCGTGCCCACCACGACCGGCGCCGCCCGCGCCACCGGCCTGGTCATCCCCGAGCTGGCTGGCCGGCTCGACGGTGTGGCCGTCCGGGTCCCCGTAGAAGATGGCTCGCTGACCGATCTCACGGTGGTGCTTGGCCGCGAGGCGACCCGCGACGAGGTCAATGCCGCCTTCCGTGATGCGGCGGCGGCGGGCAGCCTGGCCGGCCTGCTGCACTACAGCACCGACCCGCTGGTCTCCAGGGACATCATCGGGGACAGCGCGTCCTGCGTGTTCGACTCCGGCCTGACCCAGGCCTCTGGCGACCTGGCCAAGGTCTTCGGCTGGTACGACAACGAGTGGGGCTACACATGCAGGCTGGTCGACCTCGCGGTGCTCGTGGGCAGTCAGCTCTGACCACCTGACCACCTGACCACCTGGCCGCTGCCTGCGGGAAGGGGCGTCCCATGACCGGGGTATCGCCATCGGCGCTGGCCGGCAACTATTTCCTGCGCGGCATGTCAGATGATCACCTTGCCCGGCTGGCCGCGCTGACCTCCGTGGTCACCGTGCCGGCCGGGCACCGCTTTTTCACGGTCGGCACGGTGGCCAGGCACTTCTGGCTCATCCGGGCCGGCCAGGTCGCCATCGACGTGGACGTTCCCGGGCAAGGACGATTGGTCGTGCAGACCCTGGGCCGCGGCGAGGTTATCGGCGTGTCCTGGTTCTTCCCGCCGTTCCAGTGGCAGTTCGGTGCCGTGGCCGTGCAGGCGACCGAGGCGTTCCAGCTGGACGCCGCCGCGGTCCGGGAGCGCTGCGACGAAGATCCCGACCTCGGCTACCAGATCACCCGGCGGCTGGTCGCGGTCGTCGCCAAGCGACTGCAGGCGACCAGGCTCAGGATGATCGAGTTCTGTGCCGAGCCCGATGGGCGTTTCGCGCAGGAATTAGCGGGCCTTTCGGCCCTAGGGCGGCCGCCGCCCCGCGCGGAGACTGGAAACATGCCAGCTGCATATGAGAAGCCACGCATCGGGGGGGCGGCATGAGCGCCCCGCCGCGCGACATCGCGCCGCTGCCTGACCTGCTGCACGGAGCGGCCCGGGCCGGCCCGGTGCGGGCCAGCCGTCCCGTCTACCTGGACCTGCTGCCACCCTGTAACGCGGGGTGCCCGGCAGGGGAGAACATCCAGGCCTGGCTGGCGCTCATCCAGGCCGGCCAGCAGGAGCGGGCCTGGCGGCAGCTGACTGCCGACAACCCGATGCCCGCCATCCACGGCCGGGTCTGCTACCACCCATGCGAGAGCGTGTGTAACCGCGCCGAACTGGACAGCGCGGTATCCATCCATGGCGTCGAGCGGTTCCTCGGCGATCTGGCGCTTGACCAGGGCTGGCGGCTCGACCCGCCGCCCGCCCGCACCGGCCGCCGGGTGCTGATCGTGGGCGGCGGCCCAAGCGGCCTGTCCGCCGCCTACCATCTGGCGCGGGCCGGCCACGAGGTGGAGATCCGCGACCTGTCCGCCGAGCCCGGCGGGATGATGCGCTACGGCATTCCCGCCTACCGGCTTCCCCGCGACGTGCTGGCCGGCGAACTGGCCCGGATCGAGGCGCTCGGGGTCACGATCACCTGCGGCCACCGGGTCGAGGACCTCGCCGCAGAGCGGCGGGAGGGCGCGTTCGACGCGGTGTTCGTCGCGGTGGGCGCGCACCTGTCGAAGCGGGTGGATATCCCGGCCACCGACGCCGGGCGGATCGTGGACGCCCTGTCATTCCTGCGCGAGGTCGCCTCCGGCGGCCGTCCGGTGATCGGCCGGCGGGTCGCGGTCTACGGCGGTGGCAATACCGCGATGGACGCGGCCAGGGTGGCCAAGCGGCTCGGGGCGGAGGACACGCTGATTGTGTACCGGCGCACCCGGGCCCAGATGCCCGCTCACGAAGAAGAGGCCCAAGAAGCAGAACGAGAGGGCGTCCGCATCAACTGGCTGCACACGATCACGGCCGTCGACGGCCCTCAGCTGACGGTCGAGGTCATGGAACTGGACTCGTCCGGCCGGCCGCAGCCGACCGGGAAACTGGAAACCCTGGCCGCGGACACCGTGATCCTGGCGGTCGGCCAGGAGACCGATACCGGGTTCCTGCGCCAGGTGCCGGGGGTCGAGTTCGCCGCTGACGGCACCGTCCAGGTGTCGCCGTCGATGATGACCGGCTGCCCGGGGGTGTTCGCGGGCGGCGACATGGTGCCCGCCGAGCGGACCGTCACGGTGGGCGTCGGGCACGGCAAGAAGGCCGCCCGGCAGATCGACGGCTACCTGCGCGGGGCGGAGCCGGTCAGGCCGGACAAGCATCAGAAGGTAACGTTCGACATGCTCCACCCGTGGTACTTCGGCGACGCCGAACAGCGCCACCAGCCCGAACTGGACGCCCGCGACCGGGTCAGCGACTTTTCCGAGGTGGTCGGCGGGCTGACCGCGCAGCAGGCGGCCTACGAGGCCAGCCGGTGCCTGTCGTGCGGCAATTGCTTTGAGTGCGACGGCTGCCTCGGCGCGTGCCCGGAGGATGCGGTGATCAAGCTGGGTGCAGGGAACAGGTACCGGTTCGACTACGACCGCTGCACTGGCTGCGGCACCTGCCATGACCAGTGTCCCGTGCACGCCATCGAGATGATCCCGGAGGCTGACTGATGCGCGCCACCGTTGACGGCAACGAGGCGGCGGCCTCGGTCGCCTACCGGCTGAACGAGGTGTGCTGCATCTACCCGATCACGCCGTCCTCGCCCATGGCGGAACTGGCCGACGAGTGGGCCAGCCAGGGCCGCCGCAACGTGTGGGGCACCGTGCCGACCGTGGTGGAGATGCAGAGCGAGGGCGGTGCGGCGGGCGCGCTGCACGGCGCCCTCCAGAGCGGGGCGCTGACCACGACGTTCACCGCGTCGCAGGGACTGCTCCTGATGATCCCGAACATGTACAAGATCGCTGGAGAGCTCACCCCGGCCGTGCTGCACGTGGCCGCGAGGTCGCTGGCCGCGCAGGGCCTGTCCATCTTCGGCGACCATTCCGACGTGATGGCGGTGCGGCAGACCGGCTTCGCCCTGCTCGCCTCCGGCTCGGTCCAGGAGGCACACGACCTGGCTCTGGTCGCCCAGGCCGCCACCCTGGCCACCCGGATTCCGTTCGTGCATTTCTTCGACGGATTCCGTACCTCCCATGAGCTGAACACGATCGAGCTGCTGACCGACGACGATCTGCGTGCCCTGGTGCCGGCGGCCCTGGTCCGGGCGCACCGGGGGCGGGGACTGTCACCGGATCACCCGTTCATCCGCGGCACGGCGCAGAACCCGGACGTCTACTTCCAGGCCCGGGAGACGGTCAACCCGTTCTACGCCCGCGTCCCCGACGCGGTGACGGGGGCCATGGACCTGCTGGCCGAGCGCACCGGGCGGCAGTACCACCTGGTCGACTACACGGGCCACCCGGACGCCGACCGGGTGCTCGTCCTGATGGGCTCGGGCGCGCAGACCGCCGCCGAGACGGTGGCGCACCTCACCGCGCGTGGTGAGCGGGTCGGCGTGGCGCAGATGCGGCTGTTCAACCCGTTCCCGGCCGAGGCGCTGATGGCCGCGCTGCCTGCCAGCACGCGCGCCGTCGCCGTGCTGGACCGGACCAAGGAGCCGGGCTCGCTGGGCGAGCCGCTGTTCCTTGACGTGCTAGCTGCCCTGGCGGAGTCGCACGCGGCGGGCGGCCGTGAGGTCATGCCTGCCGTCATCGGCGGCCGCTATGGGCTGTCGTCCAAGGAATTCACCCCGGGCATGGTCGCGGGGGTGCTGGCCGAACTGGCGCGGGACACGCCGCGGCGGCGGTTCACCATCGGGATCACCGACGACGTGAGCGGCACGAGCCTGCCGTATGACCCGGCGCTGGATATCGAGCCGCCCGATACCGTCCGCGCGGTCTTTTTCGGGCTCGGCTCGGACGGGACAGTTGGCGCGAACAAGAACACCATCAAGATCCTGGGCGCGGACGAACGGCTGCACGGCCAGGGCTATTTTGTGTACGACTCGAAGAAGTCCGGTTCGGAGACCGTCTCACACCTCCGCTTCGGCCCGTCGCCCATCCGGGCGCCTTACCTGGTCCAGCAGGCCAGCTTCATCGGCTGCCACCAGGCCGGCCTGCTCGAGCGGGTCGACGTGCTGGGCCGGGCCGCGCCCGGCGCGACGCTGCTGCTGAACACCCCGCATCCGGCGGAGCAGGTCTGGGACTCGCTGCCCCGCCCGGTGCAGGAGCAGGTCCTGGCCAAGGGCCTGAGCCTCTACGTCATCGACGCCGGCCAGGTCGCCAGGGAGGCCGGCCTGGAGGGACGGACCAACACCGTCCTGCAGACCTGCTTCTTCGCCATCTCCGGGGTGCTGCCCGCCGAGGAGGCAATCGCCGCGATCAAGGCGGCGATCGCCAAGACCTACGGGCGACGCGGCGCCGAGGTCGTGGACCGCAACAACGCCGCCGTGGACCAGTCGCTGGCCGCGCTGCACCGGGTCGAGGTCCCGGCCCGGGTGACGGCCACCCGCGGCCTGCCGCCCGTGGTCCCCGCCAGCGCGCCGGAGTTCGTCCGCACGGTCACCGCGGAGATGATGGCGGGCCGTGGTGACGACCTGCCGGTCAGCGCGCTGCCGGTGGACGGCACCTACCCCAGCGGCACCACGGCCTTCGAGAAGCGCAACGTCTCCGAGCTTGTCGCCGTCTGGGATCCGGACCTGTGCATCCAGTGCGGCAACTGCAGTTTCGTGTGCCCGCACAGCGTGATCCGGTCCAAGTTCTACGACCAGGCGGAGCTGGCCGGGGCACCGGACGGCTTCGCGTCGATGCCGCTGGAGGTGCGCGGCGTCCCGGACACTCGCTACACGCTCCAGGTTTACCTGGAGGACTGCACCGGCTGCGCGCTGTGCGTGGAGGCCTGCCCCGTGTCGGCGCCGGTTGAGCCGGGCCCCGGTGCTGGCCAACACGGTGCGGCCAACCGCAAGGCGATCAACCTCGCCGCGGGTGAGCCGCTGCTGCGGGCCGGGCGGGAGAACATCGCGTTCTTCGAGACCCTGCCGGTCAACGACCGGTCCCGGGTGGATTTCGGCACGGTGCGCGGCACCCAGTTCCTGCAGCCGCTGTTCGAATTCTCGGGTGCCTGCGCCGGCTGCGGCGAGACCCCGTACCTCAAGGTGCTCTCCCAGTTGTTCGGCGACCGGGCCATGATCGCCAATGCCACCGGCTGCTCATCCATCTACGGCGGGAACCTGCCGACCACCCCGTGGACCACGGATGCAGCCGGGCGCGGCCCCGCCTGGTCCAACTCCCTGTTCGAGGACAACGCCGAGTTCGGGCTCGGCTACCGGCTCGCCGCCGACCTGCACCTGAACCTGGCCAGCAGGCGCCTGTCAGAGCTACGGAAGGTACTGGACGCCGACCTGGTCGAGGAGATCCTCAGCGCACCGCAACGGCGCGAATCGGAGTACGCGGCGCAGCGCGAGCGGGTCGCCCGGCTCAAGGGAAGCCTTGATCAGCTGGACGGTGACGATCCGGCCGTGGCGGATCTGCGCAGCGTCCTCGATCACCTGGTCCGGCGCAGCGTGTGGATCGTCGGCGGGGACGGCTGGGCCTACGACATCGGATCCGGCGGCCTCGACCACGTGCTGGCCAGCGGCCGCAACATCAACGTGCTGGTGCTCGACACGGAGGTCTACTCCAACACCGGCGGCCAGATGTCGAAGGCGACGCCACTGGGCGCGGTGGCCAAGTTCGCGGCGGCCGGCAAGAAGATGCCGAAGAAGGACCTCGCGCTCCAGGCGGTTTCCTACGGCAGCGTCTATGTCGCCCGGGTGGCGATGGGCGCTGACCCGCAGCAGACCCTGCGGGCCTTCCGTGAGGCTGAGGCGTATGACGGCCCCTCGCTGATCATCGCCTACAGCCACTGCATCGCGCACGGCATCGAGATGCGCGACGGCATGGACCAGCAGTATCGCGCCGTGGCCAGCGGATACTGGCCGCTGATGCGGTATGACCCGGTGCTCCGCGCCGCCGGGAGCAACCCGTTCCTGCTTGACTCACCGCGGCCGCGCATCCCACTGACCGAGTACACCCAGCGCGAGCTGCGGTACCGCATCCTGTCCCGGACCGATCCGGCGGAGGCCGAGCGGCTGCAGGGCCTCGCCCAGGAGGCGGTCGACCAGCGCTGGGCGGTGTATGAGGAGATGGCCGCCCATGGCGCGGGGCGGTTTACCGCCGACGCACGGAGGAGCTGATCATGGATCTGACCACTAACTACATGGGCCTCACCCTTCGTAACCCGCTGGTCGCTTCCGCCTCTCCGCTGTCGAAGACCGTGGAGGGAGCCGCGCGGCTGGCTGACGCCGGGGTCGGCGCCATAGTGCTGCCCTCCCTGTTCGAGGAGGAGTTGCGCCGCGAGGCGGAGCAGGACGCCCGGCTCGCGGACGCGGGCACAGAGAGCTTCGCGGAGTCGCTGTCCTACCTGCCGGACGCTCCTGGCCAGGCGGGATCGCGCCGTTACCTGAGCCTGGTGGAACGGGCCGCCGCCACGCTGGATGTTCCGGTGATCGCCAGCCTCAACGGCGTCACCTCCGGAGGCTGGACTGACTACGCGAGCGCGATGGAGCAGGCGGGCGCCGCCGCTATCGAGCTGAACATTTACTACCTGCCCGGCGACCCGCTCACTCCGGGCCGCGACGTGGAGCAACGGCATGTCGACATCCTGGGCACGGTGAAAGCGGCGGTCAGTATTCCCGTAGCGGTCAAGCTCGGCCCTTACTTCAGCTCCACCGGGGAGATCGCGATCCGCCTCGACAAATTCGGGGCGGACGGCCTGGTCCTGTTCAACCGGTTCATGCAGCCTGGCATCGATCCGGAGACGCTCACGGTGAGCACGGGCATCGAGCTGTCCAGCCCGGTGGAGGCACGGCTGCCCCGCGCCTGGATCGCGCTCCTGCGCGGACGGGTAAGCGCCTCGCTCGCCGCCAGCACCGGCGTCGAGGACGCCGCGGATGTGGCTGCCTACCTGCTGGCCGGCGCGGATGTGGTGATGACGACATCGTCGTTGCTCAGGCATGGACCCGGTCACGCGGCGGTGCTGCTCGATGGCCTCACCACGTGGATGAAGCGCCAGGGGTTCGCCACGCTGGGCGACCTGCGTGGCCTCCTGTCGGTGCCAGCGGGCACCGACCAGGCCGCGTACGGGCGCACCGGCTACCTCGCCGCGATCCAGGGAGCCACCCTCTCCTATCAGCCCCGCTGAGGTGCAGGCTGAGCCGGGACGCTAGTCCGGCTCGGGGGCATCCATGATGTCGCCGATAGGGCGGCGTGGCGCCGGTGGCTGGGGCAGCCCGTATCCAAGCCGGAGGATCATCTGTGGCTGTTCGCTGCCGGACCGCGGGTCGCGGACCAGCCAGGCATCACGGGTTTCCAGGGCCTGGGTGAGCGGGCTGGCGGCGATCCCGCGGACGGTGGCGGTCAGCAGGACACGCTGGAGCGCCTGCCCGCCGCGGAGCCAGGCGGCCTGGCGGCCCGCGCGGGTGGACAGCACGGCCAGCTGCGGAGTGGTCTCGAACCAGGCGTAACGGACGGGCTGCGACCATGGCTCCGGAACGAAGTCCCGCACCGGCGCGCGGCCGTCAGGTGAGCGGGGCCCGATCACGCAGTCAGGTATGCCCTCGTGATCACGCTGACCGCCCGCCCATCGCGCCAGTTCGCTGCGATAGCCGGGGTCGGCGAGCAGGGCGCGTTCGGCGTCGGTGGCGAGTTCAAGCACCCGCACGGCCTCGTCGTGATCGAGGATGTGCAGGATGGCGCCTTCCAGCCGGGCGGCGTCAGTGAGTTCGTTGAGCACGCCCGGTGGGACGGGCCGGTTGCTGAACGGCTGCCGGTTCGTGTGCCGTCGGTCGATGGCGGCGTGCAGATCGCGCTCGGCATCCCCGGCCCGGTACCGGCCGCCGAGCCGCACCGTCGCCAGTAGCAGCGGGCCGCGCGGATCGGGGAGCAACTGGACAGCTGCCTGCCAGCCGGCGATCGCGACCGCCAGGCGCAGGTTGAACAGTGCCGCGCCGCAGGCGATATGCACGGCCCGGCCGTCAGGATCGCTGTAGGGCAGCTGCCGTGCCGGGTCGGCGCGCAGTTCTATGGTGCGGCGGTCAGGCCGGACCCGGAACCGCCACGGCTGGGTGTTGTGCATCGACGGCGCCGCGACCGCAGCTCGCAGCAGCCGGTCGATCATCTGCTTCGACAGGGCCGCCGGCTCAGCGGGTCGCGGGCTGCCGCGGGCGCCTCTTTGCGTCATGCCTACACCGTCCCGCGCGGCAGGCCGCGGAGGGTAGGGGCATTGGCCCTGGCGGCCCGGGACAAGTGGCATACCCGCACGCTGAACGCTATTTCTGTGCCCCGCTGGCAGCCGCCCCAGAACATCCAGAATGATCCACATTTCGAGGGACTTTCGTTGCGGGCCACAAGGACGTCCGTCTCTGTGCTCATGGGCCCCGGCGCGGCAATGTGGCAGGTGAGTCAGGTGATCGCAATGACGCGTGAACCTGAGCTACCTGCGCCCTAGGCTGCTGATGGCAGCCCCACGTGTGAGGAGAGCGATGAACGAGTCGTCAGGTGGTGACGGGAATGCCCGCATCGTCGTGGGGGTCGACGGGTCGGACGGCTCGAAACAGGCCATGCGCTGGGCCGCCCGGCAGGCTGAATTCACCGGAGCTACCCTGCTGGCCATCGTCACCTGGCAGTACCCGACGTTCTACGGCTGGGTTCCGCCCTATCCGGACGACATGGACCTCGCCCATCTCGCACAGCAAGCCCTGACCGAGGCCCTCGACGAGGTATTCGGCCCCGACCGCCCGGCCCGGCTGGAGACTAGCGTGATCGAGGGGTTCGCGGCCCAGGTCCTGGTCTCGGCGTCGGAAGACGCCGAGCTCCTGGTCGTGGGCAGCCGCGGGTACGGCGGCTTGGCCGACGCGCTGCTCGGCTCGGTCAGCACCTACTGCGTCCATCACGCCCACGGCCCCGTCACCGTCATCCGGCCCGCCGGGTAGCGCGGGCGGGTCTAGCCGGCCACCGCGTTCATCGCCTGGTCCAGGAGGTCCGGCAGGGGGATGGCGCCGTCGGCGGCGGTCCACACGTCGACGGCCACGTTGAGGCAGCCGAGCGCGGCGGCGACCACGGCACGCGGCCTCGGGTCGCGGGCCTCGTCGGCGACGCCGAGCCGGCGGGCGACTTCGGGTGCCAGCAGGTCCTGCCAGCCCAGCTGCCTGCCTAGCAGGCGGGCCCGGAGCGACGGGGTGTCGTGCAGCATCCGGCGCACGCTCAGGCCCTGCTGAGGCAACGCGTTGCGCTCCTCGATGAGCAGGTCGAAAGCATGCCGCAGCGCCTGCCAGGCAGGCTCTCCCGCGGGCCGCGCGACGAGCGCGTCCCGGACCTTCTGCCCGAGCTCTTCGAGGTGGCCGAGGAGGACGTCCTCTTTCGTGGCGAAGTAGCGGAAGAAGCTGGTCCGGGACAGGCCCGCCGCCGCGGCGATCTGCTCGACGGTGGTCTTCTCGAATCCCTGCTCCAGGATCAGCCGCATGGCGACGGCTGCGATCTCGGCCCGCACGGCACGGGTGGCCCGGTTACGCAGCGTCGGCGGCGCGTGAACGGGGCCAGGGGCTGGTTGTGATGTTGTGACCATGCCCCTCATGGTACATCAGATCACAGGTTTGGTACTCAGTATCGAAAACGGTATACAGTCCAGATGTTGCCTACTCGGCCAGTGCCATGAATCACCTACAGATGGGCGGCGTTCGGCGTTTACGGGGGGATCGTCGGCTCGGGCAGCGCCGTCGGGCTGCTGCTCGGCGGTGTGCTCACCGAGTACCTGTCCTGGCGCTGGTGCCTGTTCAGCGGACGGTCCGGACGTCCGCCTTTCCCGGGCCCTTGGCCTCTGCCGCCAGCGACGGCTGCGCGCTGGAGTTGAGGGCAGACAGGGGGTGCCGATGAAGACAATCGATGACCTGGACCGGGGCCTGGCCGTGCTGGAAGACCACACGGCCGCGCGGGCATGACACGGCTGGCGGCGGGCGACGGTACCTCCTGCCTGGTGGTGCTGCGTCACGGAGAGAGCGAATGGAACGCCAGCAACCTGTTTACCGGCTGGGTGAACGCGGCCCTGACCGCGGCCGGCGAACGGGAAGCGGTCCACGCCGGGCAGTTGCTCGCCGCCCGCGGGCTGTTTCCCGGCTTCGTGCACACGTCTGTGCAGCAACGGACGATCCGCACGGCCGACCTTGCCCTGGCGGAGTGCGACCGTGACTGGATCCCGGTGCGCCGGTCATGGCGGCTCAACTCCAACCACTACGGCGCGTTGCAGGGCAGGAACAAGAACCAGGTGATGCAGGAGTGCGGCGAGCAGCAGTTCATGGCGTGGCGCCGGTCCTACGACGCACCACCGCCGCGGCTGGCCGCCGACGCCGAGTACTCCCAGTTCGCCGACGCCCGCTACACCTCTCTCCCGCCTGAGGCCCGGCCGCTCGCCGAGTCACTCAAGGATGTGACCGCGCGGCTGCTGCCGTACTGGTACGACGCGATCGTGCCCGACCTGCACGCCGGGGCATGCGTGCTCGTCGTCTCGCACGGCAACACGCTGCGAGCGCTGATCAAACATCTGGACCGCATATCCGACGAGCGGATCCCGGAGCTCAACATCCCCACCGGCATCCCGCTGGCCTACGAGCTCGGCCCCAACATGCATCCCGTCGTCAGGGGCGGCTGCTACCTCGGCAAGACAGGAGAAGACAATGGCAGGCTTTGAAATCACCGAACTGTCCGCGCTGGAGATTCTCGACTCGCGCGGCCGGCCCACGCTAGCGGCGACGCTCCGGCTTGGCGACGGCACGACGGCCCGCGCGGGGGTGCCGTCCGGCGCCTCGACCGGGTCGCGCGAGGCAGTCGAGCTGCGCGACGGGGACAAGGAACGTTATGGCGGCAAGGGCGTGCTCGGCGCCGTCGCCGCCGTCAACACCGAACTCGCCGACCTGCTTCGCGGACGATCCTGGTCAACCCTGTCTGAGGCAGACCAGGCCATGATCGACCTTGACGGCACCGCGAACAAGAGCAGGCTCGGCGCGAACGCCCTGGTCGGCGTCTCGATGGCGGTCGCCCGCGCCCTGGCCGCCTCGGCCGGAGTGCCGCTGTGGCGCTGGCTGGCGCCGGACGGGGTGACCCCGAGCATGCCGGTGCCGCACTTCAACGTGCTCAACGGCGGGATGCACGCACCCAATGAGCTGGACTTCCAGGAATTCATGGTCGCGCCGCTCGGCGCTCCGTCGATGGCCGAGGCGGTGCGCGCGGGCGCCGAGGTGTACGCCGCGCTGCGCCGCGAGCTCACCGACAGGAAGTTCTCCACCGGCCTGGGCGACGAGGGCGGGTTCGCCCCCGAGATCACCGAGCCGGAGGAAGTGCTGCGGCTCCTGGTGCAGGCCATCACCGACGCCGGGTACCGGACTGGCCAGGATGGGGTCTCCATCGGCATGGACCTGGCCGCGTCTGAGTTCCGCCAGCCCGACGGCAGCTACCGGGTCGCTGGTGATCTGCTGAGCAGTGGCGATCTCATCGAACGGCTCGCCCGCATCACCGCCGATTTTCCTGTGCACCTCATCGAGGACGGCCTGGGCGAGGATGACGACGACGGCTGGATCGCGCTCACCGCGCGGCTGGGCGCGACGACGGAACTGGTGGGCGACGACAACTTCTGCACCAACCCGGCCATCATCACTGCCGCCATCGCGCGCGGCATCGCGAACGCTTCGCTGATCAAGCTCAATCAGATCGGCACGGTCACCGAGACGCTGCAGGCCATGGCAGTCTGCCGCGGCGCCGGTTACCGGCAGTTCGTGTCCCACCGCTCAGGGGAAACGGAGGACTCGTTCATCGCGGACCTGGCCGTCGGCACCGGCTGCGGGCACCTGAAGTCTGGCGCCCCAGCCCGCGGCGAGCGCGTCGCCAAGTACAACCGCCTCATGGAAATCGCCGCCGCCGCACCCGGGCTCCGCTACGGCACATTCTGACCGCCGCCGTCAGCCCTCGCCGTCAGCCCTCGCTGTCCGGCCACAGCCGGACAGCGAGGGCTGACGCGGCGCGTCGGGCCTGCGATCCCCCGGAGCGCTCGCATCCGGCCGGAAACGTGCGGTCACGAAGAACTCGAACCCGGCCGAGAAGGCCGCGCTGGGCAACCGAATAAACCGGGACAAGCCAGGGCGGGCGCGGCCCGCCCGAGGGTGTGGCACAGGCCGGATGCTTCCAGGGGCCGGGTGGCCAGTGGAACTGGCCACCCGGCATGGTCAATGGGGCTGGCCAGTGGTGTGCGTGCCGACGGGACCTGACGTGCCGGGCGACGACCCATCCCCAGCAGCGTCAGTGCCCACGGGACCTGACTTGTCGGCGGGCGGCTCATGCTCAGCACCGTCCTGGTCCGGGCCTTCCCAGCCCCGCCAGATGAGGCGGTGCACCGGGATCAGCTCCGGAACGTCACGCAGGCCGGGTATGAACGGTATGGCGAGCAGCAGCAGCGAGGCCAGGCCGGTCATGTAGATCGCGATCAAGTCCACATTCGTTGACGAGGAGAAGCCCGGGACCTGGTACCACAGCGTGTAGAGCCACAGCCACGGCTGGCCCGGGTAGCTGCCGGTCTCGTTCATCACGCCCCACTGCTCCCCAGTCAGGTTCATCGCCTGGGCCAGGTTCGAGAAGTAGGCGCCGTCCCCCATGAACAGCAGCGGCTTGGTGAAGTCCGTGCCGTAGAAAGACCGCTGGGCGAGAAGATCCGTGTCCAGGCCGCCGTTGCGCGCCATGATGAGCTCGCTGGCCAGCATCGCCGGGACCGGCCCGTCCTTGGCCGCCGGGACGACCGGGGCGTCGTTCACGAACTTGACCTTGGTCACGGCATTCGAGTACGCGTTGGCCCACGCGGTTTGCTGGGCGGCCGAGGCGCCGTTGTAGGTGGTAAGCGCGGTGGCAAGCGCCGGATCGGTGGGTGCCACCGTGGACAGCGGCGAAAGCACGAAGACCTGGGCCGCGTTGATGGGCTGAGTGATCCCGAATATTTTCGCGGGGGCGAACCACAGGGTCTGGGTACTGCCGCTACCGCTGTTGTAGGGCGGGCCGTAGCTGGCACTGAGGCTGGTGCCGTTGAGTTCGCTCGCCGCGGTGGCCAGGAAGTCGGCCGGCGCCACCCGGGCCCAGCTCTGCACGGTGACGGGCGGCACGTCCGGGGAGGAAAGCAGGGCGGCCAGGGCCAGGGTCAGGGCCAGCACGATACAGCCGGCGATCGTGCCCTCCTTGAGGATGTCGTACCGGCGGGTCGCGCCGCGCCAGGGCGCGGCATCGGCCGCGGCCAGGGCGCGGCGGCGCTGGCGCCGGGTTCCCGTGCCGCCCTGTATGCGGGACTGAGCCGGCAGCGGGTGGGACACGCCGCGGACGCGGACGAGCAGCACGTGCGCCCCGATGATGGCGATCAGCACGATCGGCACCAGGACGATGTGCCACATCAGCATCTGGCCGGAGTTCATCACGTTGAAGAACGCGCCGACCCCGGCCGCATTGAAGGCATCCTTGCCGCTCGCGGAAATCCACTGCGAGTCGAAGTTCGACTGGGACACGTAGCCGGTGAAACACTCGATAACCGCGGCCAGGAACGCGACCACCCCGGTGATCCAGGTCAAGGCCCGCTTGCCCCGCCAGGCGGCCATCCAGAACTTGCCCCACAGGTGGATGACCAGCAGGGCCATGAACAGCTCAACGCTCCACAGATGCAGGCTGTTGAAGAAATGGCCGACCAGGTTGTAGTGCCACCAGTCGGGGCCGC